>OGQT01000725.1_pt1 | contig 28442 bp, 25 predicted proteins | sample 1553261 | NCBI WGS metagenome assembly OGQT01 (sample SAMEA2579992, study PRJEB22360) | human gut metagenome | biome: human gut; feature: human-associated habitat; material: faeces | place: Denmark | collected 2008/2010
GGGCCGATGATGGGACGGGCGATGAGCAACCTCGCCTCACCGGTGGTCAAAGGCTGTTCGGGTATTACGGTGCTCGGGGGGGCGGCAGCCCTGCGTGGTCGGGAGAGCTCCTGTATCAAATGCGCCAAATGCGTGTCGGCCTGCCCGATGGGATTGGAGCCTTATCTGATGGCCAAACTCTCGCGCCGCAAGCTGTGGGAGCGGCTCGAAGCGGAGTGGGTGACCAACTGCATCGAGTGCGGCTGCTGTCAGTTTACCTGTCCGGCGGATATTCCGCTGCTGGACTTTATCCGAATGGGAAAACAGGAGGTCGGGGCGTTGATCCGTGCCCGCGCCGCCGCCCATGCAACCAAGAAATAAGAAAAAAGAGATAGCGTATGGCAAATAAATTGATCGTAGCACCCGCTCCGCACGTGCATGGTTCGGAATCGACGCAAAAGATCATGCGGGACGTTCTGCTGGCGCTGACGCCCGCGCTGGTGTTTTCGGTGGTGGCGTTCGGCTGGAGCGCCCTGGCGGTGACCTGTATTTCGGTGGCCAGTTGCGTGCTGTTCGAATACCTGATTCAGAAATTTCTGCTTAAGGGGCCTTGTACGGTGAGCGACCTGTCGGCCGTGGTGACCGGCGTCCTGCTGGCTTTCAACCTGCCGGCGTCGCTGCCCTGGTGGATCGTCGTGATCGGCGCTTTCGTGTCGATCGCCATTGCCAAGATGACTTTCGGGGGGCTGGGCAAGAATCCGTTCAATCCGGCGTTGGTGGGTCGTGTGTTCCTGTTGTTCGCCTACCCGGTGCAGATGACGACTTTTCCCCGTCCGGTCGGACAGTTGGCCGACGCTTTTTCGGGAGCGACGCCGCTGGCAGCCGTCAAAGCGGAGCTGGTGTCGCATACGTCGGTCAATTATCAGGATGTCCTTTTCGGTTCGATCCCCGGTTCGCTGGGTGAGGTCTCGGCCCTGCTGTTGCTGGTGGGAGCCGTCTATCTGCTGTGGAGAAAAGTCATTACGTGGCATATTCCGGTGGCGGTCCTGGGAACGATGGCCGTGTTCGTCTTTCTGGTCGGCCTCGGACAGGGTATGCACGGTGAAGCGTTGTGGGAGTTCCCGCTGTTCCATCTGCTTGCAGGCGGAGCCATTCTGGGTGCCGTTTACATGGCTACCGACTATTCGACTTCGCCGATGACGCATACCGGTATGCTGATTTACGGAGTTGGCATCGGCATCATTACGGTACTGATCCGTTTGTGGGGCGCCTATCCCGAGGGTATGTCATTTGCGATCCTGATCATGAATTCGGTCGTGCCCCTGATCAACAAATATGTCAAACCCCGGCGTTTCGGGTTAAAATAGGAGGAGCGGAGGATGAAGAGTACATTATTCAATATGGTTATGGTGCTGTTCGTGATCACACTGCTCGCTTCCGCAGGCGTGGGAGCGGTCCATATGATTACCGAGGAGCCGATTGCCGAGGCACGGGTCAAGGCGACCCGCGAGGCGCTCAAACAGGTGCTGCCCGAGTTCGACGAAACGGAAGTGTTGCGCGATACGATCGAGAACTTGCCGGTGACGGTCCATACGGCTTCCGAGAAAGGCCGTGTGGTGGGTTATGCCGTAGAATCGATGACTAAAAACGGGTTCAGTGGGGTGATCCGGCTGATGGTCGGTTTTGCCCCCGATGGTCAGATCCTCAATATCCGGGTGCTCGAACAGGCGGAAACTCCGGGGCTGGGTACCAAGATGGTCGATGCGGGCAATCCGCTGGAAAAGAGTTTTGTCGGCCGGAATCCGGCCCAAATGAAATTGGGCGTGAAGAAGGACGGCGGCGACGTGGATGCCCTGACGGCGGCGACGATTTCGTCGCGGGCTTATGTCGATGCCGTGAGTCGGGCTTATAAGGCCTATTGCGAAAAGGCAGGCGTCGAAGCTGCCGTGAACACCGTTTCGGGTGCTTCGAATACTCAAAATGCGGGAGCGGACGGTACTTCGGGGGCTTCGGCTACCCGAGATGCGGGAGCGGATGGTGCGTCCGGTGCTTCGAACAATCAAGAAACGGGAACGGAAGCCGCGACGGGCGCGACGGCTGCTCGGCCGAATGCAGAGGCTGGGACGCGAGCTGCGGGTGAAGAGCGGTACCGAGAGCGGGGATTGGAGCGTGAAGGCCGTTCCAACCGCCTCCAGCGAGGAAGTCAGACCGTGAACAATGCACAGGAAGGAGGTCAAAATGAATAATTTGAAAGTACTTGCGAGCGGCATTATCAAGAATAATCCGACGTTCGTTCTGGTACTCGGCATGTGTCCCACGCTGGGTACGACGACTTCGGCGGAGAACGGTTTCGGTATGGGCGTGGCGACGATGGCCGTGCTGATTCTGTCGAACCTGGTCATCTCACTGATTAAGAACCTGATTCCGGACAAGGTGCGCATCCCGGCTTTTATCGTGGTGATCGCATCGTTCGTGACCATTATCTCTATGCTGATGCAGGCGTATGTCCCGGCGTTGTATGCCAGTCTGGGCGTATTCATTCCGCTGATCGTGGTGAACTGCATCATCCTGGGACGTGCGGAGGCATTCGCCTCGAAGAACGGACCGGTGGCTTCGATCTTCGACGGTATCGGGATCGGTCTGGGCTTCACGCTGTCCCTGACGTTGGTGGGGGCTGTCCGCGAAGTGTTGGGCAGCGGGGCCATCTTCGGTTATTCGTTCGGTGTTACGGACTACATGCCGTTGGTGTTCGTGCTGGCTCCGGGTGCTTTTATCGTACTGGGGTATCTGATGGCATTGTTTAATAAATTTCTCAAGAAATAGGTATGGAGCTCTCTTATTTTGCCATTATCGTCGGCGCGATCTTCGTCAATAACGTCGTGCTGGCTCAATTCCTCGGCATCTGCCCGTTCCTGGGCGTGTCGTCGAAAGTCGAAACTTCGCTCGGTATGGGAGCTGCCGTGACCTTCGTCATGGCCCTTACTTCGGTGGTTGCATGGTCTATTCAGACTTACGTATTGGTGCCGCTGGGGATCGAATACATGCAGACGATCGTCTTTATTCTGGTGATCGCGGCTCTGGTGCAGATGGTGGAAATCATGTTGAAGAAGGTGTCTCCGTCGCTCTATCAGGCGCTTGGAATTTTCCTGCCGCTCATTACGACGAACTGTGCCGTGCTGGGCGTGGCGATTCTGATGATCTCCAAGGAGTTCAACCTGTTGCAGAGCATCGTTTATTCCGTGGCGACGGCCATCGGCTTCGCATTGGCGCTGGTGCTGTTCGCCGGTATTCGCGAGCGGCTCGAACTGGAGGATGTCCCCAAGGCCGTGCAGGGGGTTCCCGTGGCGCTGATTACGGCCGGTATTTTGGCAATGGCCTTCATGGGTTTCTCCGGGCTGGTATAACGGTTATTGGTACGAAAAGGGATTTATGAAAGAGCTATTATTTCTATTTAAGGGATTTGCCCCGTTGATTATCAGGCTATTTTATCGGAGGGGGACTTCTATCGTTCTTGTCAAATCCGTCCGTCTAAACTGAAATGATATTTGTGGCAGGTTAATTTGCTGCTATATGGGGCATACATTGGATTTGATGTCCGGATTAAATCCAAAATTACTTTTCCTCACGATTTATTTGGAGTTTTTATTTCGGAGAGGGCGGTTATCGGTGAAAATTGCGTGATTTTTCAACAGGTGACGATCGGATCGAATACATTGCCGGATAGTCAGAGACCGGGAGCCCCCGTCATCGGAGATAATGTATATATCGGAGCCGGTGTGAAGATAATCGGAGGGGTAAAGGTTGGGAATAATGTCCGCATTGGCGCCAATGCCGTAATTTTTACGGATGTGCCGGACAACTGTGTGGCTGTCGTTAATGGAGTGCGCACAATCCATAAGTCGGAACCATTGGACAACCGGTTTATGCCGATTTCGAAGTTAAAGGAATCGGAATAGTGCTTCGGAGGATATATTTTACTTCCATTTAGCATCTTGCTGAATGGGGATGGGTAAAATAAAGGCTTTAAAAATCAGGAGTATAGGTTTTTTTGCTCCTGATTTTTTGCATGTTGCGTTTCTCGGCTTTTCAGCCAAAAAAAGGTTGAGGCAGAAGTTGAAAGTCATGTCGGAAATTTTGTCTGTTCCCGCCAGTAGGAACAACTTTGCGAAAAAAGATCGTATCGATTACTCCTGCGGTGGGGCAGCCTGTTTTTGGTGTTGTGTAATCTGTCCCGAAGACGCCGATCTGGCTTTTATCCCTGCCGAGGTTCGGTTGGCGATCACGATCAAGAGCATGATGATGGATACGATCATCAGGATTTCCTGGACGGAACAACATTTGATCCTGCGGATGAGTTTTGCAAGCATAGAATTTTTCTTCCGGATTGTGTAACTTTGTGGCTCAAATTATTTACTTTTGTAAAAATAACAATAAAATCCGTATCCCGATGAAAGAAAACGTCATAAAATTGCACGATAAAAAATTCAAGGTGATGATTCCGGCTGCAAAGATAGAAGAAGCCGTGGCTGCGGTAGCGGCGAAGATCAACGAGGATTACCGGGAGAAACGGAATCCGCTGTTTCTGGGGGTGCTCAACGGCTCGTTTATGTTCATGAGCGACCTGCTGAAGAAGATCGATTTCAACTGCGAAATATCGTTCGTGAAACTCTCTTCGTACTGCGGTACCTCCTCGTCGGGGGATATCAAGTGTCTGATAGGACTGGGCAACAACATCGAAGGCCGGGACGTGATTATCGTCGAGGACATTGTGGATACGGGCGCCAGCATCGAACACATGGTCGAGGAGTTGAAGACGAAGAAGCCCGCCAGTATCCGCGTGTGTACGCTTTTCTTCAAACCGAAAGCATACCAGCGCCAGATTCCGATCGATTATCCGGCCATGCACATCGGCAACGAGTTTATCGTGGGATACGGGCTGGACTACGACCAGTTGGGCCGGAATTACAAGGATGTTTACGTGGTGACCGAATAGTCCGATGAAGGAAGCGACAAATTACGACTTGTTGGACGGAGGGCGGAAATTGCCTCTGGTGGAGGATTTCTATACGATTCAAGGCGAAGGTTTCCATACGGGCAAACCGGCCTATTTCATCCGCCTGGGCGGATGCGACGTAGGCTGCCGCTGGTGCGATGCAAAATATACGTGGAATCCGAAGCTCTATCCTCCGACCGATATTTCGGAGGTGGTGCGTCGAGCGACATCGTGTCAGGCGCAGGCTATCGTCATCACGGGCGGAGAGCCGTTGCTTTACCCGTTGGGGCCTTTGACTTCGGCGCTCAAGGGGCACGGACTCAAGATATTTCTCGAAACTTCGGGGTCGCACCCTTTCAGCGGGTATTTCGATTGGGTTTGCCTCTCGCCCAAGTGTCAGCAGCCGCCTCTGCCGGAGGCGTTCTGGCGGGCGCACGAGCTGAAGGTCATCGTCGAGCGGGAGGCCGATTTGCAATGGGCCGAGCGGAACGCCGAACAGCTCGGACGGGAGTGCAAGCTCTTCCTGCAGCCCGAATGGAGCGTGTCGGAGGAGATCATGCCCCTGCTGGTCGAGTACGTCAAGGCGCATCCTGCGTGGAATATTTCGATCCAGACGCATAAATACATGCATATTCCTTAAAGGATTCGGAAGATGCAGTTGAAATTGGACAAGCGGTTTTGGGTGGTGATTACTTGTATCATCGTGGTTTTCACGATTTTCATCGTGGGACGAAATCTGCTGCACGCCATAGAGATCAGAAAAGATATCGCTATCCTGGAGCAGGAAAGGGAGATATATCGCGCTCGGATCGAGCAGGACAGTACGCTGCTCGAAGAGCTCAAGTATGACGATAATCTGGAGCAGTTCGCCCGCGAGCGCTATCGCATGCAGCGGCGGGGGGAGAAAGTCTATATCGTGGAATGAAGCGGCTTTCGATGCGTGTGGATAGAGTTTTTGGAGATACGGCGATGTGTTATAAAGCGCACTGCTGCGTCATTATCGGGATGCGGGCTAAGTCTTTACGGCAGTAAATTCCTGTCGCCCTTACCCTCAATGCCTTGCATCCATTCTGACATCCCTTAGAGGTTGTGTCTGAAATTTTCATTTCGACACAGCCCCTTTATTTTTTGCGGCGGACCGTGCCGATGTCGTACGGCAGAAGTCGGCTTCGTTTTGGAGAGAGCGTGCGGTGAATCGCCGGGATTTCGAGCGCTTGCAGCGGGAATATTGCGGCGGGCGATGCGGACCGGATTTGCAACGGCTCCTTTCTGCGGAGAAGCAGAAGGTATGAGGAGCGGTATGGAGGATGACCTTCGGATATTTCGGAGGACGGTATGTGCCGGGTTGTTGCAACCTTTTCGGAACGCCGGTCAATAGTGGCGGAATCCCTGCCAATCGACCGGCAGAGGGGTGCCGTTTCGGAGCCATTCGAGATGATTGCCGCCCGTGATGCGGCCGATGAAGTGGAACCCATCGCCGAAACGGAGCCGGTAGTTGGACAGAAGTGTGTTGGCGCTCTCCGGAGCGACGGTGAAGAGAAGTTTGTAGTCTTCGCCGCCGGATACGGCGGTTTCGAGATCGACGGGAGTCGGGATGCACTCGGTATCGACTTCGGCACCTACGCCGGACCGGTGCAGGATATGCCGCAGGTCGGAGGCGATGCCGTCCGAGATGTCCATCATGGCGTGCACTTCCGGACGTTCGCCGAGCCAGATGCCTTCGGCGACTTGCGGGGCGGGGTTGCGGTGGATCTGTGCCAGCGGGGTGTCGTACCGTCCGGCCAGGATGTCGCGCAGTCCGGCGCCCGACTCTCCCAGCGAACCGCCGACGGCGATCAAATCGCCGGGGCGTGCGTCGCTGCGCCGTTTGATATGGCTGGCGACGCGCCCGATAGCCGTTACATTGACGACCAGTCCCGAATCCGAGGCTGTGGTGTCGCCCCCGACCAGGCCGACGTCGTATTGGGCCGAGAGGTCGCGGTAGCCTTCCATGAAATCTTCGATCCATCCTTCGGGCAGGTCGTGCGGGATAGCCAGCGAGAGCAGGGTAGCGATCGGGCGGGCACCCATCGCCGCGACATCGCTCAGATTGACGGCCAGGGATTTACGGCCCAATTCACGCGCCGAGGTCGCCCGGCGCAGGAAGTGGATGTTTTCGGCCAGCAGGTCGGCGGTGAAGACCAGCGATTCGCCGCTGCCCAGCGGGAAGACCGTGCAGTCGTCCCCGATGCCGTCGAATCCGTTGCGGGGAATTGCGGCGAACATGTCGCGGATCGTGTCGATAAGTCCGAATTCAGTCATGTCGAATGGCGGTTTGTACGGAGCGGCGGCGTTCGGGGAAATTGAACGGACGCGCCCGAAGTCCGGAATGTAAGCAAAGATACGAATAAGCCGAGCGCAAAGCAAATTTTATTTGTATTTTGCCGAGGTGCATTCTATCTTCTACAAAGATAGCCAAAGCCGGGAGGATACGAAAATTTATTTTCGGCACCCGGGTCGTCCCGACTATTCGGACGGGTGTGAAATGTTCGTGAATTCGATGCGAATCGGAAGGATCTTGCGGCATATATCCGGGTTTTTCACTATTTTTGTAAGCAGGAACGACGAAGGCGTGCCCTTCGTGCCGTTTGTCTGGCTGGGGATAGTCGGAGCGCTGCCTGTGCTGTGGATGTTTTCGGGATTTTCGGCTCGTCGAAGTGTCCGTTTTCGGATTACGACGGAAGATATTCGGAACGATGCGAGTTCTGTCTGTCGGGTGCTCGTGCGTAAAGGATTGGTGCGCGATCGAATGGCGGAAAAGCTTCGGATAGAGGCGGATTCCGGATTCCAGGTGTAATTTTGATTTGAAACGATATAATTTAACAAGAAGCTGTATGTGGGGAGAGAAGAAAACCAAGATCGTAGCCACGTTGTCGGATTTCCGCGCCAACGAAGAATTTGTACGCGGCCTTTTCGAGGCCGGAATGGACGTAGTACGCATCAATTCGGCGCATGTGACCGAAGAGGGGGCCGCGAAGATCGTCGAGGCGGTGCGCCGGGTCAATCCGGCGATTCCGGTCATTCTGGATACCAAAGGACCTGAAATCCGTGTGACGGCCGTGGCCGACGAGTACGGCGGTGCGATCGGCTTTCAGACCGGGGAGCGCGTGAAGGTGCGCGGGACGGCCGATGGCGAACCTTCGACCCGCGATACGATCTACTTCAACGTGGCGACGGTGGTACGCGATATCGCGGTCGGTGCGCGGTTGTTGATTGCCGACGGGGAGTTGGAACTCCGCGTGACGGACAAGACCGACGAGGAGCTGATGTGCGAGTTCGTGCGGGGCGGCACGCTGCGGTCGCGCAAGAGCGTCAATGTGCCGGGGATGAAGATCGACCTGCCGTCGGTGACGGAAAAAGACCGCCGCTTCATCGAATGGGCCGTGAAGAACGACGTCGATTTCATCGCTCACTCCTTCGTGCGGAGCGCCGGGGACGTGCATGCCGTGCAGGAGATTCTCGACCGTTACGACAGTCCGATCAAGATCATCTCCAAGATCGAGAACCAGCAGGGGATCGACAACCTGGACGAAATCGTCGAGGCTTCGTACGGGGTGATGGTCGCCCGGGGCGATCTGGGGGTCGAACTTCCGGCCGAGGCGATTCCCAACGCGCAGCGGCGTATCGTGGAGCGTTGCATAGCCGCCAAACGACCGGTGATCATCGCTACGCAGATGCTCTATTCGATGGTGCGCTCGCCCCGTCCGACTCGGGCCGAGGTGAGCGACGTGGCCAGTGCCATTTACGAGCGCGTGGATGCCGTGATGTTGAGCGACGAAACGGCTATGGGCGACTATCCGGTGGAGGCCGTGAGTACGATGTCGCGCGTGGCCCGCGAGATCGAGAAGGACGAAACGCATTTTACGCCGATGATCGATATGAACATGGTTTCCGTGAACCACGAGATCACGGCGCAGTTGGCGCGTTCGGCGGTGCGGGCCAGTACGAACTTGCCGATTCGCTATGTGGTGCTCGATACCGCGACCGGACGCACGGGCCGTTATCTGGCCGCTTTCCGGGGCCGGTGTCAGGTCCTGGCGGTTTGTTATACCCGTCATGCGCAGCGTATTCTGGCTCTTTCGTACGGCGTCGTGCCGATCCTGCGTGAACAGCAGTCGCACGAACGCTATCAGGATCGTTACCACTTCGTGATCGACGCCCTGGATTTTATCCAGCGCAAGCATGCGATCGAACCGACCGATCTGCTGGCTGTGGTGGGCGGCAGCTTCGATTCGAAATACGGCGCTTCGTACCTCGAGATTTCGAGCGCCGAACGGTTCCGCGAGCGGGATGCCGTGTGCGACGGCTGCTAAATCCGAAGGGTCGTGGGAGGTGAATTGCGGGACAAGGTCGCAAGCGGTGTAGCGTGGAGCATTGCCGAAAAGGTAGGCTCCATGTTGCTGCAAATGGGGGTGAGTATCGTCATCCTCCGGTTGCTGACGCCCGAGCAGATGGGTATTATGGCTATTCCCGTGGTTTTTTCGTCCCTGGCACTGGTGATGGTGGACAGCGGTTTCTCGCAGACCCTGATCCGAAAGGCGGTGCCGTCGGAGGAGGACTACAAGTCGGTATTCGTCTTCAATATCGCGGTTTCGGTGCTGCTGTACCTGCTGTTGGTGGGGGCGATGCCCTGGATCGCCCGTTTTTACGGGATGCCCGAGTTGGTGCGGATCGCTCCGGTGTTGTTCCTGCTTGTGCCTCTCAATGCCCTGTGCGTGATTCAGAATACGATTTTCACCCGGCAGTTCCGTTTCGCCCGGCTTTCGAAGGTCGTTTTTACTTCGTCGCTCGTAAGCGGACTGGTGGCTATCGGTATGGCTTGGGCCGGATGCGGTATCTGGAGCCTGGTGGGGCAACGGGTAGTGGCGATGGGTGTACGGGCCATGTTGCTGTGGGGGTTGAGCGACTGGCGCCCTCGGGCGGCTTTCGACGCGGGCCGTCTGCGTGCGATGGCTCCGTATAGCTTCCGGTTGCTGGCGACCGATCTGATTTCTTCCGTTTACAACAATGTTTCCCAGCTTTTCGTCGGGAAGCTCTATGCTGCGGATGTGCTGGGCTTTTTCAACCAGGCGCAGAAACTCAAGGAGCTGCCCGTGACATCGACCATGCAGGCCGTTCAGAGCGTGACTTTTCCCGCGCTTTCCAAGATCGCGGACGACGAGCGTAAATTCGCCGAGAGCTACCGGCAGGTAGTAATGATCGTCGCTTTCGTGATGCTGCCGATGATGGCCGGTCTGATTGTCGTCGCTCCTGAAATGGTGGACAGTCTGCTCGGGGAGAAGTGGATGCCGATGGTTCCCTATTTTCAGGTTATTTCGCTGGCCGGAATGTTCGCTCCGATCGCTACGGTTTCGAATAATGTGCTGAAGGTGAAGAGCAACGGTCGGATCATCGTGCGGCTGGAAGTGGTCAAGAAGGTAGTGATGACCCTGGTCCTGATCCTGACGATCCCGCACAGCGTGCTCGCCGTGACGTGGGGCCTGTCGGCGATGGCTTTTTTCGAAATGATCCTCAATTTTGGCGCGACGACCCGGTATGCGGGGCTGACGGCAGGTCGTTTTCTGCGGACGTTGCTGCCTATAGCTTCTGCGACGGCGGCGATGTTCGGTGTGGTTTGGGCTTTCGGACACTTCACCAGCTTCGCACCTCTGCCTACGTTCCTATTGAAAGTGGCGGTCGGCGTGGTCTGTTACGCTGGGTTCGGAGCGTTGTTCCGGCTCGAAGCGATGCGGGTCGCGTGGGAATTAGTAAAAAAGCTCTTCCGGTAAAGGAAGAGCTTTTTTATATCCGGTTTAACCGTTTTCGATCAATGCGAAACCATGTCGAATTTGTTCGGGTATCGCCGGGTACCGGAAACGGAGAAGGCTATTATGCGTAAACCTTCGGGGTTCTTTCGCCGCGCAGTACACTCAGGGCGTTGAGCATCAACGCACCCATTTCGTCTTCGCCCGGATAGATGAAGATCGGGGCGAGGAACGAACAGTGTTCGCGGATTACGTCGTTCACCGGTTCGTTGTACGCCACGCCGCCCGTAAGCAGGATGGCATCCACCTGACCTTTGAGAACCGCAGCCATCGCGCCGATCTCCTTGGCGATGCTGTAACTCATCGCGTCGAGCACGGCTTTGGATTTCTGGTCGCCCTTTTCGATGTCGATGCAGATCTGTTGCACGGAGTTCTGGTTCAGGTGAGCTACCAGACCGCCTTTGCCGGCGAGCATCTTCAGCACGTCGCGCTGGCTGTACTTGCCCGAAAAGCAGAGGTTCACGAGCGCTCCGGCAGGCACCGTGCCTGCACGTTCGGGTGCGATCGGGCCGTCGCCGTCGAGGGCGTTGTTGGTGTCGATCACCCGTCCCTTGCAGTGGGCCGAAACCGAAATGCCGCCGCCCATGTGGGCAACGACCAGGTTCAGGTCTTCGTAACGCTTGCCTACCTTCTCGGCATGGCGGCGTGCGATGGCTTTCTGGTTCAGGGCGTGGAAGATCGAAATGCGGGGGCATTCCGGAATACCGCTCAGGCGGGCGATGTCGTCCAGCTCATCGACCACGACCGGGTCGGCGATGTAAGCCTTCACGCCGGCAGCCTGGGCGATCTGCTCGGCGATCAGGCCGCCGAGATTGGAGGCGTGTTCGCGCTGGGCGTTCACCAGGTCGTTCTTCAGAGCTGCGTTTACTTCATATACGCCCGATTCGATCGGCTTGATCAGACCGCCGCGACCGATCACGGCCGAGAGGGACTTCACGTCGAAGTTGTTCTTTGCGAGTGCTTCGAGTACCATCTCCTTGCGCCAGTCGAGCTGGTCGATGATGCGCGGGAAACGTGCGATCTCCTCGGCCGAATGGCGCAGGGTGAGCGCCAGCGTAGGCTGCTCGTCGTCATACAGGGCGATCTTCGTCGAAGTCGAGCCCGGGTTGATTGCTAAAATCTTGAATCCCATAAATCCGATACCTGAATTATTTAGCGGCCAGACAAGCCAGTGCGATCGAGTAGAGTTTGGTGAGGCTGGAGTCGCCGCGCGAAGTCAGCACGCAGGGAACTTTGGTTCCCATGACCATCGCTGCGATCTCGCCGCCGCCCATGTGCGTGGAAGCCTTGAAGAAGACGTTGCCCGATTCGATGTTGGGGAAGAGCAGGCAGTCCGCATCGCCTGCGACGGAAGAACCCTTGACCTTCTTGATCTCGGCGGCTTCCTTGTAAAGCGCTACGTCGAGCGACAGCGGACCGTCGATGACGACGTTACCCAGCTGTCCGCGATCGCCCATCTTGGCGAGCAGAGCGGCTTCGGTCGAGGAGAGCACGCTCGGCAACAGCTGCTCCGAAGGTGCGATGCAGGCGATCTTCGGCGTCTTGATACCGATCAGGTTGGCGATGCGCGTCAGGTAGCCGATCAGGATGGTTTTCTGTTTGAAGTCGGGCTGCGGAATCACCGCTACGTCCGAGATGACCAGCAACTTGGGATAGTTCGGCATTTCGACTACCGCTACGTGGCTCAACGTGCCTTTCGGGGGGAACAGACCTGCGTCCTTGTTCAGGATGCCGCGCATGTACTTGTCCGTGGAAACCAGACCCTTCATCAGTACGTCGGCCTCGCCCGTAACGACGGCATTGACAGCCAGATTGACGCACTTCACGTCGTTGCTCTCGGGGATTATTTTGAAAATGTTGCAATCGATATTCTCTTCCTTGCAAACCTGCTCGATGATCTTGGGATCGCCGAACAGAATCGGCTCTACCAGACCTTCCTTATAAGCTGCATAGACGGCTGCCAGCGTGTGGGCGTCCTGACCGTAAGCGACTGCAAGGCGCTTCTTACCTTTTTTTCTTGCCTCTTCGACAATTTCACTCAAATGTTGCATGGGTTGTGTGTTTTTAATATAATTGTTTGGTTATTTATTGACGATTTCGTAAGTGTCGGTGGCGATGACCAGCTCCTCGTTGGTCGGAACGACGGCCACCTTGACCTTCGAATCCGCTGCGGAAATGATCTTGTTTTCGCCGCGAAGACCTTCGTTGATCTTCCGGTCGAAGTGCACGCCCATAAATTCGAGGCCTTCGCAGACCTCCTTGCGGGTTTCGGGTGAGTTCTCTCCGACGCCGCCCGTGAAAACGATCAGATCGACGCCGCCCATTTCGGCCGCGTATTCGCCGACGAATTTCTTGATGCGCAGGCAGTACATGTCGCGGGCGAGGATCGCACGCGGATTACCCTCTTCATAGGCTTTGTCGATGTCGCGCATGTCGCTCGATACGCCCGATACGCCGAAGACGCCCGATTGCTTGTTGAGCATGTTGTTCACTTCGGCATAGCTCATTTGCTCCTTTTCGCCGATGAAGGTGACCGCGCTCGGATCGACGTTGCCGCAGCGGGTGCCCATGACCAGACCATCGACCGGCGAGAAGCCCATCGAGGTATCGTAGGACTTGCCGTTCAGCACGGCCGTGATCGAACCGCCGTTGCCGATATGACAGGTAATAATCTTGGAGTTATTGATATCCAGACCGGCGAGTTTGGCGCCTTCGCGGGCGACGAACTTGTGGCTTTTGTCGGGGGGGGCGGCTTTTTGGGTGGCGTCATCGCGTGGAAGCCGTATTTGCGGATGCCGTATTTCTGGTAGTACTCGTAGGGCAGGGCGTACATGAAGTTGGTTGCGGGAAGCGTCTGGTGGAACGAGGTGTCGAATACGGCTACCTGTTTCACGCCGGGAAGGACTTTTTCGATGGAGAGGATGCCTTCGAGGTTGGCCGGATTGTGCAGCGGGGCGATCTGGAACAGCGAGCGGATCTTCTCCTGGACCTGTTCGGTTACCAGACAGCTCTCCGGGAAAAATTCGCCGCCGTGCGCTACGCGATGACCGACGGCCTTCACTTCGTCGAGCGACCGGATTACGCCGTGCACGGGGTCGGTCAGGGCCTGAAGCACCAGGCTGATGCCCGTCGTGTGATCGGGAATCGGCTGGTGGAGCTCGAACTTCTCCTTGCCGACGGGTTTGTGCGTGAGATCGCCTTCAGGAAGGCCGATGCGCTCGACCAGACCTTTGGCGAGCAGTTTGCTGGACTGGGCTTCCATGTCGATCACCTGATATTTGATCGAAGAACTGCCGCAGTTGAGTACTAAAATGACCATTTCAGTTGTTTTATAAAAATTATTTTGTTGTTTCCTTGTTCGTTGTCAGCGTTTCAGCAACCGTCCCAATGCGGTGCCCAGCAGGATGCAGCACACGCATACCGCGAAATTAAGTGCAACGCAAAGTCCGGCCGCCGTGTAGTCGCCGCTTTTGAGCATCCGCACCACGTCGGAAGAGAAGGTGGAAAAGGTGGTGAATCCGCCGCAGAATCCTACGCTCAACAGCCACGACGCAGTACCTGCGCCCAGTATCTCCAGTAAAAAGCCCATCAACAGCGATCCGGCGGCATTGACCGTGAAAGTGCCTGCCGGGAAGCCCAACAGGGACTGTTCGACCAGCCATACATAGGATACGAGGTACCTCGACATACTGCCCAGGGCCCCTCCGATTCCTACTGCCACGATCTCGCGGATCATTTCGTCGAAAATGCGTTTTTACTTAAGACTTTGCAAATTTACGCAAAATTTAATTACGGATCGTAAGGTTTTTCGGAATTTTTGTGATGAATTTTGGATTATCTGTGGTTAATTTTCGTATTTGTAGCCCAACCCCTTTACGGTCGAGATATGTCCGTTTCCGATTTTTTGCCGGATTTTGCGGACGTGGACATCGATCGTACGGTCGCCGACGACCACCGTATCGCCCCAGATACGGGAGTAGATCTCTTCCCGGGAGAAGAGTTTTCCGGGAGAGGAGGCGAGCAGGGCGAGCAGGGCGAACTCCTTGCGGGGCAGTTCGATACGTTCTCCGTCGCGGATTACCAGATGTCGTTCCCGGTCGATGACCAGCGAAGCCGGCTTGTCGGCGGCGACCCGTTTGAGAATCGCCTGGATGCGGCTCAGCAGAAGTTTGGGCTTGATCGGCTTGGGGATGTAGTCGTCCGCCCCGGCGCCGAATCCTGCGAGTTGTTGCTCCTCTTCGCCGAGGGCCGATAGAAAGACGACCATCGTTTCCTTCAGCGCCGGGTCGCGGCGCAGAGCCCGGCAGGTTTCGATGCCGTCCATCACGGGCATCATCATATCGAGCAGGATCAGGTGCGGCCGGTGTGCCGCGGCCTGTTGCAAACCTTCGGCTCCGTTACGGGCCGTATATACCTCATAACCCGCCTTTGTCAGGTTGTAACGGATGAATTCGAGGATGTCGTCTTCGTCGTCGATGAGCAGGATGCGATGACTCATAAGAGCGTGCGTAATTTTTGCGAAGATAATAAAATTATCGGCAAATCCTGTGCGGGGGCCGGAAAAATGGTTATATTTGCAAGGTTTATATGGTTTTGCAAACCGTAAGATTAAAATCAGACAAGATGGCTACTGAAAATTCTACTCTTCCTGTTTCCGAGGAGCATCTCAACTCTTCTGTGGTTGAGGATACGCAGAACAATTCCGTGCCTGCAGATGGCGGGGAAACGAATGCCGCAGTTGCGGACGATACCGGCGTACCGACGCAGAGTCGGGTGGACTTCGCCGATGAAGATGCGGCGCTGGCTGCCGAAAATGCGGGGCTCGACCTGGGCGAGGCTTCGCCCGAGGAGGAGGCTGCAGGCGGAGAAGCGGCCGGCAGCGACCTGGCAGGCAAGTCGAAGGAGGAGTTGCTGGCGATTTTCGCCAAGATGCTCGAAGAGCGGCCGGTGCAGTCCCTGCGCCGGGATGTGGAGGCCCTCAAGATAGCGTTCTACAAATTGCGTCGGGCGGAGTCCGATGCTGCGCGACGGGCTTTCGTCGAAGCCGGCGGAGCGGAGGGGGATTTTGTGTCCGAACCGGATCCGGCGGAGCTGCGTTTCAAGGATCTTTTCCGGGAGTACCGCCGTTTGCGGGACGAGTTCGTCGCCGGACTCGAAGCGGCCAAGGAGGAGAATCTCAAGATAAAGTTGCAGATTATCGAGGAACTCAAGGAGCTGGCCTCGTCGGACGAGATGCTCAACCAGACTTTCAATAAGTTCCGGGAGTTGCAGCACCGCTGGAAGGAAACCGGCGTGGTGCCCCAGCAGAATGTGAAGGATCTGTGGGAGACCTACAACCTGCACGTGGAGAATTTCTACAATTTCATCAAGATCAACAAGGAGTTGCGCGATCTCGACCTGAAGAAGAATTACGAGCAGAAGCTGGCTCTTTGCGAACAGGCCGAAGCGCTGGTGCTCGAACCGTCGATCGTCGAGGCGTTCCACAAACTGCAGAAGCTGCACGACGAGTGGCGTGAAATCGGCCCTGTGGCCAATGAATATAAAGAGGTGCTGTGGAATCGTTTCAAGGAGGCTTCGAGCCGTATCAACAAGCAGCATCAGGAGTTTTTCGAGAATATCAAGCAGGAGCAGCTCCGCAATCTGGAACTCAAGAGCGAGCTTTGTGTCAAGGCCGAAGAGCTGGCGCAGCAGCCGCTGACTTCGCGCAAAGAGTGGAACAAGGCGAGCGAGAAGCTCTTCGAGATACAGAAAGTCTGGAAAACGATCGGATTCGCTCCCAAGAAAGATAACAATGCCATCTACGAGCGTTTCCGCAATGCCTGCGACAAATTCTTCGAGGCCAAGCGTACCTACTATGCCGGGTTGAAGGGCGAGATGGAGCACAACCTCCAGCTCAAGACCGAGTTGTGCGAGGCGGCCGAAGCGCTGCGCGACAGCGAGGAGTGGAAGAAGACGACCGATGAGTTGATCGCATTGCAGGCCAAGTGGAAGCAGACGGGGGCCGTGTCGCGCCGCTATTCCGACCAGATCTGGAAACGGTTCCGTGCGGCGTGCGACGCTTTCTTCGAGCGCAAGTCCCGACATTTCGCTGCGGTGGACGATCAGTACGGGGAGAATCTCCGTCGGAAAGAGGCTCTGTTGGAGGAGATGGCTGCGGCCGATATTCTGGCGGGCGGCTTCGAGATGATTCGTGATTTCCAGCGTCGCTGGGGCGAGATCGGGTTCGTGCCTATCAAGCAGAAGGAGGCGATTCAAAAACGTTACAAGGAGGTGGTCGATAAGATGTTCGATACCCTGCGCAGTTCGGAGCGCGATCGTTCGATGGACCGCTTCAAGGAGAAGGTTTCTTCGCTCAAGGCTACGGGCGACCGGCGTCTGCGCACGGAGCGCGACCGGCTTTACAACAAAGTCCGTCAGTTGGAGCAGGACATCGCCTTGTTGGAGAACAACATCGGGTTCTTCTCCAAGTCGAAGAACGCCGAGGCGATGATCGCCGAGGTGCGGGCCAAAATCGAGCGGGCCAAACAGGAGATGCAGGCCGCTATCGAAAAAGTGAAGCTCATCGATCAGGAGGAGAATAAGGAATAACCCGCCGAAGACGGTGTGCTATAACAGGTAAACTACTTCGTTATTATCGGTGTCACGGCTCGATCATGTACGCCAGTGCACACTCTTCGCCGTGAACCTCGATGCCCTGGTATTTTTACCTGTTCCTGCACACTTGAAAGGGGATGCGCCGAATTTCTCAATTTGACACATCCCTTTCCGGTGAGGAAACTTCTTTGTGGGGATAGCGGTGTATTTTATGTGAGTCCGGCCCTCGGAGCGGGAAGGTTTCCGGAGCGGTCTTCGAAAGCGGTTCCGGAACGATGTTTTAATAGGCAAGTGGAGAACCGGGCGTTCCGGCTTAAGGGTTGAAACGGAGCCGGATAAACGACGGTGCAAACAAAATAATTCGAAACAGATAATGAAACTCAGCAAACCCAAGTACATTTTCGTGACGGGCGGCGTGGCTTCGTCGCTCGGTAAAGGCATTATTTCGGCGTCGATCGCCCGCTTGCTGCAGGCACGCGGCTATTCGGTGACGATTCAGAAATTGGATCCCTATATCAATATCGACCCCGGAACCCTGAATCCTTACGAGCACGGAGAGTGTTACGTGACCGAAGACGGTGCGGAAACCGACCTCGACCTGGGGCATTACGAGCGTTTCACTTCGATTACGACCAGCCATGCCAACAACGTGACCACCGGTAAGATTTATCAGTGCGTGATCGACAAGGAGCGCAAGGGCGAGTACCTGGGCAAGACCGTGCAGGTCATTCCTCATATCACGGACGAAATCAAGCGCCGCATTCAACTGTTGGCGCAGCGCAAGGAGTACGATGTGATTATCACCGAGATCGGCGGTACGGTGGGCGACATCGAGTCGCTGCCCTTCATCGAATCGGTGCGTCAGTTGCGTTACCAGCTCGGAGCCCGCAATACGGCGCTGGTTCATCTGACGCTCATTCCTTACCTGGCCGCTTCCGGCGAGTTGAAGACCAAGCCGACCCAACATTCGGTCAAGACCTTGCTCGAGAACGGTTTGCAGCCCGATATTCTGGTGCTGCGCACCGAGCATCCGCTCTCTGCGGAGCTCAGGCGCAAGGTGGCGCTCTTCTGCAACGTGGATGCCAACGCGGTGATGGAGTCGATCGACGTACCGACGATCTACGAAGTGCCGCTGGTGATGCACCGTCAGCATCTGGACGAGGTGGTGCTCAGCAAGCTCGACCTTCCGTCGGAGCAGGAACCCGACTTGAGTTCGTTGCAGGCTTTCGTCGATAAGGTGAAGAATCCCAAGCGGACGATCGACATCGCCCTGGTGGGTAAATATACGGAACTTCCCGATGCTTACAAGTCGATCTGCGAGTCCTTTATTCAAGCCGGTGCGGTGAACGACTGCAAGGTGAAGTTGCATTACGTGAATTCGGAGAAGATAGACGCTTCGAACGTCGGGGAGAAGCTCGGCAAAATGGCCGGTATTCTCGTGGCTCCGGGGTTCGGCAACCGGGGAATCGAGGGGAAGATCGAAGCGGTGCACTTTGCGCGGACTCACCGTATTCCGTTCCTGGGAATCTGTCTGGGTATGCAGTGCGCCGTGATCGAATTCGCTCGCAACGTACTGGGCTTCAAGGATGCCACCTCGACAGAAATGGACCCGGCGACGAAGCATCCGGTCATCGACCTGATGGAGGAACAGAAGGGCATTACCGCCAAAGGCGGCACGATGCGTCTGGGAGCTTACCCCTGCTCGCTGGAGCCGGGATCGAAAGCTGCGCAGGCTTACGGTACGACTCAGATTCAGGAGCGTCATCGCCACCGCTACGAATTCAACAGCGAATACCTGAAGGATTTCGAGAGCCACGGAATGAAAGCCGTCGGTGCGAACCCCGATACGGGGCTGGTCGAAGTGGTCGAAATTCCCGACCATCCCTGGTTCGTCGGTACGCAATACCATCCCGAATACAAGAGCACCGTACAGCGGCCTCATCCGCTTTTCGTCGCGTTCGTAGCTGCGGCGCTGGCGGGAAAAGACGATAAGAAAAAATAGTTTGCAACCTTGCTTCGGGGTATCCTCAAAGAATTTAGATTACGCATGGATAAAAAATCAATCGCCGGAATTGTCATCGTGGCCCTGATCTTCCTGGGTTTCACGTTCTATAATTCGCATCAACAGAAAAAGTATCAGGAACAGCTCATGGCGTACAACGCCGAACAGGCGCGTATCCAAGCCGAGCAGGATTCGCTCTTGGCGCTCAACGCTCCGCTGCCGACTGCGGATTCTGCGGCTATTGCGGCTGCGGGAGAGCGGTTGTCCGGGGACAGCCTGCAGGCGCAGCGTCGGATCATGCAGTTCGGAGAGCTGCTGGCTGCGGCGCAGCAGGCCGAAGCCGAGGAGTTCACCGTGGAGAACGAGGTATTGAAGATCGATTTCTCGACGCGTGGCGGCCAGGTCAAGGATGTTACGCTGAAGGATTACACCAAGTATGCACCTCGTGACGAGCGGAATCAGCCGGTGCGGCTTTTCGATCCGGCAACGGCCAATTTCGCCCTGACGTTCTATGTGAAGAATGGTCATAACAACGTGTTGGTCAATACGGCGGATTACACCTTCAATCTGGTGTCGATGGAGAAGGATGCCGACGGTGCGCAGCGCATCACGATGGATCTGCCGGTGGCGCGTGACGCCGTGTTACGGTACGAGTATGTCGTTTATAACATACAGTCGCCGGCGCGGGATTATCTGGTCGATCTGAATGTCTATCTGAAAAATATGGCGCCGCAGATGGCCAGCCAGACGACTGTCGGCATCGACTGGAGCAACCGGTCCTATCAGAATGAGAAAGGGTTTCAGAACGAGAATACCTATACGACCATCTATTACCGGGCTCCCGGCGAGTCGTCGGCCGACGATCTGGGGATGAGCGACGGGGAGAAGCAGAAGACGGTTTCGTCGTCGCTCAACTGGGTGGCTTTCAAGCAGCAGTTCTTCTCGTCGGTGATGATCGCCCCGGAAAACTTCTCCTACGCTGATATGAAGTTTACGACGGCGGAAAAAGGCTCGGGTTACATAAAGGATTTTTCGGCGAAATTGACGGTTCCCTATACGGCGCAAACCGACCATTACAACTTCGCTTTCTATTTCGGTCCGAACAAATACGCCATTCTCAAGCATGTGGCGACGACCGAGGGGGACGACGAACTGCATCTGGAACGGTTGATTCCGCTCGGCTGGGGTATTTTCGGCTGGGTGAACCGCTGGTTCGTGATTCCGGTGTTCGATTTCCTGCGTCAATTTATCCCGAGTTTCGGCCTGATTATCCTGATCCTGGCCGTGCTGGTGAAGGTCATCATCTCGCCGCTGACCTATAAAAGCTACATATCGACGGCCAAGATGCGCGTCATCAAGCCCGAAGTCGATGAGCTGGCCAAGAAATATCCGCGCCAGGAGGATGCCATGAAGCGCCAGCAGGCGACGATGGAGCTCTACAAGAAGGCCGGTATCAACCCGATGGGCGGTTGTATCCCGCTGTTGATCCAGATGCCGATCATTATTGCGATGTTCCGCTTCTTCCCCGCCTCGATCGAGCTGCGCGGCCAGCATTTCCTTTGGGCCGACGACCTTTCGTCGTACGACAGCGTGTTGTCGCTGCCGTTCAACATCCCCTTCTACGGAGATCACGTGAGCCTGTTCGCCCTGTTGATGACCGTCGCGCTGTTCGCCTTCTCGTATATCAATTACCAGCAGACGGCTTCGTCGCAGCCCCAGATGGCCGGTATGAAGTTTATGATGGTTTATCTGATGCCGGTGATGATGCTCCTGTGGTTCAACAGTTATTCGAGCGGTCTGACTTACTACTACTTCCTGGCCAACATTCTCACGATCGGACAGACGCTCGTGATCCGCCGGATGATCGACGACGAGAAAATTCATGCCGTGATGCAGGCCAATGCCGCGAAAAACAAGAACAGGAAGAAATCCAAGTTCCAGTTGCGTTACGAAGAGTTGCTGCGTCAGCAGGAGGAGGCGCAAAGGAACGCTTCCCGACGGAAATAACCGAAAGGTGCGAAGAGTTCCCTAACAAGTTTTCGAAATTGAAAATCACCCCTGTCAGAGTTCATCCTGACAGGGGTGATAACTTATTCGGACTGTTAGAGAGCCCCTTCATTCGCACGGCGCTGTGGATTTCAGGCGTGTCAGTCGTAGAGGTCGAGGTATTCGTACGTATTTCCGACCAGGGAGAGGTAGCGTTCGAATTCGGGGCGGGAAATGACCACCGTGGCTCGGCAATCGTTGGGGTGGAAACTCAAACTGTCGCACGTTTGCAGATGACGGTCTAAAAAGAGATGTACGTGGTGTTCCGCATCGTTGATAAGGCCGAACGGCGACACGGAACCCGGTTCGAGCCCTAGGTAGCGTTCCATGCGCTGCGGCGAGGCGAAGGTGAGTTTGCCCTGCCGCAGTCGGTGTTCCAGATCGTGAATCGCCAGCGAGCGGTCGCAGTCGAAACAGACCAAATAATGACGGTCGCCCTTGTGGTTGCGGAAGAAGAGGTTTTTGCAATGTTTCGACCCGTCCTCGCGCCAATGTGCCTTGGCCTCTTCGATGGTCGGGGAAGCCGGGTGGTGATAGATGTCGTACCGGATTTTGTGTCTGTCGAGAAATTCCCGGACGATCGTTTCGCGTTCCATATCGACTATTTGGATTCGGTTCGAGAGCGGATTTATTCGACGTAAAGTACCAATCCCTTGAGGTATTCGCCTTCGGGATGATAGATGTTGATCGGATGGTCGGCGGGCTGGGTCAGTTGGTGCAGGATGCGGACCTTGCGTCCGGCGATGGCTGCGGCCGAGAAGACCGTGGTGCGGAACAACTCCTTGCTGACCGCCTGCGAACAGGAGAAAGTGAAGAGGAGCCCTCCGCTTTTGATCTGCGCCAGCGCCCGGGCATTGAGCCGCTTGTAGCCCTGCATGGCATTGCCCAGCACTTTGTGGTGCTTGGCGAAGGCCGGCGGGTCGAGGATGATCATGTCGTACCGGTCGCCGATGTCCTTGAGGTATTCGACGGCATCGACGGCCAGCGAAGTGTGGGGAGCCTCTTCTCCGAAGTTGAGCCGAACGTTGGCGTCGGCCAGGGCGACGGCCCGCTCCGAGGAGTCGATCGAGCATACTTCGCGTGCCCCGCCCGCAAGAGCATATACCGAAAATCCGCCCGTGTAGCAGAAGGTATTGAGGACCGTGCGTCCTCGGGCGTAGCGGCGTACCAGTTCGCGGTTGAAGCGCTGGTCGATAAAGAAGCCCGTTTTCTGCCCCTCTTCCCAATTGACCAGGAATTTTTCGCCGTTTTCGAGCACGGTGCGGGGCATTCCTCCCGTTTTGCCGTAAAGGTACCCGTCCACGGGATTCAGGCCGGCCTTGAACGGTACGGTTTGGGAACTTTTGTCGTAGATGGCGGTGATCCGGTCGCCGTAAACCGTTCGGATCGCATCGGCGATTGTCAGGCGGGCGTGGTACATGCCCACCGAGTGACATTGAATCACGGCGGTCGTGTCGTAAATATCGACGACGAGTCCCGGCAGGGAGTCCCCCTCGCCGTGAACCAGACGGTAGCAGGTGGTGTCGGGGGCATCCGTGAGCCCGAGCGTGCGGCGCACGTCGAGTGCGGTGGAGATCATCCGCTGCCACCAGGCCGTGTCGATCGGTTCCTGTTCGAAGGTGAGCACCCGCACGGCGATCGAACCGATCTGGTAATGTCCCCGGGCGATGAAGTCGCCCGAACGGGTATAGACATCGACGAGGGCACCTTCGGGGATTTCGTTTCCGTCGTAACGGACGGATTCGATCGCGCCCGAGAAAATCCAGGGATGGCGGCGCAGCAACGACTCTTCCTTGCCGCGTCGGAGGTGTATTTGCGGGATCATTTCTTCGTTTTCTTTGGTTTGGGTGTGTGCAGCAGCCGGTCGTAGATACGCGTGCAGACCCAGGCGTCCGTTGCGGCGTAGAACTGCTGCTTGTCGGTGAGTTGTGCGGCTTCCCAGTTGCTCAGGCGCTGGGCTTTGGATACCCGCTGGCCGAGTACGATCGCCGAAAGTTTGCGCAGGCTTTTCTCTTCGATGCCCCACTCTCCGGCGAGCTCCTGAAGATCCACGAAGCCCGCTTCCTGAAAGTGCCGGATGTTGTGCAGTGCCCGCAGGTCGCCCTTTACATCGGCGCCGATTTTCAGGATCTCCTTGTTTTCGAGGATTTTGACGATGGCTTTGTCGAGAGGAATCTTGCAGAGCCGGAACAGGAAGCTCTGTTCCGGCGAGGAGAGTTGCAGCAGTGCGACCCGATTGACGACGCCCGCCCGGAACGAAGGCCGGGTTTCGGTGTCGAACCCGATGACGGGCTGTGCCGCCAGGTAGCGGCAGGCCTCCTTGAGTCCCGGTTCCGAGTCCACGACGACGATCGGCCCTCGGAATTCGATGGCCGGAAGCAGAGCGGCCTCTTCGTTGCTGATGCTATTTTGAAATGTGAGCGGTTTGTTCATGAAATCGCGCAAAGTTACCGATTAATCGTGACTTTTCCATCCGGGAGTATGGAAATTTTGCCTTCGCCGCTCAATTTGCGTAGGAGCTCGGCGATTTGTGCTGGATCGGACCGGAGCGCAGCGACGATTTCCCGGGGATCGAGAGCGTCGTTGCGGAGCAGCTCCAGAACGGCCTTTTCCGAGGCGTTCGCCTGCGGAGCGCGGGCGGCGCGTTTGCGGGCGAGGCAGAGGTCGCAGATACCGCACTCCCGGGGCTCCGGCACTCCGAAATAGGCTTCCAGGAGGGAGCTGCGGCAGCCGGTTTCCGCCGTGGCGTAGGCGAGCATCCGCTCGAATCGTTCGTGGGTCAGTTCCCGGCGCTGCCGGTACGACTCCGGGGAGATGTAGAGATCGGCGGTGGGGAGCCGTTCTTCGTCCATGTAGAGGAGCGGCGAGCGGTTCGAGGGGATGTAGCGGATCACGCGCAACTGCCAGAGCCGTTTCAGCAGGTCGTGCACCTTTTCGGGCGTATAGCCGCTCCAGGTCGCTATTTCCGTTTCGTCGATGGGGCGGAAGTCGGTGAAAACCCCTTCGTACAGACGCAGCAGAACACGGATGATGTGATCCAGATCGTCGCGGATCACCCGCAGGCGGTAGAGATCGTCGCGGCTGACGCAGAAGAGGATGCGCGCGGGGTTGGCTGCTTCGTCCAGAAGGGTCATGTAGCCGTTCTGACTCAGGATCTTCAGGGCATTCTGTACCAGACCCGCATAGAGGTGTTCCCGGGCGCAGAAATCGCGCAGGTTGAACAGAAAGGAACTTTGGGCGCCGTCGCCGATGGCGATCTGGAGGTAGCTGCAGATTTTTTCGTAGATCGAGCGGATCTTTTCCAGCGGCGGGTAGTCCGCTTCGAAGCGTTTGGCGATGCGTCCCGCATCGTCGGAGGAGACCAGCAACACGGCATAGCTGCGCCGCCCGTCGCGTCCGGCACGTCCGGCCTCCTGATAGTAGCTTTCGAGCGAGTCGCACATCGTATAATGTACCACGTAGCGGACGTCCGGCTTGTCGATCCCCATCCCGAAGGCGTTGGTAGCTACCATGACGGGGGTGCGCCCCGAAATCCAGGCATCCTGCCGCATCGAGCGCTCGGCATGTCCCAGTCCGCCGTGATAATATTCTGCGGAAATACCTTCGTCGCGCAGGAAAGCCGCGACCTGTTCGGCTCCTTCGCGGGTGCGGACATAGACGATGCCGGAACCGCCGACGTTGCGGATGATCCGCAGGAGCTGTTCGTTTTTGTCGTCGGTATGGCGCACGGCATAAGAGAGGTTGGGACGCGAAAAATCGCTGCGCAGCAGATGGGGTTCCGTGAAGTGCAGCTTTTCCATGATGTCGTCCGCGACGCGCGGTGTGGCCGAGGCCGTGAGAGCCAGCACGGGGACGCCGGGAATCCGCTCGCGCAGCTCGGCGATCCGCAGGTAGGAGGGGCGGAAGTCGTAGCCCCATTGGGAGATGCAGTGGGCCTCATCGACGGCGAGAAGCGATACGTTCATTCGCTGCACCCGCAGGCGGAAGGCCTCGGATGCGAGCCGTTCGGGAGCGACGTAGAGGAATTTCACGTCGCCATAGACGCAGTTGTCCAGGTCGATGTCGATCTGTCGGGCCGATAGGCCCGAATGGATCGCCAGAGCGCGGATACCCAGCTTGCGGAGCCGATCGACCTGGTCTTTCATCAGGGCGATCAGCGGGGTGACCACGATGCATACGCCCTCCGAAGCCAGTCCCGGAATCTGATAGGTGAGCGACTTGCCGCCGCCCGTCGGCATCAGGGCCAGCGTATCGCGTCCGGCGAGCACCGAGAGGATGACCTGTTCCTGCACGGGGCGGAACGTGTCGAACCCCCAGTAGCGCTTGAGCAGCGCTGCGATCTGTTGCCGTCTGTTCGGTGCCGTCGATTCCATATACACAAAGGTAGTGTTTTTGGCTTTTACCCGAGCCCGGAGGGGATAAAAAGTGCGTCATATTAGGTTTCTCGAAATATTTTCCTATATTTGCACGTTGAAGAAGAAAACCGACCGATGAGAATCAAAGAGGAATATAAGGTCCGTGAAATGGCAGGCGAGCACATCGTGGTGATGCAGGGCCGTTACGGAGTGGATATGACCAAAGTGATTGCATTGAACGAAACCTCGCTCTGGTTGTGGAACCGGTTGCAGGGACGTGAGTTCGGTATCGACGATGTCCGCGATTTGCTCCTCGGCGAGTACGACGTGGATGCGGAAACCGCCGCGCGCGACGCCCAGGCGTGGGTCGCCCGGCTTAAAACATGTAATTTAGTCGAAGAATGAGCGTAAAGCTGCGCAGATATATGTCCGTGTGGATGTTGCTGGTTGCCTACTGTTTCTCGGTGGGGGCAGCGGCATACGCCGTACTTTCGTGCCACTGTTTGGAGCGGGAGAGGGGCGAGGTGCATATATGCTGCCGGGGTTGCGACATCCATACCGAATGCGATTCTCATTCGGTCAGTTTTAAGGCCGTTTGCTGCGGGGTGGATCACTCCAAGGCATCGGAGCTATATACTTCCGTATCGTCGTCCCAATGGGAGCGAGATACGAAGGTCATGATCGTCGATCTTCCGGCCATATTGGCAGCGGAGATGACGGCGCTTCCGTTCGATTCCGTTCATTGGGCGACGGTTTCTGAACGTCCCTGTCTGGCCCATAGCACGGTCCATCTTCTCTCTTCCGGACTGCGTGCCCCTCCCGTTTTCGTGTAACGACGCATGAAAAAGTGCAGTGTCGGCGTGCACTGTGTTTTCCCTGCGACAGACCGGTTGCCCGATTTGCAACCGGATTGCAAGAATGGAATATTATTTTTGCATCATGTTTACACAATCAACGGAAAATCAAATGAAATTCAAGTATTTAGCAGTATTAGTCTTTTTTGTTGCATCGGCATTCGGCGCGGCTCGGGCCCAGAATGTCAAAGGTGTCGTGTATGGAGCCGACACGGACGAGCCGCTGGTCGGTGCATCGGTGTATTGGGCCGGAACGACGGTGGGAACCGGTGCCGATGCCGAAGGAAATTATACCATACACCGGGTTAAGGGATACGATATGCTGGTCGCCGGCTTCGTCGGATATACCAGCGATACGATCCGTGTCGAGAGCGGCGTGGAGCGGGTCGATTTTCGTCTGTCGAACGAGGGGGTGGAACTCGAGGAGGTCGTGGTGAACAGCACGCTGGGCGGTAACTACGTGAAGCGGGACGGCATTCTCAAAGGGGAGATGATCTCCTTCGCGGGCCTCTGCAAGATGGCTTGCTGCAACCTGGCCGAGAGTTTCGAGAACTCCGCTTCGGTGACAGTCGGTTACAGCGACGCCATTTCGGGTGCGCGTCAGATCAAAATGCTCGGTTTGGCCGGCACTTACACCCAAATATTGGATGAAAACCGTCCGATCATGCGCGGCTTGAGCGCTCCCTACGGCTTGAGCTATACGCCGGGCATGTGGCTCAATTCGATCCAGGTGTCGAAGGGTATTTCGTCCGTGACGGCCGGACATGAGGCCATCACCGGACAGATCAACCTCGAGCACCGCAAACCTACGGACGACGAACGGCTGTTCATCAACTTCTACCTCGACGACGAACTGCGTCCCGAGCTGAACCTTTCGACGGCGCTGCCTGTGACCAAGGATAAGAAATTATCGACGATCCTCCTGTTGCACGGATCGTTGGACACCCATTTGCTGGGCGACATGGACGACAACGGCGACGGATTTATGGATCTGCCGAAGACCCGCCTGGGAGCGGTTGCAAACCGCTGGCTTTACACGGCCGACAACGGCGCGCAGGTGCGATGGGGCTTCAAGTATCTGGCGGAAAATCGCCTGAGCGGTCAGAAGCACTACAAGGCTTCGATGCGTGAAGAGATGGATACCGACTGGGACAAGGGGGCCATGTACGGCTCGCAGATCAAGAACCGCGAGCTGAACGCCTACTTCAAATTCGGTATGCCGGTCGGTCCCGGTGTCTATGACGAGGACCAGCAGGACGAGCTTCGTTCGAACATCGCTTTCGTGGCCGATTACGACCGCTTCCGCGAACGGGCCTACTTCGGGCTCAACGATTACGACGGTACGGACAACATGGTTTCGCTGAACATGATGTACAACCACTATTTCTCCTTCCGTCATTCGCTGATCGTCGGCGTGCAGTCGCATCTGCAATTCCTTGACGAGTCGCTGCTCAACCCGACGCCGTGGCTGGATGCCGCCGGAGCCTGGAATCTCGACCGTCAGGAGAACGAGGTAGGCGCCTATGCCGAATATACCTACACGATCAAGGACAAGCTCTCCGTAGTTGCGGGCATACGCGGGGACTACAACGGTTATTACGATAAGTTCTACGTTACTCCGCGCGGTCATATCAAGTGGAACATCACCCCGACGACGATCCTGCGCGGTTCGGCCGGGCTGGGTTATCGTTCGACCAACGTCATCACCGATAATATCGGCGTTTTGGCTACGGGACGGCATATTACGTTCGAAAGACCGACGGCTCTTTCGGCGGG
>OGQT01000741.1_pt1 | contig 28079 bp, 26 predicted proteins | sample 1553261 | NCBI WGS metagenome assembly OGQT01 (sample SAMEA2579992, study PRJEB22360) | human gut metagenome | biome: human gut; feature: human-associated habitat; material: faeces | place: Denmark | collected 2008/2010
CACGAGCGTCAGCCCGTGGAAGAGCCGATGCAGACCGGCATCATCGCGATCGACTCGATGATCCCGATCGGACGTGGTCAGCGTGAGCTTATCATCGGCGACCGCCAGACCGGTAAAACCGCCGTCGCGCTCGATACCATTTTGAACCAGAAGGGCAAGAACGTCGTTTGCATCTATGTCGCCATCGGTCAGAAGTCCAGCTCCGTTGCACAGCTTGTGGAGACCTTAAAGCGCCGCGGCGCCATGGATTACACCATCGTCGTCAACGCATCTGCCAGTGACCCGGCTTCCTTGCAATACATCGCACCGTATGCCGGCTGCGCACTCGGCGAGCACTTCATGTATCAGGGCAGAGATGTCCTCATCGTGTACGATGACCTTTCAAAGCACGCCATTGCGTACCGTGCACTGAGCCTGCTTTTGGAGCGTTCCCCGGGTCGTGAAGCGTATCCGGGTGACGTTTTCTACCTGCATTCCCGTTTGTTGGAGCGTTCCGCGCATCTTTCCGATGCACTCGGCGGCGGCAGCATGACGGCGTTGCCGATTGTTGAAACGCAGGCGGGCGACGTTTCCGCTTACATCCCGACGAACATTATTTCCATCACAGACGGTCAGATCTTCCTTGAGAGCGACCTGTTCTTCTCCGGCCAGCGTCCGGCTGTCAACGTCGGTCTTTCGGTTTCCCGTGTCGGCGGCGACGCCCAGACAAAGGCCATGAAAAAGGCAGCGGGCGGCATCCGTCTGGACCTTGCCCAGTACCGCGAAATGGAAGTCTTCACCCAGTTCTCCAGCGACCTTGACGAGACCACAAAGCGTCAGCTCACCTACGGTCAGAGCCTTATGCGTCTGCTGCGTCAGCCGCAGTACCATCCGATGAGCCAGCACGATCAGGTCATCACGCTCGTCTCCGCCCTGCACCACGTCATGCAGGACGTCCCGCTTGACGATATGGGTCGTTTCCACACGGAGCTCATCAAGTACGCCGAGAAGAATATGAGCGATGTCTGCCGCCGTGTCGATACCACCGGTCAGCTTTCCGACCCCGACCGCGAAGAGATTTTGAAAGTCGCGAAGGAATTCCTCGAAAAGTACAAGGCGGAAAACCCGCAGAACGCGTAAGCGCTCGGAAAGGCGGTTTTCGCTATGGCTAATACAAAAGAGATTAAAACCAGAATCGAAAGCGTTAAGGATACGCGTAAAATCACGAACGCCATGTACCTTATCGCTTCCACAAAGCTGCGCAAAGCACGCAACGATCTGGACCGCACGCGCCCGTATTTCGAGGCGCTGCGCACGGAGATCAAGCGTATTTTCCGTACCCAGAACGACGTGGACAGCCGCTATTTCTATCCCCCCGAGGGTGAGCCGCCGCTGGAGGGCACCTACGCGTGCCTCGTCATCACGGCGGATAAGGGCCTCGCGGGCGCATACAACCAGAACGTCATCAAGGAAGCTATGCACATGCTCGATGAGCATCCCGACACGAAGCTCTACGTTGTAGGCGAATACGGCCGCCACTTCTTTACGCAGCACAATATCCCCATGGAGCACAGCTTCCTCTATACGGCACAGAACCCTACCATGCAGCGCGCGAGAGAAATTTGCGACATCCTGCTTGAGGGCTACGACCGCGGGGATTTTAAGAAGATTTTTGTCATTTATACCGATATGGAGAACAGCCTCACGTCCTCTGCACACTGCACGCGTCTGCTGCCGTTCCACCGCGCCTATTTCCAGACGGATACGGTGGAAAAGGCGGTCACCACGCCATTCGAGTTTGTACCCTCCGTGCAGGCGGTTCTCAACAACATCATGCAAAGCTACGTTTCGGGCTTTATTTACAGTGCCCTCATCGATAGCTTCTGCAGCGAGCAGAATGCCCGCATGACGGCGATGGATTCCGCCAACAGCAACGCGGAAAAGCTCCTCGCAGAGCTTTCCTTGCAGTATAACCGCGTGCGTCAGGCTGCCATCACGCAGGAGATTACAGAGGTCTCCGCCGGTGCGAAGGCACAGCGTCAAAAACACAGGAAGGAAGCGTGAACAACGTGAATACAGGTAAGATCGTACAGATCTCCGGCCCGGTCATCGACGTACAGTTCGAGTCCGGCGTTCTGCCGAAAATCAGAGAAGCCCTTTCGCTTACCGTGAACGGACGGCGGTATGTGATGGAGGTTGCCCAGCATGTGGGTGACAACACGGTCCGCTGCGTCATGCTTTCCGGCAGTGAGGGCCTTTCCCGCGGTATGCAGGTTGAGGCTCCGGGCAAAACCATCGAAGTGCCGGTGGGCGAAAACACGCTCGGCCGCATGTTTAACGTGCTCGGCGATCCCATCGATGGCGGCGAAGCCGTTCCCGCAACCGAGCCGCACAAAAGCATTTACAGAAAAGCTCCGTCGTTTGACGAGCAGAACCCGGCCGTCGAGATCCTCGAGACCGGCATCAAGGTCATCGACCTTCTGGAGCCGTACCCGAAGGGCGGCAAAATCGGTCTGTTCGGCGGCGCAGGCGTCGGCAAGACCGTCCTTATCCAGGAGCTCATCCACAACGTCGCCATGGAGCACGGCGGTTACTCCGTGTTTACCGGCGTCGGCGAGCGCAGCCGTGAGGGTAACGACCTCTGGCGTGAAATGCGTGAAAGCGGTGTCGGCGATAAAACGGCGCTCGTCTTCGGCCAGATGAACGAGTCCCCGGGCGTGCGTATGCGTGTCGCCCTCTCCGGCCTCACCATGGCAGAGCATTTCCGTGACGAAGAGCACAAGGACGTTCTGCTCTTCATCGATAACATCTTCCGTTTCGTGCAGGCAGGCAGTGAGGTTTCCACGCTTCTCGGCCGTATGCCTTCCGCCGTCGGTTATCAGCCGACCCTCGCAAACGAAATGGGCGAGCTGCAGGAGCGCATCACCTCCACAAAAGACGGCTCCGTCACCTCGGTTCAGGCCGTTTACGTGCCTGCCGATGACCTTACCGACCCGGCCCCGGCCACAACGTTCGCCCACTTGGACGCCAAGACCGTTCTGTCCCGCTCCATCGCCGAGCTGGGCATCTACCCGGCCGTGGATCCGCTGGAGTCCACCTCCCGTATCCTCGAAGCCGATGTTGTCGGCGAGGAGCACTACCGCATCGCGCGTGAAGTGCAGGAGACCCTCCAGAAGTACAGCGAACTGCAGGACATCATCGCTATCCTCGGTATGGACGAGCTCAGCGACGAAGACCAGCTCACCGTGCAGCGCGCGAGAAAGATCCAGCGTTTCCTCTCGCAGCCGATGCACGTCGCAGAAAAGTTCTCCAGCGTGCCGGGCGTTTACGTCCCGCTCAAAGAGACGCTGCGCGGCTTCAAGGCCATCGTAGACGGCGAAATGGACCAGTACCCCGAGGCGGCGTTCTATAACGTAGGTACGCTCGAGGACGTCATCGCGAAAGCGAAGCAGCTAGAGGCGGAGGCGATCTGATGCGTACATTTCAGATGCACCTGCTTGAAGCCGATAAGGTCTTTTTCGAGGGCGAGTGCGAGTCGCTTGTCGTGCCCACAACGGTCGGCCAGTACGGCATTCTGGCGGGTCACAGCAATATGATCTCCGCCGTCGTGCCGGGCGTGCTCTCTTACCGCGCACCGGGTAAGGAGTGGCGCACCGCTGCCGTTTCCGAGGGCATGGTGAAGGTCGAGGGCAACGATATCCTCGTGCTTGTAGACTCCGCCGAGTACCCGGAAGAGATCGATGCCAAACGTGCACAGCGCGCCGCCGATGAGGCGAAGGAGGCCATCCTCCAAAAGCGCAGCGTGCGCGAATACCGCACCGCGCAGGCAAACCTTGCCCGCGCCATCAACCGCCTGCGCGTCAAGAAAAACGCGAGATAAGGCGGCAAAAACCACACCGAATTTCCAAATATGCAAAAAGCGTTCCGAGCATTCGGGGCGCTTTTTGCATATTTCACACAAAGGGTTTGCTTTTTTCATGAACTTTCGAAATTTCGCAAAAACTGCGGTACAAAACGGCGGAATGTGCTATAATGAACGCGAATACCGGCGGAAAAGTACGCCGGAAAGTTGTATTGAAATTCAGTTTAAAGGAGTCAAAAGCATGATCAAAGTCGGTTTTATCGATTACTATTTAGACGAGTGGCATGCCAATAACTACGTTCACATGCTGCACGATTACTCAAACGGCGAGGTAGAAGCCGTGTACGCCTGGGCTGAAATCGACAGCCCCGAGGGCGGCCTCACAACGGACGCATGGTGCGAAAAATACGGTCTCACCCGCATGATGACGCAGGAGGAGCTCATAGAAAAGAGTGACGTTCTGCTCGTGCTCGCCCCGCGCGACCCGAAAAAGCACGAAGAACTCGCAAACCTCGCGCTGCGCTCCGGCAAGCGCTGCTATGTGGATAAAACCTTCGCGCCGGATCACTTCGCTGCAAAGCGTATGCTCGATCTTGCCGAGCAGAGCGGCACGCCGTGCTGGTCGTCTTCCGCGCTGCGTTTTGCGGAGGAGTATCAGGCAGCGGATAAAACGAACATCAAGGGTGTCAATGCATGGGGTCCGAACGGTTTTGAGGATTACGCCATCCACCAGCTGGAGCCGATCTTCATGATAATGCAGGCTCCCGCGACGGAAGTCATGCACCTGACAAACGACGAGGTGTACACCGGCGTTCTGCGCTTTGCGGACGGCCGCACCGCAACGCTTTCCGGCTACGCAAAGGGCTCGCCGTTCATGATGAACATTGCGCGCTCCACGGAAAATTCCGTACTGGAAATTTGCTCCGATTACTTCCGCCACTTCATTGAGGCGCTCGTCGAGTTCTTCAAAAACGGCACCATCCCTGCTCCGCACAGCGAGACGCTCTCCATCATCAGCGCCTGGGGCGCCCTTATGGAAGCCGAAAAGACCCCCGGCATCTGGGTCAAAGTCCCAAAGGACTGAGTTTGTCGCTCCAAAAGCCGTCACAACGCACGCATCTTTGACTGCAAAAGGCTTCTTCCAAAAGCGCGACTATGCGGCCATTAAAGAACAGCAAGTAGAGCACTGCGGCGTTCGGCTCACGAATTTCGTTATGATAAAAACGATATAAAAAAGATAGTCTTTCTAAGCAAAACAAACGCTTTGGAAGACTATCTTTTTCTATGCGTGCGAAAATGTACGTTTATTTCTTCGGTTTTGGCGCGGCGGGGTCGGTGAGTTCGGGGAGCGCGCCACCGGAGACCGCCCAGAAATATAAACTTGCGATGCTGCAATACGGCGAAAAACGTTTGCGGTACCGCTCGAACCGTGCGCGGTCGATCTCCTTGTGGCGGTAGACCATGCGCATGCCGCGCAAAATGGCGAGGTCGCCGTAGCTGAACACATTCGGGCGCTGCAGGCAGAATAAAAGCAGCATTTCCGCTGTCCATACGCCGATGCCCTTGAGCGCGCTGAGCTCGAGAATGACCTCTTCATCCGGCTTTTCGCCGATGCTGATTAAATCAAATTCGCCCGTATGCACCTTTTTCGCGAAGTCCGTGATATATTCCGCCTTGCGGAACGAAATGCCGAGTGACTGCAAATTTGCTTCGCCATAGTCCAAAACGTGTTCGGCATCGACCGTGCCGAGGGCGTTCTGCACGCGCGCCCAAACGGTTGCTTGCGCCTTTGTGGAAATCTGTTGCCCCACGATGTGGTGTATCACGGCGGAAAAAAGGTCGTCGTCCACGGCGCGCTCAATGTGCCCCACGCGGTCGATGACCGCCGAGAGCTTCTTGTCCTTTTTCCGTAAATAAGCGAGCTCTTTTTCGCCGTACGGAAAGTACTTTACGTCATCCATCAGTCGATCTCTCCCGGAGTGCGCGATTTGATCATCGCTTCCAGCTTCTGCAGCTCGGTAATCTCTTGCGGGGTCAGCTTTTCCGGGTAGCCGGTCTCGAGCTTTTCGAGCATGGAGCGCATTTTGTAGGCTTCGGCGGGCTGACGCAGAATTTCGCGCTCGCTTTTAATCTGTTCCCGCGCGGCGACTTCGTCGATGATCTGCTGCATGTAGCGGTATAAGTTGCTCCGTTCTGTATAATCGGCGGGCGCGTAGAAATTTAATCGGTTGTCATTATACAATTTGTATACTTTGGCGCGGTTATTTTTCTCCGGGTCGTATACGCCGACGGAGTAGCCGCCTTTGCTTTTCACGAGCCGCATGCACGGAATGTCCGTGGCGCTGTCGCCGATATAGACGATGTTCTCATACGGAATGCGCAGGTTTTCCTCGGGCATGCTGTCGTTTACGCGCTCGTCGTACTCCTCCAAAAAGCCTTTTGCAATGCGGAAAATGAACTGCGTCTTGTTCGTGTAATTGATGGCCTGCGCGGGCCACTCCGCTACGCCGTCCGTGGTGTAGAGGTAGGAGGAGGCATAAATGCGTTTGAAATTCTTCGCGATGGCGCTGCCCTCGATGATTTCTTTAAGACCCGAAGAAATGATGTAGTGTTCGAGCTCGATGCCGCGCTGCGCAGCATACGCTGTCGTGCGCGCGAACCAATCCGTAACGCCGCGGTACAGCTCCACCTGCGCACCGATGGCCCGAAAATACTCGCGTTTTAAGGATTTTCCGAGAAAGCGTGAATAGCGAACAAGCATGAACATCCACGAAAGGTTGCTTTCCATGCTGTTTTCCCGCGCAAATGCGTCCGTTTCCGCCCAGAATTTGTCTTTGTCAATGCCAAAAGACGGGATGAGCGTGAACGTCTGCATGTCGTCCGGGGAAAGTGTTTTGTCAAAATCGTAGCAGATCGCCATGCGCGGCCTGTTCTCCGTCATGCTGCCGCCCCCTTTCTGTATCTCATTATAGCTAAAAACGTTTGTTCTGTAAAGAGGTTTTGCGAAAGTTGTCCGCCGATGTCCTATACTGTCCTGCAATGTCCGGTTTTAACGGCAAAAGAACGCCCTCATCCGCCGCTTTTCGCAGCCGATGAAAGCGCTTTTCGAGCCGTTCCGCCGTTTTGATGCCCGGCGTATCTTTGGCTTTATTCGCAGACTTGGGGGGCATGTCACGTCCAAAAGTCAAGTGTTACGATTTGCGTTCTACCCGCGCCCTCCGGGTGGAGGGCGACTCCTCGTCATCACGCACCTTAAATGGGTGGTCGGGATTTCTATCCACGCCCTCCGGGTGGAGGGCGACCAAGCTTTCCCTCCGACATGGAGTGCCGCTTCTGGAATTTCTATCCACGCCCTCCGGGTGGAGGGCGACTGAGTAGATGGCGGACCGAATCAAAGGCATAACAATCATTTCTATCCACGCCCTCCGGGTGGAGGGCGACGTACACGTCGAGGATAGAGCCGGATGAGCCGCCGAATTTCTATCCACGCCCTCCGGGTGGAGGGCGACCAGAAGCAAAAGACAAGGATCACCATCCCAACCATTTCTATCCACGCCCTCCGGGTGGAGGGCGACGAACATGTCGCCCCGGAAACGGGGCGTAGGATTATTTCTATCCACGCCCTCCGGGTGGAGGGCGACACGATGCTCGGGTCGGCCTGCCGCTTAAAAATGCATTTCTATCCACGCCCTCCGGGTGGAGGGCGACGCGCAAAAACGGTACGACCGACAGCTCTGCTTTATTTCTATCCACGCCCTCCGGGTGGAGGGCGACTTCTCCTTTTCATTTTTCTTGCGTTTTTATTATGTATTTCTATCCACGCCCTCCGGGTGGAGGGCGACTTCAACAACTCCAATTTGGATTTGATAATCGTTATTTCTATCCACGCCCTCCGGGTGGAGGGCGACTCGCCGAGTCCGCCCTCATTTGTCACGGTGCCGATTTCTATCCACGCCCTCCGGGTGGAGGGCGACTGGAGCCGTGCATTTCCACGGATTATGCAACAGCATTTCTATCCACGCCCTCCGGGTGGAGGGCGACACAAATGCCAAGTATACTATAATCAGAAAAAAGGATTTCTATCCACGCCCTCCGGGTGGAGGGCGACCGAAGAATATCGAGTTATGCAAGAAAGGGGTTTTATTTCTATCCACGCCCTCCGGGTGGAGGGCGACCGGTGATGACCGCAGACGGCGAAACGCCGACGTGGATTTCTATCCACGCCTTCCGGGTGGAGGGCGACCCGTAGCACTGGACACCACCCTCACCCACGAGGGCATTTCTATCCACGCCCTCCGGGTGGAGGGCGACCCGGAGCAGCTGCAGGCGCGCGCGGGAAAGTATGTCATTTCTATCCACGCCCTCCGGGTGGAGGGCGACGCCCGTCCAAGCTGCCCGCCGTGCCGACAAATCCGTCATTTCTATCCACGCCCTCCGGGTGGAGGGCGACGGCAGGGGTGAGCGGGGTCTCAATTGGGGTGGCGAATTTCTATCCACGCCCTCCGGGTGGAGGGCGACACGTTTTCACTGGCTGTATCGTTTAATAAATATTATTTCTATCCACGCCCTCCGGGTGGAGGGCGACGCGCCATTTCGAGGTCGCCCTCGTATCCGTTGTTAATTTCTATCCACGCCCTCCGGGTGGAGGGCGACCAAAGTCTAAAAAAAAATAAGACAAACTGTGCGTATTTCTATCCACGCCCTCCGGGTGGAGGGCGACGCCGAAGAGCGCGAGGCGTATGAAGCGCTTGTGCACATTTCTATCCACGCCCTCCGGGTGGAGGGCGACCACAAAAATGGCTCGAGAAGTTTGGAGGGTACGAAAACATTTCTATCCACGCCCTCCGGGTGGAGGGCGACATGATTTTTTGATGTATATTGCGTCCACTGCCGAAATTTCTATCCACGCCCTCCGGGTGGAGGGCGACATAGACAGCTTTGACAGTGCCGCGGATTTGCCGATTATTTCTATCCACGCCCTCCGGGTGGAGGGCGACGCTCCTTGCCTTTGAAAACGGTGTTATCCTGGATATTTCTATCCACGCCCTCCGGGTGGAGGGCGACCCTCGGCGCTCTTGCTACGCTGGAGGCGCCGATGGATTTCTATCCACGCCCTCCGGGTGGAGGGCGACGGCTAAAATATTGCCGAAAGGTGTTGGACGGCACAGTATTTCTATCCACGCCCTCCGGGTGGAGGGCGACCGGTTTCATTCACCGGCGACTGCGGCGGCACTTTGATTTCTATCCACGCCCTCCGGGTGGAGGGCGACCAAGTCTTTTTTTAAAATTCGGGAAAAATTTCTCATTTCTATCCACGCCCTCCGGGTGGAGGGCGACCGCGACCGGACAAACCTGATCGTGCCGCACGTACAGATTTCTATCCACGCCCTCCGGGTGGAGGGCGACGGCAGCGGGAGGTAATCGCCCTCGAACGCGTGGCATTTCTATCCACGCCCTCCGGGTGGAGGGCGACGTCAGCGGGAAGGTGTAGGTCATCGGCAGCAGCATATTTCTATCCACGCCCTCCGGGTGGAGGGCGACAGCAAAAACGGACAAAGTTTTCGTCTGTTTTTGCGCAAAAGGGAGAAGAATTTGCCTCTTTAAGACGCGGAAAGAGAAAATTTGCCGGTGGCGTTTTAAAAAGGACAAATTTTGGGTTTTGATTTGGTGCGAAGGAAGCGGGAAAAGCGTGTGCGCTTTGGCTTCGCACTGCGGGCAATCAGATGAGCAGGACGGAATCCTGCGCGTAGGTGGGCTGTACGCCGACGTGCTCTACATTTTGCTTATATTGATTGCCGAGTCGGTAAAACCGCAGGCTGTCCGTTTCGGGCTCGATGAGCGCGGTGAGCTCTGCCTTCAGTGTAACATACTGCGCGGCGGTCAGCAAGCACTCGAAAACGGAGTTTTGTACGCGCTGCCCGTGGTCTACGCACTTTTTGGCGACTTTGCGGAGACGCTTTTTCCCGGCGGCGGTCTCCGTGTTGACGTCGTAGGTAATTAAGACCAGCATTTTGACCTCACTTCCAGAAAAACGGCGGATACGCTTCCAGATCGCCGCGCAGAGTGCGGGCGAGCAGGAGCGCCTGCACGTAGGGCACGAGCCCCCACGGAATCTTCTCTTTTAAAAACGGGTGCGTGATCTGCTCCTGCTTTTTGCTTTGCCATGCGCCGAGAAATGCGCGGCGGCCGTCGTCCGTTAAAAGCACGGCACCGCTTTCCTGCTTTTGCAGGTGCTTTGCGGTGATGATCTTGCGGTTCACGCAGGAGAGCACAAAGCGGTCGGCATACACGGCGCGCAGCTCCTCCATGAGGTCGAGTGCGAGACTGCGGCGACCGGGTCTTGGGCGGTGCATGAAGCCGATGTACGGGTCGAGCCCGGCACTTTCGAGCGCGGCGGTACAGTCGCGCGTGAGGAGTGTATAGGCGAACGAAAGCAAGGCGTTGATGTTATCGAGCGGTGGTCGGCGGCTGCGCGAGGTAAAACGGAAGTCGCTTTGCTGCTGCAAAATGAGGTGGTTAAACACACCAAAATACAGCTTTGCGGCTTCGCCTTCTAAGCCGAGCAGCTGCGCGGGGTCTTCGCAGGAGGCGATGAGCGGCAAAGACTGTGCCATTTGTGCGGCGGCTGTTTTAAGCGTTTCCACGGGTACGCGCTGGGGGTGGTCACGCGTGGCGCGTTCTAAGACCCAGCGGGCGTTATAGACCTTGCCGAGGATGAACCCGCGGGCGTAGCGGCAGCTTTGATAGGGATCGTCGGACACGCGATTCTGCGTTTGCCGCAGGAGGACGTTGCCACGCTCTTCGCCGACGGTGCGTGCCAAAAACTGCCCGCGCGGGGAGAAAAACGCGATGTCCACACCGCGCTGCACGCAGGCACCCATCAAGGCGGGACTTGCGCCGGCGTAGGAGAAACAGAGAATGCCCTCGAGCGTGTGCAGCGGGAAGCGCGCGACTTCCTTTTGCTCGCGACTAATGACGACATTTTCGCCGTTTACGGAGAGATACGCGTCTTCGCTGAGCACGAACAGGGTGTTGAGCAGTTGTCTCACAGAGTATCCTCCTCGCTTTCAAAAATGTGGGCGCGCAGGTATGAGACGGGGTCTGCACGGCTGCACAGCACCGGCAGGCAAATCGATTTTAACGAGCAGGCGTTGCAGTGCTTGCCGGGTTTGACTTTTGGTGTGTAGCCGCGGGCGAAATAGCGGTTCATTTCGACAGCGGTGTCTTCCGTTTTGCGGCGGAGTTCTTCCGTGAACGGGACGACCTCGCGGCGGCGCGTTTCTATGTAGTAGAGCGCACCCGCGGGGATATCGCACACGAGCATTTCTTCAAGTGCCATGGCTTCGGCGCAGAGCTGCAAGCGGTCGGCATCGGTCTCTTTTTCGCGGCCGTGCTTGTACTCGATGGGGTAGGGCAGCCAAAATCCGGACTGCCCCTCTAAAGAAATGCCGTTTTTGTCTTTATGAAACTCTACGACGTCGCACGCACCGGAGAGGTTCAATTTACGGCTGAACACGCGCATGCCGCGCACGGTGAAAACGTTGTCGCGCTTTTCGGACAACGTTTCATCGTGGCAGCGGACGTGGTCAAGCTGCCCCTGTGCGGTGCGGGCATTTTCCTGCCACTGCTGCTCGATGTGGATGAGCGCCCACTGGCGGCGGCAGAACGCGAAGTGCTGGATGCCGGACATTAAAAGTCCGTCTTCATGCGCGTCCATTTAGGAAAGACGTTCGCAGGTGACGCCTTCGGGCAGATCTTCGGAAACGGTGACGGTGTAATCGGAGAATTTGCGCGGGACGGCTACGCCGTCGACCTTTTTAACCGTTACGGCATCGAACAGCTTATAGGAAGCGGCGTTGCCAAGCTCGGACGCGTGCTTGAAGATGATGAGCTCGCGCACGGCCATTTTGCCGCGGGCGGCGCTGTGGTCGTTTTCAAACATATTGAGAATGGCCTGCCAGAGCATTTGGAGGTCTTCTTCGGAGAAGCCGGTCACGCGGCGGGCGAGGTTGGCGGAAACGAAGCCCTCTGCGCGATAAAGACCGTAGGGCACGACGTATTTGCGGCCCATTTCGGTGGTTTTGTTCTGGGCATCGGATTCGGTGGTGATGGCAGTGCGGGTAATGGTGACCTCCTGCGGCACGATGGGGTCGATGGAGCGAGCAAAGCCGAGCTGCACCGGGCCGCGTACCTGACCGCAGTTTAAAGCGCCCTTTACGAATGTTGTCATGACTGCGCCGAATGTGCGGATGTCGAAAAACTCGCTGCACATAAAGTCACGGAGCTTGAGGTCGATATCCGGGTCATTGCTGCGGAGCTTTGTCACAATCTTTTTGGCGTCCTTGCCTTTTTGGATCTCGGCAAGCTCTTCGCCGATGCCGAGCGCTTCTCCGGCTTCGAGGTCGCTGCGGTTGAGCGGCACCTGATCCTTAATGTAAATGCGCCAGCCGGACTCATCTTCCTTGACGTCCTGCACGTAGTTGCGGATCTTGCGCTTTAGGCACACATCGGTTATGATGCCGTTGCCGGTTTCCGGGTCTACGCGCGGCATGTTGCCGGCATCGGGGTCGCCGTTGGGGTTGCCGTTTTCCACGTCGAATAAGATCACGAAATCGTAGCGGTTTTGAATGGGTTCACGCATGGTTATGCCTCCTCTTTCTGTTTGGTGGTGTCTGTCTTTTTCTTAAAATATTCCTGACGCTGCTGGTAATAGCCGAGCTGGAACGCGCCCTGTTCTGCGAGCATAAGCTGCTTGGGGAAGGTTTCGCCGAGCTTGTCCGAAAGTTCGCCGATGGATTTATCCAGTGCAATCCGCTGACCCTCATTGAGCTTTGCGAGGTGCTTCTGCGCTAAATTGATGAGCGTGGGGAACACAAGGCTCGGCGTAGCGGAAGCGGAGTTGAAAAAACGGTCTTTGATGGTGGTGTTGATGTTGGGGTTTGCGGCTTCCTGCGTGCGCTCCAAAACGGCGAACAGGCGGCCGAGATTGTAGGGAATATTGGTGCTTTCTTTGTTTACGGACACGGTCAAAACCTCCTTTGGACAAAGCGGGTCTTCGTTTTTAGAATAATAAGCTTTTATGACGGACGCGCGCGCCCAGGTGACATCGTGCTCGGCGCGGATGCGCTGCACGGTGCCGTTTAGTAAAGTGGCGGGGTAGCGCGTATCGTTTAGAATGGAAGTGAGCAGATCGCCGGAAAGGCGCGGGAAGGATTTTTGCAGCTCTTCATCAGCCTTTTTCCAGTCTTTGGAAAAGCGGACGGCAGAGCGCGCGAGGGTGTAGGGCCAAAGCGTGTCGAATTTTTCGTAGGACGGGCGGGTGATCTCCAAACGCTCGTAATGGGCGTTCACGTTTTTGGCGAGCTTTGTGAAGGTATCCTGCCAGAAAAAGCGAACGGAAAGACGCGCGGCGTTCGGCGCGAGCCCCAGAATGTAAAAGTGTGTATCGGGGCTGAGGTGCATGTCCTGTAGGTCGGCTGTTCTGCCGGATACAAGTTTTTGAATTGCGCCTAAAATGTCGTTTTCACTCCAATCGGACTGCTCCTGCGGACCGAAAAGCATAGCTCCCGCAAATGCGGCGATGGCAGGATCGGCATTCTCCACCCAATATACGACGGTGACATCGCCGATGCGACGGACATTATCACTGCGCAGCAGGTAGTTTAGCGCCTGCGTGTAGGCGGTCATGGCGTAGGTGCTGACGGGAGCGTTCTCGCCCTGCTCGTGCCCGTAGGAGCAGAAGGCATCGGCGTTGAACGAAACGAGCGATGCGCCGGAGCTTTGTGCGCCGCGCACGCCCTGAATGTTGCCATGCAGACGCGCGGCGGGGGCGAGCCTGCCGGTGACACTGCACCGGGTGGGCGTGTCGGAATCTGAAGCAGAATCATAGGCCTGCTGCCACGCGGCGGCGATGTCAGAGTCGTTTGCCGCGGGCTTATTGTTATAATAAAAGATCAGATTGCCGCCCTTATAAATTTCCGAAAGATAGGGCTGCAAAGCAGGGTGCTCGACGGCAGAGGGGGAATTCCATGTGTCGAAAAACGCGCGGACGGCCGCGGCAGCCTCACCGGGGGTATCTTTCAAAATTTCCAGATGCTTTTCGCGGCTGGCTTCAAAGCAAGCTTTGGTGCGTTCGGGCTTACCTTTGTCGTCCACGCCGAGCAGGTAGGAAGACGTATCACACAGAAAATTTGCCGCAACACCGGAAGAGCGCTTGACCTGTGCGGGCACGGCGAACTGCTGCGGCAGCATCTTTTTACCGTTTGGAGAGGGCCTTTGGAGGGGAGAAACATCGAAAAGGGAACCGTCCGGGTTTAGGTCCAGACGCCAGCTGACATTGACTTTGCTCCAGCCCGGGCGGTCAATCTCACCGCGGGCAAGGAGCGCTTCGTAATACTGAACTAAGGCTTGCAGGATCATCTGAACACCTCGCAGCCGGCCACCTGAATGACACCGTGCTCCATTTTGGCACGGAAATACAGGGGCGTGATATTTTGTGGGTCGGAATAATCGAAATCGTACAGCATAAAGCCGAGGTCGCGCGTCTCGTCAATCGTCGGGATCGGGCCACCCTCCCACTGCTTGAAGTGTGCGGGAAACTCGCGGCAGCCGAAGTACGGGGTGGAAAAGCACTGGCCTTTTCTCATGCGGCGCGTGACGATGTCCTGAAACTTGCCGGGGTTATCGCCGGGTGCGGCTTTTTCCGGCAGCATCTCGAACTCCGCTTCGATGACATAGTGGACGTTCGTCAGCACCATGGAGGCACGCTGGACAATTTGTTTCGTCGTGACGAGGTACGGCTCATCTTCTTTGCCCTGCGCGATGCGCATGGCGGTGCCCCCGAGAATTTTGCTTTTTACCTCGTTGCGCCGAATGGTGGTGAACTCGATGGGGTTCAAAACGTAGATGCGGCGGATTACCCAACGCATACCCGGATGCAGGTAGATAGATTCAACTATGCCACGCGCAGCGGACGGGGTGGGGACATCGTAGCTTACACGCTCGACTTTCATCTCTCCGCGTGTGAATAACGCATACAGGCCCCAGACTTCCAACTGAATCAATAAGATCAACTCCTTTCAAAATTCAATTAATATTGTTTTGTTAATTCAACTATATAACGATTATTTGAACGTGTCAAGATAAAATTTGAATTTAGTTTATTTTTTACGGAATTTATAAAGCATAATTTGAATACGTATTGCTTTAATACGTATCATATGGTATAATAGATTTGAATCAGGAGGGGAATTGAAATGCCGAAGAAGCCAAAGGAACTGGAACGGATCATTTTAGAAGACGGCTGGGTGTTCAAGATGCAGACGGGTTCGCACCGCCATTATACGCACCCGACGAAGCCCGGCAAGGTCACCATTCCGTTTCATTGCAAGGACATTCCGAAAGGCACGGAAAATTCCATTTTGAAGCAGGCAGGTTTGAAATAATCTCTCCCGCTTCCGCTTAGACTATATCAGGAGGTCGATTTTATGCTGTCAGCTTATCCCGCTTGTTTTTTTAAGGAAGAAAGCGGTTATTCTGTTGTTTTCCCCGATCTGAACGATCTGTCTACCTGCGGCGAAACGCTCGATGAATCGCTGCGCATGGCGGTCGATTGCCTTGCCGGGTATCTGTACTGGCTGAAAAAAGACGGTGAAGCCGCCCCGGCGCCCTCGTCCGTGGACGCGATCCGCCTTGCAGATGTCGCCGCCGAGCTGGAAGTGTCGATGGACGGCGCGTTCGTGAACATCATCACTGTGGACGTGGAAGAATACGCCAAAACGCACTTTGAAAAAGCCGTCAAAAAGACGCTGACCATTCCCGCGTGGCTGAACACCGCCGCCTTGGAGCAGAACATCAACTTTTCGCAGGTCCTTCAGGACGCGCTGAAAGCCCAGCTGCATATGGGATAAAATCAAGTTAAGGTCGCTGTCTGTTTTTACAGGCAGTGTGGGTAGAAATAATTATTGTTGATTTGTATAGAGAGGTCGGTAAGGTTTGCCTTACCGGCTTTTCTATTTTATATAAACAGAGCGGTTTCGGTTTGGTCGAGGGTGAGGCCGAGGGCACTGTCGTAGCGGCGGGGATCGGCGAGGACATAGAGCGCGCCGTCATCGATGCTCTGCACGGCGCCGGCTTCGCGCAGGGCAGCGAGCTGCTGTGGGTAGACGTTCACGCTGTACTGCCCGAGCTTTCTGAACAGGGCGCGGCTGCGTTCACCGCGATACAGCCGCTCAACGAGGGCTTCGCCTTGGTCGATCGGGATATACACGGGCGTGGTGCAGCTTTCAATGACCCGTACCTTTTCCGCAACGGAGGCAAACGGGAGTGTTCCGCTTTCAAACGCCTTGAGGATTTTTTCGCGGTCGAGATCTTCTTTACCGTACAGATCGCGGTAGAACTCAAAATACGCGCGGATTGCAGCTAACGAAGTGATGTCCTCCATGCGTTTTGAAATGTTCTTCATGGCTGCGGCGGGCTGGCGCATGTAGGGCGGCGGGGTGGTGTTTTGGACGGTGAAGACGGTCACGAGGCTTTCATCTAACGGGCGCTTGCCCTCGCGATTGCAGCGGCCGGCGGCTTGCAGGACGGAATCAAGCCCGGCTTCTTCGCGGTAAACGCGCGGGAAATCCACATCGACACCGGCTTCGATGAGCGAGGTGGAAACGACGCGGCAGGGCAGGCCGATTTTTAGGCGTTCGCGAATTTCCTTAATGCGCGCTTTGCGGTGGGCGGGGCACAGGACGACGATGACGCCGTACTTTCGGGCAAGCTCGGCAAGCGCCGCCGTGAACGGCTTTAGATACGGCATGGGCAGCGTCTGCACTTCGTCTAAGATGAGCACGCTGTTGGCGAGGTTGTGCAGCTTGCGGCAGCGGGCGGGTTTGCTCGCAAACAGGGACTCAAACAGCTGCACGGTGGTCGTGGCGATGACGGGGGCGTCCCAGTTTTCTGCGGCCAGCATTTTGCGGTATTCTGCGGGGTTCGGGCTTTCGGAAAAGAGATATTCCGCGCTGCTGTGGTGCTCGATGACGTTTTCCGTTCCGAAGATTTTTTCAAAAGTATCGGCGTTTTGGTCGATGATGGACGTGTACGGCGCGGCGTAGATAACGCGGCTCATGCAGTTTTGCACGGCAGCGGTCAGCGCAAATGCCATGGCAGCGGTCGTTTTTCCGCCACCCGTCGGCACGGTAAGCGTATAAACACCCGGTGCGGCGGTGCTGCCGGAGGCCTTGCATGCATCCAAAATGGCGCAGCGCTTTCGGTTGAGCTCGGCTTTGGGCGGATACCACGGTGCGATGTACGTTTCCAAGCGGTCGAGCAGCGCAGGGAGCGCATCGTAGTTGCCGCGCGGGGCAAGTGCGCCGTCCATAAAGGTTTCGGTGTCGATGAAATCGGCATCAACAAGGCAAGAAAACAGCATGCGGATATAAAACGAGAGCCGAAACCCGGTGTTGAATTCTCGCATGTTAAAGGGCTTGACCGGCGGCAGAGTGACTTCGGTTTTCCAATCGTCATACGGTTCGAGGTCGCGTTTTAAGCGGCCCGAGAGGGTAGCGTCGTTTTGGGTATCGGCGCGGGAGCCGAAATTCGGTATGCCGCCGTGATGGCCTGCGATGGCGAGTGCTAGATACCCGACACCGTGCGCGCAAGCTTCTTTTGCGCCGGCCGTGGAGTGGTCTACGCGCACGCCGCCGTCTAATCGATGCTGAAAGGCATCGCTGTACTTGCCGATGTCGTGCAGTAAACCGAGCAGATAGCCGTCTTCCTCCGCGCCGAATGCGGCGGCAAACTGCTTTGCAAGCTCTGCTGTGCCGGTGAGGTGTTCGTATACGGTTTGCTCGCGGGAATGATCTTCGCTTATATGTGCCAGCTTTTTCGCCATAAAATCACCTTTTCGTCTTTGTTAAGACCATCATAGCACGGGAAAAGTACAATGTAAATATATTTAATCTGAAGAATAGGTAAGGTGAGCGGAAAAGCGACAGGCGGGGGTAGGGTAGAAAATCATTTGCAATATTCGGAAAAATATGTATTTAATGTTTAATGAGAAGTTTTGAGGTTTGCATAGAGAAATATTGACAAATAAGAACTGTTACGTCATACTTTAAATAAACTGAAATCGGCAGAAAAGGAGAGAATACAGTTGGCAAAGCTTTTTGATACGGCGGATGCAGAGCGGTTGATACAGGAACATCGCATGATGCTGGAAGAACTGGATGAGATTGCACAGTACGAAGACAACGTGCAGATAGATATTGAAAAAGCAGCAAATCTGGTCGAGACCCGAAACGTATTAGACGTGCTTCGAGATATTCCGGTAGAAGAGATCAATCGTGAAAAAGGCGGATTTAGAGTGAAAGCACTTCGAGACCACGGATTTCGTTCGATCGCAGATATTGTTGCGGCCAATGTGTATTCGATTAGTTCGGTGCATAATAGAGGAAGAAATCGAACGTATCAAAGCAGAAAAAGACAAGTCAAATGAGAAATAGTAAGAGCCCCGTGCAACTTTGAAGCTGCACGGGGTAATGGCTTTTTAGTGGTTCATTTGTAGAATGGCGTTTAAATCCTTCTCCAGCTCGGAGGTGGGGGTGAGGTTATAATTTTTTTGGAGGACTTGTAGGACGTTTTCGGAGATGAAGGCGGGGATGGTGGGACCGAGATACATATTCTGTATGCCGAGGTAGAGGAGCGTCAGGAGGATGCAGACGGCTTTTTGCTCATACCACGAGAGGACGAGGGTGAGGGGAAGGTCGTTGACGGTGCAGTCGAACGCTTCGCTGAGCGCGAAGGCGATTTTAATGGCGCTGTACGCGTCGTTGCACTGGCCGCAGTCCAAAATGCGCGGGAGGCCGTCGATCTCACCGAGGTCGAGGTCGTTGATGCGGTACTTGCCGCAGGCGAGCGTTAAGATGAGGGTATCCGAAGGGGTGAGCTTTGCAAAATCGGTATAATAGCTGCGCCCGGGCGCGGCGCCGTCGCACCCGCCGATGAGGAAAATGCGGCGGATTTTCCCGGCTTTGATGAGCTCGATGATCTTTTCGGCATGAGAAAGCACGGCGTTGTGTGCGAAGCCCGTGGTGACGAAATGCCCGCCGTTCATGCCGGTCATGTGCTTATCTTCTTTGTAGCCGCCGCACTCGAGCGCTTTTTCGATGACGGGCGTGAAGTCTTTATCTTCGCCGATGTGCTGCAGCTCCGGGTAAGAGACGACGGATGTGGTGAACACGCGGTCGGAATAGCTTTGCCGCACGGGCATGAGGCAATTTGTGGTGAACAAAATCGGTGCAGGGATATTGTGGAACTCCGTCTGCTGGTTCTGCCAGCCGGTGCCGAAATTGCCCTTTAGGTGCGGGTGTTTTTTGAGCTCCGGGTAGCCGTGGGCAGGCAACATCTCGCTGTGCGTATAGATGTTGACGTCGCGGTCTTTCGTTTGCTCGAGCAAAAGCTTCATATCGTGCAGGTCGTGGCCGCTGACGACGATGAACGGGCCTTTTTCGATGGTGAGCGGCACCTGCGTGGGGACGGGGTCGCCGAACGCTGCGGTATTTGCTTCATCTAAGAGCTTCATGCAGCGCAGGTTGACTTCGCCGGTCTTGAGGACGAGCGCGAGCAGGGCATCTGCGGGAAGCGGCTCGCCGAGAGCTTTTAGGGCTTCGTAGAAAAAGCGGTTCACGATGTCATCGGTGCGATTTAAGACGCGGGCGTGGTACGCATACGCCGCCATGCCTTTGATGCCGAACAGCAGAAGCGATTTTAGGGAGCGTGTGTCTTCGTCGGCGTTCCAGATTTTGCTCATATCATAAGGCGTAAAGGTATGCGAAAGGGCTTTGCACGCTTGCTCAGTCTCGTTTTTCAACATGAGAATGGTATCATTGTTGAAATTTACGTTCGTGATTGTCGTGAAAAGTCCTTTTAAAATGAGTTCGTCTGTGCGTTCGCTGCGCCTATCCGTGCAGGCGAGCGCGATGAGCGCACCGATGAGGTCGTCCTGATTGTTTGCGGTATCGGCCTTTTTGCCGCACACGCCCGCTTTGCCCGTGCAGCCGGTGTTGTGCGCCGTCTGCTGGCACTGAAAACAAAACATCTCGTTCATAATGTCCTCCAAAATCCTTTTTGAAGGTAGTTTTCCGTGCGAATTTGGTTTTATGCGCGGTGCGGGAAGCGAGGAAAATTTGTGCGCTTTTTTGTGGGATTTACAGCCCGAATTGCGTGCGGACCTTTTGGAGCTTGGCGATATTTTGGGGACTGCGCAGGTCATAGTCGGCAGTGTGTGGGCTTGCCCAGTAAGGATCGTTGGAGTTTTCCTCAATGCAGCGGCGGAGGACATCGGCCTTGAAGTTCAGGCCGAATGAGACGCCGGGAACGAAGCCGGAAAACAGCTCGGGCTCGTTTTCAAGTGTGCGGTAGTCTTTGCCGCACTGGTAGCAGAGCGTATGACGCCGCAGCGCGGAGCGGCTGTTTCCATACATGACGGGATAATCTTCGCGGTCGGTGATCGGGAGATTGTCGATGATCTCAAACTCGCCGTAATACAGCGCGTTATCTGCGATGATCGTGGAAGGGAGGGACGCGAGCGGCTTTAATTCCTCTTTGGAAACATCGGTGCGGTCGGTGAGAATGTGATAAACGCTGCACACGACGGGCTTCATCATGAGAATGTCCCAGAACGGTTCTTTGTTTTTGCGCATTTTGTTGTAATCGAGCAGAACGCGTCCGTAGCCGTATGTTCTGCGGCTGATTTTAAAGCGGAAAACATCGCCCTCGTGAAATGAAATGTGGCGGCGTTTTTCGTCTGCAAAGCGCGCGAGGTCGTCTAAATCGACATCGGTCGTTTCGCTACACCAGTTTTCGACCCAGCTTGCAAAGCCGCTGATATCACCGATTTTCTCGTTTAAATAGCGGTTATTGTAATAGGCGCAGTCGGTTTTGGCGTTGAAGAGGTCAATATAATCCGCGCTGTACACCAAAGTCATGCCGAGACTCGGACGCTTTTGAATGTTGGCAGCGGTGAGTGGCACGGGCTTACCTTTGCCCGTTTTGGGCAGGAGGTATTTTCTGTCCGGGGTGACTTTTTCACACAACTCGTATTCGTTATAAAAGTTGTCGTTGAGCGTGATGCACTTCACGACCGTATCGCCGTCTAAGTATAGAAGAGTTCGGCGGTCGTCGTGCGGGCTCGGCTTAGCTTCGACGCACGATGAGGTGCTCGAAATCGGTTTCAAAGCAAAGCATCGGCGCTGCTCATTTGTAAGAGAGAACATGAGATATATCTCCGTTTTGGTTTTTCCCTTATTTTATCATGAAGAAAGCAGAGAGGGCAAGAGAGCGGTTTTCAATTCAAGGGACTTTCGGCAGATTTTTCCCGATAAAACCAAAAGCCCCGAGCGGCATTGCTTCCGCTCGGGGCATAATCTTAATGTTTGCGTTTAAGCCTGAGGCTGATTGTTGTCACAGTTGGGGCACTTGCCGGCTTCGTTCAACGGCGAACCGCACTTGCCGCAGAATTTGGCTACGGGTGCGCTCTGCGGGACTTTGGGCTGCGGGTTCTGAGGCTGTGCTGCCTTAGACCGAAGCTGCTGGCGCAGGTCGCCCATGTCGGGGGCCATGAAAATGTCGTTCTTCTCTTCGCTTCCGTTCTGGTTGCGGAGCTTATTGTTAATGGAGATTACGTTTTTCAGCAGCAAGACTGCCATCATCAACAGTTCATACACCAGTCGGATCATAATGGGTCCGAGGATCATGGTCAGGATGCCGTAGATGCCCAGCCAGTGGCGATTGCCAAAGTAGTCTTTAGGCGCGGCAAAGAGCATGAAGAAGCCCAGAATGATCATATCTGCCGTGAAGAAAATGTACAGAGCCTGCAGAATTTTCTCTACGATCAGGTACTTGAAATTGCAGGTATCGTGGAGGAACTTGCCGAAAGCATTGAGCTTTTCGCGGCGTTTTTCGGGGACGATAAACACATAGGCCAAAACTGTGGCGACGATAGCCAAAATTCCGCCGACGATGGTGAATATACCGAGCTGCTCGATTGCATCACTATAAATATTCATGTTGTACCTCTCTCTTTCTTTGCTGTAATGATTAGGTAAACAGGTACCCTCTAAGCTCAAAATAGCATACCTCTAAATCCGAAATTTGTCAAGATTCAGATCCATATGGAACGTTTAAGGCAGAGCGCCTTCCGAGCAGCTGCAGGGTGAGCTTGCTGCGCCGGTATCAAGGAAAAGTCCATCGCAATTTCACGAAAATTGCGGTGGACTTTTGGCAAATTTGAAATTTAGACAGATACCTCTCTCGGGCTTCCGGCCGGTGTATCTCGTCGTCGGCAATGGTCTGCACGATTTTGAAAATCTGCTTTTTACCGTTGTGGGTCACTCTTATGATATGTGGCTTTGGGCTGCGTGTCAAATGGGCGCTTCGATCAATCGTTCACCGTTACCCAACGTCCGGTTTCCGCCGACCGTTTCACGGCATCGCAAACGCGTTCCACTCGATACCCTTCTGCGAAGCTGGTAGACGGCTGTCTGCCTTCTACCACCGCTTTGATAAACTCGTAGGATTCGATGGATTTCAATTCGCCGTACCCGATGTTCATTCCGGGAATGTTCCAGGTCACTTCCCCGTGAAAATGCGCGGGGCCGGTGTAGATTGTCTTAAAGCCCCTTCTGTCGTCGGGGTCGCCGGCCAAACACACCTGCAACTCGTTGAGTCGCTCGTAGTTGAAGTAGAGGCTGCCCAGAGTGCCGTGAAGCTCTACCGTGATGAAGTTGTTGCGACCCCAGGCGTTTCTTGTGGCCTCGATGCTGCCTACCGCGCCGTTTTTAAACTTCACGAGGAAGCTGTCCTCATCATCCACGTCTACGGCCTTCCGCTTCGCGTCGGCTCCGAGCTTTACGGTGCCCAGCAGGTCTGTGCCGCCTTCCTGCACCGGCCGCTCGGTGATGTAGGTCTGCATCATGCCGGTTACCGCCTCGATGTCACCCGCCAGATACTGGGCGATGTCGATCACGTGCGAGGCGATGTCGCCAAGCGTCCCCGCGCCGGCGATGTCTTTCTGGAACCGCCAGGAGAGCGGGGAGGCAGGATCGGCCGACCAGCTTTGCAGATAGGTGCACCGCACGTTGAGAATTTTGCCGATGGATCCCTCATCGATGAATTTCTTGGCGAGGTCGATCGCCGGAACGCGCCTGTACTGGTAGGCGTTCATGGCAATGATCCCCTTTTGCGCTGCTTTCTTTGCGGCCTCTGCCATGGCCTTCGCATCCTCCAATGTCGAGGCGATCGGCTTTTCGCAGAGTACGTGCTTCCCTGCGTTCAGCGCAGAGATGGCGATTTCGGCGTGGACGTTGTTCGGCGTGCAAATGCTTACCACGTCGATCTCGGGATCGTTGACGATGTCGCGCCAGTCCGTGCAGCATTTTTCAAAGCCGAAGCGCTCTTTCGCGTCCGCCGCGATTTCCGGGACGATGTCGCAGATTGTCTTTAAAACCGGCACGGCCGGGGCCGGCCAGAAATACTTGGGCATGTCGGAATACCCGATTGAGTGCGCTTTTCCCATGAACCCGGCACCAACCAGGCCCACATTCAGTTTTTTCATTGTAAAATCCTCCCATTCTAAGATGCCCTCCTGCGCCGCGCGCCGTTGACCGACGCCGCGGACGGGAGGAATTTTAGATCAGCTTGCCTTGTAGGAAACGGTACGATGTCCGGCAGGCTTCTTCCGGGTCGCCGGCAAAGCCGTCAGCCTCCACCAGATAATCTCCTGCATATCCCTTTTCCTTCAGGAACCGCAGAACCCCTTCGACATCGACGTGCCCAGTACCCAGCGGGGCAAATCCGTTTTCGTCCAAATCCTTCAGGTGGACGAAGGAGATTCTGTCGTAATACTTTTTGACGATCTCCAGAGGATCTCCGCCGCCGGCAGCCAGATGCGCCAGATCCGGGCAGATCTTGATGTCGCTCACCGAAAAGAGTCGGTCGATCTGCTCCGGCTTTTCCGCCATGGACCCGAGGTGCGGGTGGTAGCTTGCCTCGATGCCGTGGGCGGCGAAGACCTTTTCTGCCTCCTTCAGCCCTTTGGCCAGAAGCGCATAGTCGCCCGTCTGGACGCCTTTCCCGCGTATGGCACCGCCGCAGAACGCCACGTAGGAAACGCCTACCTGTTCCGCCAGAGCAGCGACTGTCTCCATGTGAAACATCTCGTCCTCCAGCGCGTCTGGGTAGATAAAATTGGCGCCCACGCAGACGCTCATCATGCCGGCACCGTAGCGGGCCAGCATGTCTTTGAGCACTTGGATGTCCGAACCGTATTTGGTCAGGTTCCCTTCCAACACCTCAATATACCGGAAGCCTGCATTTGTGATTTTTTTCAGCACCGCTTCGTCGTCGCAAAGGGTCAGATACCGGATGTCCTTAATGCTTGTAACGCCGCCTCCTTCTCCTACCAGAGGGCCGAACGCGTTTGTCATATAACCGAGTTTCATGTCTGCTCCTTTCTTATTTTTATAAATTTGCGCAAATTAGTTTTACTTCCATTATAATACTCTGCGCTGCGGCGATTGTCAATTTCTGCTTGCAATTTTGAGAAAATTCGTTTGTTTCGCCAAATACAAGGGACAAAATTAGGCATTTCCAATCAAGCTTTCTTTTCGCTTGTAATGCTTTGACACCTATGTTAGGCTGTCCGGGCCGTTTACTCGTTGGAAGATGCCTTCACTTCTCGTTCTTTCATGTATATTTGCGCAAATTTTTTTCTCAGCGCCCAAAAAACGCGGCCGAAAAGCCGTGCGGGGGATAGGGACAATGAAAAATTCCGGGAACCCGGCTTGCGCGGGCGCTATGTAAAAAGCGGATAAGCCCTGCTTCCAGATGCTTATCCGCTTGATATTCTGTCGGTCGGTTTGAACGCGGCGAACCGCCGTTAAAGTGCGCCGGCGCTGCGGTTGATCGCGTTGCGCAACGCCGCCGGCGGATCCTCCTTGAAAATCGCCTTCCAGTTTTTCAGCAGGTTCTCCCGGTCGATGCTGATGGGCTCCACCCCGATGAAGGAGGGGACCGCTTTTCCCAGCAGGCCGTTGGCCGCCGCCATTGCGATGGCTTCCCCTTGCTCATAGGGGCACTGCGCGCTAATCATTTTGACCATGCCGCCCTGTGCCATCTGCATGGCGATGGCATAGTCCAGATCTCCCGTGACGATCGCGATGTCCGTGCGCTCCAGCTCCGTCAGGGCCTTTATCACCTCCAGCGCGGGACCGTCCCAAGAAACATACAGAGCCTGAATCTCCGGGTACATCCCGATGAGCTTCAGTGTTTTCTGGTAGACGTCCACCTCTGTCAGGAAATTGACCTTTCCGCACACCCGGATTTCCGGGTATTCCTCCGTCAGAACCTGTTCCGCCGCGCCGTCCCGCTGCTTTGTGGCAAAGAAGTTCTGCTCGCCGTGGCAAATCAGTCCCGCATATTTCAGGCCGTGCCGTACCATGTACTCGCCCAACCCGCGGCCCATACTGTCCCCGTGAGCTCGCTCATTTACGGAGATACAGGAGATGTAATCCTTCGGGGTGAGTCCCTCCGGGACATTGGTGATCAGCACCAACCGGGTGTCGCTGTCCGCAATCGAGCGGAAGGCTTCCGCGGTACCCCGAGTATCAACGGGGATCGAGATTAGGAGATCCGGCTTCAGAAATTTGATGCTTTCCAACTGTTTGCATTGCAGCGCCGCGTTGAAATGAGCGTCTGTGACGGCGATGATGGAAATCCCAAGCTCGTCGAAGACTTTTTTGATACCCTTTTCCTGCAGGCGCATCCACGCCTTGCCCATATAGTGGAATGAGATCGCCGCCGTATACTGCTTTTGCCGAATCTTTTCCTTTTCCACTTCGGATAAGGCAAGGCCGCCCGCACCCGCTGCCCGTTCCCCGAAGGGACCCCGGCCGATTCCGCAGGTGGAGTTGCGCACATTGAGGATTGAGGGGAGAGTTTTCGTGCAGTACGCATGCGCGGGCGAAGAGAGGTTTGCAATTTCGCCGCAGTCAATCCGCCGGAACAGCAGGTCCGCGGCGGAAAGCGCAAACTGCTGTGGTTGTTTATCCACGCAAGTGAGCTCCGGCGTCGTCAGCGAGGCCCATTCCGGATCGTTCAGGCTGACGACAGAGAGGTCGCCGGGCACGGCGATGTTGTGGCCGATTCCATACCGGATGGCGGGAATCAGAGGCAGCGAGTCGGCAATCACGACCGCGGTGGGCGCAGGTTCTGCCGCGACGATCTGCGCCATAGCTTCGGCGGCCAACGCCTCGGTTTTCAGGCCCGCGCGGACCAGCACTTTTTCCGACGCAATGCCGGAATCCTCCAGAGCCTTCCTGTAGCCTTCAAACCTTTGGGTGCCGCACACTTCCGACTCGCACAGGTAAGCGATTCGCTCATGCCCGTTTTTAATCAGGTGCCGCACCGCGCGGTAGCTACCCTCAAAGGTGTCGGGCAGCAGGGTGTCTGCGGCAAACCGATCCACGGGGTTCCCAATCAGAACCACCGGAAACCGGAGCCCTTTGAAAAAGGCTCCGGAAAGCACACCTTCCCGGTCCGGGAAAGCGACCATTCCCGCAAGATCCAGCGTTCCTGCCAGTGCGCGGATGGCCGCCAGTCGGTCTTCATCGAGGTCATACGCCAGCGAAATGGCGATATAACCCTTCTGCTCTACGATTTCTTCCAGCTTTTCCTTGACTTGATTCTGAAACAGGCTGCGTTTTTTCGACAGCAAGATCAGCACATAGCGGCTTTCGGACAGTTTGCTCTTCAAGGCACTCCGTTTCGCGATGAAATTCGGGAGCTCGTCCAGCTGGCGAATAGCGTCCTCGACCTTCCGGACTTTCTCAGGACTAACGTATCGGGTTCCGTTGACCACGTGAGAGACGGTCGACACGGACACGCCCGCTATCCTAGCAACATCCTTGATCGTCGCCATGCATTTCGTCCTCCTGCTCAGAATACTTTTGCTTTCATTATACAGATTCCGTTCTCAATAGTCAACAAAATTTGCGCAAACGCCGGTTTCGGGATCTATGCTGCCAAAAGGCTCGGACTGTGCGGAGGCAAGCAGAAAAAGCCAAATACCCGTAAGAGTGGCCGCCGGTATCCCGAGATTCTTGTTCCGGGAGAAAAAGTGCAGGTAGACGTTAAAGAAGTGCCGTATAACTGCCTGAAAGGCGCAGCGAGACGGGACGGAAAGCATTTCTATCAGTGGACAGCAATCGATGAATGCACCAGAATACGATTTATTTACGGGTTTGAGGAGCATACACCGGAAAACTCGGTAAAGTTCTTCAAAATGCTTCAAAAAATATTTCCGTTCAAGATTCAGACGATCCAGACGGATAACGGAACTGAGTTTACATACAAGTACATCAGCGATACGGAACTCTGTCCGTTTGACATTGCTTTGAAGAACGCCAGTGTGCAGCACAAGCTGATTCCGCCCAGAACGCCTTGGCACAACGGCAAGGTAGAGCGGAGTCATCGAAACGACCAGCGCTATTTTTACAACTGGGAAAAGTTTGCAAGTGTAGAAGATCTAAACCGAAAGCTCAAAGATCATTTGCGCTGGAGTAACAGAAAGCCCATGCGCACGTTGGGCGGCAAAAGCCCTCTTGATCTCCTCCGTGAAATTCTTTCTAACGCCTGATTCTTTTCTATCCCTCTTTTCTTTACTTTCTGTGGGTCATATCTATTTACAACGCAGAAACTACTACAAGTAATATACCGAGTATTCTTCCTACAATTTTTGACTTCTGATATCCTAAAAGAGCAACTGTTTCAGACGTAGCAAATGGTAGTACAACAGCAACTATTCACGCGGAAGCTATCGTCAGAGTTGTGCGCTGCGCTTACGGAACTGCCGTCGTGCAGAGTTGACGAACTGCGCCGCGAACTCATTCACAAATACCACATGGAACTCGTCAATAAAGACGTGGGCATGCTTGCCCTTCTTCCCGTTGAGGGGCACACGGTTGAGCATGCATGTTGTCGTTCGTTTTCACTGATATAGGCTTGATGATGGTTATGCCAAAGGCACCATTTCTATTTCACTTGGGAAAGTATAATACCAAGGAAGACGCTGAGGAAAGTGCTTTGAATATTAGTAGCTAAGCAGCTCGAAGAAAATAATTATACCCTTGACATTTCGGGTATAATGGGGTATAATTCTGCATAGAATAGTATCTCACAGGAGGTGCGCTAT
>OGQT01000746.1_pt1 | contig 27958 bp, 19 predicted proteins | sample 1553261 | NCBI WGS metagenome assembly OGQT01 (sample SAMEA2579992, study PRJEB22360) | human gut metagenome | biome: human gut; feature: human-associated habitat; material: faeces | place: Denmark | collected 2008/2010
AGTATCTAAGACGAAGTCAAAGATTACGAATAAGCCGAGTGCAAAAGCAAATTTTTATTTGCATTTTGCCGAGGCGGAGTATCTGAAACCGAGTTAAAAATACGAATTTATCCGTATCGGAGTACTGCTCCGGATTACAAAGAACCCGCAAAAGATCGGAACACGACGCATCCGATTTACGACAGACTCATGGATCTCTGTATCCGGAACTGCGGGATACCCCGCCCGATCAAAGAATTCCTCGAAATACCGATAAAAATCGAACATTGCGAAGTATTCCCCCCTCCGACCGAGTGCTGCTGAAGTCTGAAAAGCGGGATGAAGCTTTGCAAAGTAAGATGCCCCGCATACAAAAAGCGACGTTCCGGAAAACCGGAACGTCGCCGAATGTGGAGGTGGCGGGAGTCGAACCCGCGTCCAAACAAGGAACCCGAAAGCTTTCTACACGCTTATCCGCCGTTTCGTCCTTCTATCCGGGTCTGGCAGGCGGCAACCTAACCCGGATCCCAGTTCCTGAATTTTCGCACGACGGCCGGAACCCTCCGCCGTACTATCTCTAAATGATCGATACCCCGTATGGAAAACCGTTAAAGAGCGGAACGGCCTTCCGGGATACTCGTCGTCAAACCGCCTTGGATCCAACGATTAAGCCAATTTTCCTTGAAAATTAGGCAGCGAGTGCATAGCTATTATTGCCATTTGTAGTTCGAGTGTTGATATTTACGAGCCACCACACAATGCTCGACGTGCTTACAATCAAACTCTGCCTGCTGTCAAAACCGGTCACCCCCTTCGTAGGGATAGAATTTCATTGAAGTGAGTACAAAGATACGAAAAACCGGGCAGAAAGCCAAATTTATCGGAAATTTACCAAAATGTCCTCGTCACTATTGAAAGTTTTATACGGAACCAATCAATCGCCATATACCATATAAAGTTGGAATATAGCACAACCAATCAGAATGATAGCTGTAATTAAATGCCAATAACTGGGATAAATCTTTTCTATTTCATTATTCGGATCCGTTTTTTTCATCTTCAGACCAATAATGAACCAAAGTAAACTAAGACCTCCTGCAAGAAAAAGTAAAAAAACCATTCTTCGATTATATTAACCAACGAATTATATATTGGTATTAAGCAAAGGGCCTAACAATCATACAATATATAGCACAAGCATAAAAAAAATAGCCACAAACAGATGCAAAAAATTCGGATAAAACTTTTCCGTTTCATCTTTGAACTCTGCTTTTTTTTGCCTTAAACGCAAAATAAAAAAAAGCAAACTAATACTCCAAAAAAAAATACATAAAAAAGCCATTGCTACTGTCAATGATGTTCCACCACCTAATGCAGACATTACCTGCACGTATCGATATAACACCGAAAATTCGTCTGCTTATTTTCCAAAGGCCCCACCTCTGCCTTGTGCGCATCCAACATAAAAATTCACCCGATCGGCATTGCATACAAGAATATTTTCACGTACCATGCCTGCGGAACCGCTACCGTTTCAGATGCTTACGCAGCTTCTTTTTCAGAACATCCCCCGTTAATGGTTTGGCAATATAATCATCGCACCCGACATCGAGTGCTTTCGCACGGTCGCTGTCGTATGCATATGCTGTGACGGCAATGATGGGAACGGAACTCCCCGCCTCCCGAATCTGCCGCGTAGCTTCCAAACCATCCATAACGGGCATCTTCATATCCATCAACACCACATCCGGAGCGAATTCCCGGCACATGCGCACCGCTTCCGCTCCGTTATGGGCCCGAAGCACTTCATACCCTTTCTTAAGAATCAGCGACACCAGCAGAAAATTGCTGTCGGTATCTTCGGCAACGAGAACGACGGGCATTTCCCCCTCCGAAACGCCTGGTTGCCGCATCTCCGCATCGGAAGCAACCGCCGACACAGACCGGGTCCGGATGTAAGGATGCGTAAACCAAAAACAAGAACCTTTTCCCGGTTCGGAGTTCAGGCCGATACGACCGCCCATCTGTTCGACGATACTCTTGCTGATGGCCAGTCCCAACCCGGTCCCCTGGACAAAACTGTTGAGTTTCACGAAACGCTCGAAGACAGACTCCTGCTCCTGCTCGGGAATCCCGGTACCGGTGTCTTCGACATAAAAGGTAAGCATCATCCCGTCATCGCACCGGTAGCCTAATGTCACAGACCCTTCACGAGTGAATTTCAACGCATTATTAATAAAATTAATCAACACCTGCGTAATCCGGGTCTTGTCGCCTACCAACCGACATTCGGGCAGATGATCGCCGAAACGCAACTCCACCGGTTTATCCAGGACCTTGAGGCTCAACGACCGTACAATCTCCTGACACATCTGATTCACATCGAATTCCACATCGTTGAATTCGAGCGTTCCGGCTTCGATCTTCGACAAATCGAGAATGTCGGAAATCAGCTTCAACAACAATTCGTTATTTTCCTGAACAATGGCTACATACTCCCGTCGTTCGTCGGGATCTTCGGTTTCAGCGATCAGATTCGAAAAGCCGACGATGGCATTCAGTGGCGTGCGGATTTCATGGCTCATATTAGCCAGAAAAGCCGATTTCAGACGATCGCTCACTTCGGCTTTGTTCTTCGCTTCGATCAAATTCTTCTCCGTTTCCTTCAACTCGGTAATGTCGTAATTGACACACACCATTTCGATCTTCGAAGGATCGTTATTCAGGGGATTGCGCATCACATTGATACGGGTCCACTTCTGTCGTCCGTCCGCATCGATCCGAAGATCATGGCTGAAACTGTCGATCTCGCCGGCTTTCACCTGTCGGATGGACTCCAGAACTTCAGCCCGGTCGGAGGAATTGACATGTTTATACACACCGAGGATCTGATCGAGCGGCGTATCCTCCTTCTCGCCCAGGTTATAATACCACTGCGGCACGCCATACCCCTCTTTCGAAACCAGGTCGAAGCGACAGTATCCGACCTTGCCGAAACGACTGACCAGCGAAAACGAGCTTTCGAACTCCGCGATACGGCTATGCGCCCGATTGATTTCCGTATTGTCGATATTGATCAGGAAGAAATTGCTCAACCGCCCCTGCGCATCGTAAAGCATACGCACCGAACTGTATATTTCGAGGCGGCCCTGCTTGGAGGTAACATAATAACCGTTCAAACGATCGAAGGGATAATACGCCTTGAACGAGAACTCCTCCCGGTTCCGCGCCCGGCGCCAGACCTCCTCGTCGAGAATGGGATTCTTGAAAAAATCGACCCCAAGCACATCCTCCTTGTCCCGAATCCCGAAAATCTCCAGATCCTTGTTATTCAGATCGACGAGCAGGCCGTTCCTGTCGTACAGTTCGATACCGACGGGAATATTGTCATAAATATTACGCAATAGCTTTTCACTACGGTCGAGCGCCTCGTGCGTTTCATACATTTCGGTCATATCCGAAAGCAGGCAAATCACCTCCTCGGGAGTGGTCGAATACATAACGACGTGAACATACCGGCCGGAAGCCAACAAACGGACCTCCTTTTCGACATGCAGCTCCACCTGCAATACTTTGGCGAAAACTTTCAGGTGCTCGGGCATATCTTCGATCTCCAGCTCGCTCGCCAGCCGCCCCACATAGTCGGCTTGGGATTTTCCGATAATCTTTTCCGCAGCATAATTCGAATCGAGCACCTTGTAATCGACCGGCGTCCCCGTCTTGTCGTAAATCATCCGGAAACGGACATACCCCAGCGGCATGTACCGGTAGAGGTTTTGCAAATAATCGCGTTCGATTTGCGCCTCCCGCTTCGAACGCTGCAATTCGATACAGATATTGATGATATTGACCAGTGATGCGAACCATTGGTAATCCTCGTTCTGCCAATCGCGGTGCTCCCCGATCACATCGATTCCCGCATACCCCCAAAGTTTATCACGAAATGTCATCGGCAGCACAAACAGCGAACCGATATTTTGTGCAGCCAGAATATCATGCTCGTTCCCTGCCCGGGAAGGAAGGTCGTCCAAACAGGAAAGAGCAATAGGACTCCTTTTTTCGAGCTGCTCGACCCACCAGGGGGTTTCGTCCATCGAAAGTCGATCGAACCGATCCCGGCCGCTCTCCACGCCCTTGTCCGTCACTTCGTACGTATAAATATGCCTGCGGTTATCCCAGTCGAACTCCGCGATATAGGTCCGGCTGCCACGAAATATCTTGAGGACATCGGTCAGAACCTTGTTGATCGCCTCGTCGATGGAACCGATATGAAGGAAAGAAAGCAGCGTATACGAAATATTGTTCAACCGATAAAGAAGCGTATTCATCCGCTCGATCGAGCAAAGATCGACCGGCAAAGCCTCCCTTTCGCTGATTTCCTGGGCATATCCCGAAACAACCAGCCCCTTGTCGGCTGCCGTTTCCCGGCGCAGGACCTTCCAGCGGAACCACACCTCACCCCGGGGACCACACAGCGAAAAAATCTGCTCGGCGGAGAACAGGCTCGCATCCGTGGACATCAGGCTTTTGAGCGAAGCCCGGAACGGCTCTCCGACCGACTGCAGAAAACGGTCGTAACCGATCTCGGACTCCTCAGTTCCTATCGTCTTACAGAGATAATCGGACAACAAAAGAACCCGTCGGGCCATATCTACTTTCCACCACCCGATCTTCGTATCCCACAATATCTCCTGCAACATGGATTCACTTCCCATTATCCCCTTATTGTCAATTTATACCATAATTAATAACAAAAATACTATTCATTACCGGGAGTTCCAAAAAAAATACGGATTATTGTCCGGCACGATGACCGAAACAGACTATTTTTCGGACATTTTCATTACCTTTGTGGAAGGTAGGATATGATCGGTGTAAAAAACAGAAGAGTTTGTTTTATTCTGCCTTCATTTTCATTACCTTTGCTCCCGTCCGAATCGGAGTGCGACGGCACGAAACGAAGAACATTCGTCCTGCATCGGCCGATCGGCACACACGGACACCACGAACCTTTCAACCAACTCGACTCATGGGCGAACAAAACGTAATCCGGCTGCGCGGCGTAACGATATACCACACGGACGATCCTTTCGGCAGCCGCTCCGAAAAAAAGTTGCTGCAACAGGGAGAACTGATCTTGTCCGATCTGAATTTCGACATCAACGCCGGTGAATTCGTCTATCTGATCGGGCGTGTGGGAAGCGGTAAAAGCTCCTTACTCAAAACTTTATATGCCGAGCTTCAACTCATTGAAGGCGAAGGATACGTCGCAGGCTTCGACTTGCGAAAACTCAAACGACGGGACATTCCGATGCTGCGACGCAGAATCGGAATCGTCTTCCAGGATTATCAACTGCTCACCGACCGGAATGTCTTTATGAATCTCTACTATGTAATGAAGGCAACGGGATGGAAAAACGAATCAGAAATCCGCAAGCGGATCGACGAGGTACTCAAGGTCGTATCACTGGAAGCCAAAGGCTACAAGATGCCGTTCGAGCTTTCCGGCGGCGAACAGCAGCGTCTGGTCATCGCCCGCGCCCTGCTGAACCGTCCCCGCCTGCTTTTGGCCGACGAACCTACCGGCAACCTCGATCCGCTGACGGCCGAAGGCATCATTCGGCTGTTCCAGGAAATCGCTCGTCAAGGTTGCGCCGTAGTCATGTCCACGCACAACACGGCCCTCATCGAAGAGTATCCGTCTCGCACGATCCTCTTCTCGAAAGGCAAGATCAAGGAGGTTCCGGTACAAACGATGCTGCAGGATATTTAGCGAATACCCGCACAGACGGAAACCCTGAAACCTAAATTCATCATTGCCGGACACAGATAATTTCGACTAAAAAACAGGTTTGGGTTATGAAACTCCGCACTCTTTTCCGGTTGTTCCTGTTATTGGCGGCAGTGGCCCCAATAACCACGGCAAAAGCCGACAGTCTTATCATCGGCACAGATACGCTCAGACTGGACTTACATTGGTTGGACGACACTCCGCTGGACGAGTTGGCCCGCGACGACCGGGCATTCGAAAAAAAAAATTCCAGGCACTTATTCATCAGCCTACCGCAGAGGGGTTCGTTATCTACATAGACGGTGATCACGAACACCATTCCTACTGGCGACTGATCGACGACAAACTCTACCGGGATCACACGATACGCAATTCAGACTACTCCGAAATAGATTTCAGCGGCATTTTCGTCCGCGACCATACCGGTTATTATCCGGCCACCTTCTATTCAGGCACACTTCCTATATCAGGCATATTCTACCAGGACGGAACGAAACCCATATTCGTTTTCGAGGAGGGGCGATTGACCTATACGAATTGGACATATCCTTCCTTTCCCTGCCCCTCTCCGATGCTGGGCGATCCGCTGTTTCTGCACTTCGACTACATGCAATTCGCACAATTCACGGACGGGCTGTGGACCTGTTGGATGCGTATCCTCCCGGATCCATCCGGAAACCCCATTACCATACAGCCCTTGATAGTAGCTCATAAAAGCGGAATCATCGATGCTTCGGATGCCGCTAAAAAAAGACTGAAAACTGCAATCGCCGACAGTCTGAAAACAGTAGATTTCATTTGCGACGTAAATTTTTCCCGGGGCAGCATACAGGCCGTTCTCAAAACATTCGAAATTCCCCGGCCGATATTATACCGCAAAGAAATCAGGAAAAACGGCCGACGGTTGGTCGGATATGAAAATGCGACCGGACGTCCAATCGTCCCTTTCGGGAAATACGCCCGATGCCACACACCCATCATAAGTGAAAACAGAATCGGGATCGTGGAAACAGACGAAGGAAAGTTTATAGCCATAGACCATACGGGTAAAAAGCTGTTCGAAATCATGTTTCAGTCCCCGGTACTTTCGGTCGAAGATTTATTCCGGTACGGTTATTTCATCTATGTCACCCGAAACGGCCGACAGGGAGTCGCCACCATCAGCGGATTGCGATACACGCAACCGACCCACAAGCCGATCGATCTCTCCGACGTCGATCGGGATGTTATCAAAGCTCTTATCCACTGATCCGGCTACGCTTCCGGTATCCGATATTTCGCCCGAATAAGCACCCCGCAATCCGGCTGCGGCAAAAATCAATGGCAAAGGGGTGCTTGATTATTGCATCTTACGAAACTTTTCCGTATATTTGTACGATATATTTAAGGTCAATATGAGTACTGAAGGAAAAGAGATAAAGAAGCAGGAAGAGGAGTATTCCGCCTCCAACATCCAGGTCCTCGAAGGTCTGGAAGCGGTCCGGAAGCGTCCGGCCATGTATATCGGCGACATCGGAGAAAAAGGTTTGCACCACCTGGTTTACGAGGTGGTGGATAACTCGATCGACGAGGCGTTGGCAGGACACTGTACCGACATCGACGTTACGATCAACGAAGACAACTCGATCACAGTCAAGGATAACGGCCGAGGCATCCCGACCGACTTCCACGAAAAGGAGGGCAAGTCCGCACTCGAAGTCGTGCTCACCGTGCTCCATGCGGGCGGCAAGTTCGACAAGGGCAGCTACAAGGTTTCGGGCGGTCTGCACGGCGTGGGTGTTTCGTGCGTGAACGCACTCTCGACGCTGCTCATCGCCGAAATCCACCGCGACGGCAAAATATTCCGCCAATCGTACAGCAAAGGCGCTCCGACTTCGCCGGTCGAAGTGATCGGCACCTGCGACGATCGCGGAACCACGATCACCTTCAAACCCGACGGCAGTATCTTCACGCTCACGACGGAATACAAGTACGACATCCTGGCCAACCGCCTGCGTGAGTTGGCATTCCTGAACAAAGGCATCCACCTGAACCTGCTGGACAAACGCCAGCGGGACGAGAACGGCGAATACGTCGGCGACCATTTCTATTCGGAAGAGGGCCTCAAGGAGTTCGTCGAATACCTGGACGCCACGCGCGGTCAGGCCATCACCGAATCGATCATCTACATCGACACCGAAAAGAACGGCGTGCCGGTCGAGGTGGCCATGCAGTACAACGACTCCTTCTCGGAGAACGTACACTCCTACGTCAATAATATCAACACGATCGAGGGCGGTACGCACCTGACGGGTTTCCGCCGCGCCCTGACCCGCACGCTCAAGAAATACGCCGAGGATTCAGGCATGCTCGCCAAACTCAAGTTCGATATCAACGGCGACGACTTCCGCGAGGGTCTGACGGCCGTAGTTTCGGTCAAGGTCGCAGAACCGCAGTTCGAAGGGCAGACCAAGACCAAACTGGGCAACGACGAGGTGTCGGCAGCGGTCGATCAGGCGATGTCGACGGCCTTGAGTCACTACCTGGAGGAGAATCCGCGCGACGCCAAAGCCATCGTACAGAAAGTCATCCTGGCTGCAACGGCCCGGCACGCGGCGCGCCATGCCCGCGAAATGGTGCAGCGCAAGACCGTGCTTTCGGGTGCGGGCCTTCCGGGCAAGTTGGCGGACTGTTCGAGCCGCGACCGTTCGATCGCCGAAATCTTCTTCGTCGAGGGCGACTCGGCAGGCGGTACGGCCAAGCAGGGTCGCGACCGGAACTTCCAGGCGATCATGCCGCTGCGCGGTAAGATCCTGAATATCGAAAAAGCCCAGGAGCATCGCATGTGGGAGAACGAGGAGATCAAGAACATGTTCACGGCACTCGGCGTGACGATCGGCACGGAGGAGGACAGCAAGGCGCTCAACCTCGAAAAACTCCGCTACGACAAGATCATCATCATGACCGATGCCGATGTCGATGGCAGCCACATCGCCACGCTGATGCTTACCTTCTTCTTCCGCAAGATGAAAGAGCTGATCGAAAACGGGCACGTCTATATCGCCACCCCGCCCCTGTTCCTCGTGAAAAAGGGCCAGCAGGAGCGCTATTGCTGGACGGAGAAGGAGCGTGACGAGATCACGGCCGAAATGGGCAAGGGCGTACACGTCCAGCGCTACAAAGGTCTCGGTGAAATGAACTCCCATCAGTTGTGGGAAACCACGATGAACCCAGACACCCGGATTCTGCGCAAAGTAACCATCGACAACGCTGCCGAAGCCGACCGCGTATTCTCGATGCTGATGGGCGACGAGGTTCCCCCGCGACGCGAGTTCATCGAAAAACACGCTCACTACGCCAATATCGACGCATAATCGAAAATTACAAAGGATTGCACCCCGCAGGGGAGCAATCCTTTTCCATATCCGTTTGGCTGGCGGGAGCTACCCCATCGTTCGATTGCGACGGAAAGCTAACCCGATGCGTTCATCGGAAAGGACGAAGTTGGCAGCACACTCGGAGTTCGGCCATACGGCAAACGGGAAATGAGAAAACGAAACATACCGTTTTTTTGACGTAATTTATCCGAAATCCGACGGCGGGGAAAAAGAAAAAACAGATTCCGGGACGCTTCATCGGACAGATGAAATCGGAAATACCTACCGACTTCGTGCGGGTGCAAATACGGGAAAAAATCACACCGTTTTCGGAGAAAAACCGGTCAGGCGGTTATCGCACGCAGAAAACGGAGAATAAAAAAGAACCACAAATCGGGAATTATGAATGTGACAGTCATCGGTGTCGCAGGCGGCACAGGATCGGGTAAAAGCACGCTGGTAAAACGATTGCAGGAGGCTTTCAAGGAGGAAGAGGTAGTCACGCTCTGCCACGACTACTACTACAAAGCCCATCCCGAACTGACGTACGAAGAGCGCACGAAACTCAATTACGACCACCCTCAATCGTTCGATACGGATATGCTCGTCGAACACATCCGCACGCTGAAAAACAACGTTCCGATCGAACATCCGGTCTATTCGTTCGTCGATCACAACCGAACGGCCGAAACCGTGCTGGTCAAACCTTCGAAGGTAATCATCGTCGATGGTATTCTGATCTTCGAGAACAAGGAACTCCGGGACCTGATGGACATCAAGGTATATGTCGATACGGACGCCGACATCCGCCTCGCCCGCCGCATCCTGCGCGACGTATGCGAGCGGGGGCGCACCATGCAGTCGGTCATCTCGCAATATACCACGACAGTCAAGCCCATGCACGAGGAGTTCGTCGAGCCATCGAAGAAATACGCCGACGTAATCATCCCGGAGGGAGGTTTCAATTCCGTTGCCGTAAGCATGTTGATCCGCAGCATCCAGTCGCAGATCAACGCCAAATAGGAGCACGCGAATCCATTCCCCGAAAATCGATTTTCGCAACAGGCAGTCTGTGTAACTCGCCTCGACACGCAGTCCATTACGACAAAAAGGAACCGTCCGACAACTCCCCGAAATTGAAAATCACCCCTGCCAGAGAAGACATTCTGGCAGGGGTGAAAACGTTAGAATCGGACTTGTCAGATACTCTCTTCCATTTATTCCCCCCGGCGCAAGGCAAACGGATACTTTTTCCCCTTCACTTCGGCGATTCCTCGCTCCACGTAAGCGGCAGCGGCCGAATCCCACTCCGAAAAGATCGTTATGTCATCGTATTCGAACGGTACGATAACACGCCCGCGACCGTCCAATACTCCGAATCGCAGCAACCCGGTAGAATCGGGAACAGCCGCAGAGGCATGCCCGAATTTTCCGCTCGGGTTCACCTGATAGACCTTATAGTCGATCAACGGTTTGCCGGAAACGTCGAGCAGGGTACAGGCCCGGGAAGCGAAATCCTCCCCTTCTCCGACCCAAGTCGTTCCGAACGGCGTGTGCTGCACCCAATCGTAAATACAAGGTAGGATTTCCCGTCCATTCCGGTCGATACTGCCGTACTTCAAAGCACCGCCGGAAACAATGCAGACGACCGCACGGCCATTTCGGAACGAGGAAACCTCGTAATACTTGCATGGGATGACCAACGTCCCTGCGGCATCGATAAATCCCCGGCGCACATAATATTTCCCCATCTGTCCGACAGCGGCCAGCACTTCGGAAAAATCGGCCGCACCGTCGTATATCGGAGCAATCACTTCGTTACCCCGACGATCGATGAATCCGTATTTCCCGGTAAATTCAAAATCCCTTTTTCCATAGCCGGACTTACCGCTCCATTCGCCTTTGGCTACGACTGCCATTCCTTCGGAAAAATCCCGGGCATAATCGTATTTCAATGGAATTACGACCTGTCCCAGCGTATCGACATACCCATAGCGGCGGACGGAATCCATCCCCTCCTGCACCCGGACAAGGCCTGACGAAAAACCGGCGACATCCGCATAGATACAGGGCACGACTTCACGCCCCTGCCGATCGATAAGCCCGAAACGGCGATCGTTCTTTTCCCCTTTGCCGACCACGGCAAACCCATTGGAAAAACTATCGGCATAGTCGTAGATGAGCGGGATGACCACCGTACCGCAGGTGTCCGTGTAACCGAAACAGCCGTCCGTATAAAAACGGCCCATACGGGGATCGCTGCCCTCTCCGCCCCGGTGTACGAGAATACGTCCGTCATGCGCTGCCCCCACGTAGTCGTACTTCGCTTTCCAATCTTTTTTAGCGGCTGGGCGGCGTTGTGCCGACACCCCGGCCGGAAACAGAAAAAGAAGCAGTACAACTATAAAGTATCGCTTTATCATAATCCGGTTATCTTTTTGATTTCATTCAATTTATTAAGTGCCTCAATCGGAGTGAGAGCATTGATGTCCAGTCCCTTGATCTGATCTCGGATCTGCACCAGCACCGGATCGTCGAGCTGGAACATCGAGAGTTGCATACCCCGCGTCTGGTCCCCCGCTTCCGCCGCCTCGCGAACTCCGGGGAGCGCTTTTCGGTCGCGGCGTCGAGGGCTCTTGCTGGGAACGATCTCGTTGCTACCATATACCAGTTCCAGATTCTTCAGGATCTCTTCGGCACGGGCTACGACCGAAGCCGGCATTCCGGCCATCCGGGCGACGTGAATACCGAACGAATGCTCCGTTCCGCCCCGCTCCAGCTTGCGCAGGAAAACGATCGTTTTATCCACCTCCTTGACGCTCACGTGGTAGTTCTTCACGCGCGGGCACATCTGCTCCATCTCGTTGAGTTCGTGGTAGTGGGTCGCGAAAAGCGTCTTGGCACGGGCCGTCGGATGGTTGTGCAGGTATTCGACCATCGCCCAGGCGATCGAAATACCGTCGTAGGTGCTCGTACCGCGTCCGATTTCGTCCAACAGGACGATGCTGCGGTCGGAAACATTGTTCAGGATGCTGGCCGACTCGAGCATCTCGACCATGAAGGTCGATTCGCCCTGCGAAATATTGTCGGAAGCCCCGACTCGGGTGAAAATCTTGTCCACCACGCCGATATGAGCCGCTTTCGCCGGAACGAACGACCCCATCTGGGCCATCAGAATAATAAGAGCCGTCTGCCGCAGCAAAGCCGACTTACCCGACATGTTGGGACCCGTAATCATCACGATCTGCTGCTCCTTATCGTCCAGCAGCAAGTCGTTGGGGATATACTCCTCTCCCACCGGCATCAGGGTTTCGATCACCGGATGCCGTCCCTGGCGGATTTCGATGCGCGTGCCGTCGTCGAGCGTCGGACGGACGTAGTTGCGCTCCCGAGCGATACGGGCGAAAGATTGCAGGCAGTCGATACGCGCCACGACGGCGGCATCCCGCTGCAAAGCTCCCAGGGAATGCGTAATGAACCCGATCAACTCGGCGTAAATCCGCTGTTCGATCAACAGCATCTTCTCCTCGGCACCGAGAATTTTTTCTTCATACTCTTTCAGCTCTTCGGTGATATACCGCTCGGCGTTGGCCAGCGTCTGCTTGCGGATCCACGACTCGGGAACCTTGTCCTTGTGCGTGTTGCGGACTTCGATATAATAACCGAAGACATTGTTGTAGCTTATTTTCAACGGAATTCCCGTCGCCTCGCTCTCCCGCTGCTGAATACGGTTCAGGAAATCCTTGCCATGCAGAGCGATGCGGCGCAGATCGTCCAGTTCGGCGTCCACGCCGTCGGCGATAATGCCGCCCCGCTGAATCTGATTGTTCTGCGGGTCGGGGTAAACCTCGCGGGCAATACGCTCCCGAACCTCCGCCAGCAGATCGATCTGTCCGGCCAACGCGTGAAGACGTTCGTCGTCGGTCGATTCCAACAAGGCTTTGAGGAGTTCGATCGCCGAAAGCGAATTTTTAAGCTGTACGATTTCGCGGGGAGTTACCCGAGCCGCCGCTATGCGCGAAGCGATGCGCTCCAGGTCGCCGACCTGCGAAATCTGCTCGGCGACGCTTTCGGCCAAATCGGGCTCGTCGTAAAACCGCTGCACGACATCCAGCCGTTCGTTGATGCGATCAATCTCCTTGATCGGCAAGGCGATCCACCGCTTGAGCAGACGCCCGCCCATCGGCGTGAGGGTGCGATCGACCACGTCTGCGAACGCGCACTTCTCGCGCGAACCGTTCGAAGAGAAGAGCTCCAGGTTGCGGATCGTGAATTTATCGACCCAAACGTAATCCTCCTGGTCGATACGCGAAATGGACGAAATATGGGCCGTATTCTTATGTTCGGTAAATTCGAGGTAGTAGAGAATAGCCCCTGCCGCCGAAATGCCGCTGCTGAACTGTTCGATACCGAAGCCCTTGAGCGACTGAGTGCCGAACTGCTTGCAGAGCTTGTCCCGATTGACCGATTCCGAAAAGGCCCACTCATCGAGCCGATAGGTATAGTGCCGGCTGCCGAACGCATCGGAGAAGCGGTCTTCGTATCCGCGCTGGTAGATGATTTCCTTCGGCGCCAGGTTGGAAATGAGTTTGTCGATGTAAGCATCGCTGCCCTCGGCGGCATAAAATTCGCCGGTTGAAATATCGAGAAAAGCCACGCCGGTATTTTTCCGACCGAAATAGACCGCCGCCAGATAGGTATTTTCCTTGTTGGCCAAAATATTATCTCCCAGCACCACGCCCGGCGTAACCAGCTCGATGACGCCCCGCTTGACCAGCCCTTTTACCTGTTTGGGGTCCTCGAGCTGTTCGCAGATCGCCACGCGTTCGCCCGCTCGGACCAGCTTGGGTAGGTAGGTGTCGATCGCATGATAGGGAAACCCTGCCAGTTCGACGAATGTCGCGGCTCCGTTGGCACGTCGCGTCAGGGTGATGCCCAGAATTCCGCTGGCCTTGATCGCATCATCGCCGAAAGTTTCGTAAAAATCGCCGACACGAAACAGGAGAATCGCATCGGGATGCACCGCTTTGACCGCATAATATTGCTTCATCAGCGGAGTTTCAACATATTTTTTTTCTATTGCCATTACCTTTCAAGATAAAGTCGGAAACATCGGAGTAAACCCTAAAAATCCGGCGGCGGACGACTTCGCTCATGCCGGTCCACAGGATTGCTCCACGTCCTGCAAATATACGAAAAATCCGGAGCAAAAGGACTTCAAAATAACGAATATTGAAAGAATATTGCATTCATTCATAATTCATATAATCTGCAATAAATGGGTGTACGACAATATAGTACACCCTTACCGGAATCGGCCCCGCAGTCGATCAACGGTGTCGAACCGTGGCGTTATCGACCGATGTCGAGATAACCACAGGTTCGCCCGAATAGTTGAATTCGCTCATACCGCTCACACAATATTTCAGCGATCCCGCCGCTGCGACCGAGGCGGTACTCATACCGGAAATGTCACAGTCGGCAAGTCCCGAAGCCAAAAACTTTCTCCCTTTGAACTGACTCATGCCCGACACTTCCAGCATCAGGTTCCGAGCTGTTCCCGAAAAGGTACATTCGCTCGAACCATCCACTGCGACCTCGGCTTTCTGCCTGCAATTCACATTTCCATTATAAACGGACATACCGGTCAGCGTACAATCCAAATCCCGGCACATAAAATCCGCGACCGCCTGGCTCATTCCAGATGCCTCCACCGTCGCTGTATCCTCGCATACCACCTGCCCTTTGTAAATCGACATACCCGAAACAGACATCGTCAGGCTTCTGCAACGAATATTGGATTCGAACTCGCTCATTCCCATACATTCGACCGTAACCGACGGTTTATCGATCCCGGTCTCGGAAAAAACGGAGGACATTCCCGACAACGAAAACGACTCCAGCGGAGCGGCGCCCACATACACTACTACCCGCTTGGACATATCGTTCTTTCTCTTGGACGACAAGGCTCCGGGGTCGCACGTGAGCACGAGTTCACCGCGCCGCACCCGCACGGAAACCGCCTCAGCAGGCACATTTTCGGTTTCGACCCGGACCGAAGCGGGATTTCGGTCGGCTTCGAGTACGACCTGAATCATATTACTCACATTCAACCCGAAATAAGGTTTGTCCAGCACGATTTCGGCATCTGTCCGAAAATACACCCCTCGATTTTTCTTTTTTGCGTCACACACGCCGATCCCCAACGCCAAGCAGAGCAAAAGCAGAGTTAATTTTCTCATAACGGTCATAAATTATAGATTTAACTCTATAAAGTTAAAGAAAAATTCGGGGAAACCAATGTTTTCCCCGAAAAAACTCACAGCGGAACAGATCGCCGCAGTACGATTTCATCCAACCGGCAATTCGATCAGAGCATCCCGCACGCAGCGAACATCCGCCGGTAATAGTCCGCCTTCCACTCCACCGGTTTCGGATAGGCCCGCGACGAAGAGGGCATACGATAAAGCCGAAGCGTACGGTCCGCATAGGCGAACTCCACACTCTCTCCCACAGGCGGCTCGGCACAACCGGCAAGGCGCACGATCACATCGGTAGCCTTCTGTCCCGTCGTCACGATCGCCCGGCAGGTCGGAACCGCAGCCAACAACTGCGCCAGATCGACCTCGCGCACTACTTGAAGAAAATTGTCGGAAGCATTGTTTTTCAATCGGATTATCTCTTCGGCCGTATCGTAAAGAGCCAATCCTTTCTCCTCGCAGAAACGCACGATCCGTTCCTTGTCGAAACGCTTCGCGTCGGGTGTCAGAAAATACCCCTTGTCCCCGAAAAATACCAGTCCGACGATACGCCACATATCGTTCTGCAAATTCGGGTAAAAAAAGTCCATCGACCACCGCACCCGCTGAGGCGGGAAACTTCCGAGCATCAGCAGACGTGCCCCGACAGGCAGAAAAGGTTCGAGAGGATGCAGTTCGCTTATCATAATTTTCAATTTATCGTATTATTTATTTCCAAATGATTCTGTTTCAATCCCTATTTTGGGGCGCTGTGCAAGAAACTCTCTCTTCGCCCGGCATCACCGGCAATCCGATCCGGCCCATGCAGAATCGCGGGAACAACGCCTCCGCAACCGACAGCCGCCCACCACCCGACCTCGCAGATACTTGGCGATCGCACGCATCCGGAAATGCTGCGGATGCAAAGCCCCGCTCGCAACCTCCGAACGAAGGTCATTCGTAAAACCGTTCATCGAAATTCACCAGATAGAGTTTGTCGGTCGCACGGGTCAGCGCCGTATAGAGCCAGCGCAGCATGTCGCGCGTCATCGGCTCGTCGCCGAACAGACAGCGGTCGATGAAAACCCGCCACTGACCACCCTGCGCTTTATGGCAGGTGACGGCGTAGGCGAACTTCACCTGAACGGCATTAAAGTGCGGATTCTCACGAATTTCTTTGAAGCGCTTGAGCTTGCTCTTGATGTCGAGATAATCCTTTTCCACCTCGCAAAAGAGCCGGTTGCTCTCCTCACGGGTCAGCGACGGGGACTCCGAGGCAATGGTATCGAGCAGGATCTTGCACTCCAGCTCGGCGTCGTTGTAGTCCGCGAACGAAAGCACGGCCGTAGCGAAGCGGAAGCCGTAAAAATCCTCGAAACGCCTCAGGCGACGCAATTTGGCTATATCGCCGTTGGCCAGGAAATTCATAGGGCAATCTTCGGTGCGTTCCGTAAAATGGTAGTTGTTCTTGACGACCATCAGCAGATCGCCGCTCTCGATCTCCTCCTCGGCGCCCAGCACGTAACGGCGAATACCGTCGTTGTAGCGGTTCGCCCGTTTGTTGGAACGGGTGATGACGATGGTTTCGTCGCGTCCGTAACGGTCGTAGCAATCCTGCAACTTTTCCATGAAATCACCGCCTTCAACTGCTTCTATATCGGGATAATCCATCTTGAACCGAGGCACCTCGCAGATGCCGTTCTCCAGCATGCAGCGTACCAGGGTGGCGTTGAACAGAATCCCCGATTCGGCCTCCTGACGCACCACTTCATCCAGCGACGTGTAAATTACCTCTCCATAGACGGATAAGGCCTTCGGATCGAGTGCCGGGGAGTAATCCGCCCCGATCGGAGGAAGCTGCGCATCGTCGCCCACGAGGATCAACCGGCAGTCCCTGCCGCCGCGCACGTAACTCACCAGATCGTCGAGCAATGCTCCGCTGCCGAAGATCGCCCCGTCCGAAGAACCGTTTGCCAGCATCGAAGCCTCGTCCACAATGAATACGGCACCCCGTTCCTGGTTGATGTTGAGCGAAAATTTCGACTCGTAGTCGGCATTGGTGCGCTGGCGGTAGATCCGCTTGTGAATGGTCAGGGCCGGTTCTCCCGAATAACGGGACAACACCTTGGCCGCCCGTCCCGTCGGAGCCAGCAACACGGGTTTGATGCCGCAATCCTTGAGTGCCCTGACCAGAGCGGCGATCAACGTCGTCTTTCCGGTACCCGCGTAACCGTTCAGTACGAAAATGGCCGCAGGATCGCTTTCGGCCAAATACTCCGAAAGCGATTCGATGATTTTTTTTTGACCAGATGTTGTATTAAAACAAATTTTAGCGTAAATTTGGGTCGCAATATGAGTCTTTAGCATCTTCGGATCGGTAAAGGACGGCGGTATTGCCGACGGATTTTGATACAAACTTACTAGAAATAACTTAAAAATGACAAAAAGAATCATCCAAATCGTACTTGCCGTAGTTATCGTATGCCTGATATACGTTATCTACAAACAGATTTCGACTCCGATTATCTTCGCCAAGGAGAAGGCGGCCCGCGAAGCACGCGTCATCGACCGCATCAAGGACATCCGTACTGCAGAGCGCAGCTTCAAAACGAAGTACAACCGGTTCACCGGCGATTTCGACACGCTGATCAATTTTGTGCTGACCGACTCGCTGGAGTTCGAGCGCAAGATCGTCGATGAGGATGACTCGGTGGCAATGGCCCAGTTGAAAAAGAGCGGCCGCAAGAACAGCGAAAAGGTATGGGTACACGTGATCGACACGATCTTCACGCCGAAAAAGCTCACCGCAGAACAGGTTCGCAACCTGCGTTACGTGCCCGGCACGAACAACCAGACGGAATTCGAATTGGAAGCAGGTCTTGTGACCACCGAATCGAAAGTGGTCATCCCCGTCGTAGAGTGCCGCATACCTTATAAAATGTTCCTCGACACGGTACGCTTCCGTCAGGAGGTAATCAACCTGGTGGACGATCAGGAGAATAACTTCAGCAACTACGGAGGCATCAAGTTCGGCTCCATGGAGAAAGGTAACAATGAAGCAGGTAACTGGGGCGACGAATAACAAGCCCGAAATCAAGAATGTGTCCATCCGGCTCAGGCTGGATGGACACTCTTTTTCTGAAGAGAAGCTCGACATACCGGCCAAAGAGAAAAAAACGGTCGAAATAGAGGTATTGACGGGCAAAACCATGCTGGTTCCCCGGGAAGTGTTCGACGCGAAGGCCGCTCCCGCCCTGATGCGTATAAACGGAATGGAACCGACGGAGAAGGAGTGTATTCTCACCTCCGATCCGCAACAGCCCGTCATCGCTTTGATGGCTGCCGACAAAGCCTCCGTAGAGAAAGTCCGTGCCCGGCTGAAGGAGAAGATACGCTGGACCTCCCCGTTGCTACGTACCGGGGAATTCACGGCATCCTGCCTCTGGATATTCCGTTATGAAGAGCTGGCCTACCTGAAAGTATGGGAACGGCAAACCCTGCGGCTGGCGGAGACATTCATCGCCCCCACGGGGGAAGATCTGCTCTTCTACGTCCGGGAGCTGACGCAGGAGCTGCAGATCGAAAACTGCGAGATCCGGCTGGAAGGAAACCCGACCAAACAGGACGGACGCCTGTTGCGTGAATATTTCAAACACGTCGCCATATGCGAATAGTCAGCGGAAAATATCGGGGACGGGCAATCAACCCGCCCAAGAATCTGCGGGCACGCCCGACGACCGACTTCGCCAAGGAGAACCTGTTCAATGTACTGGGAAACCTGGTCGATTTCGAGGAGTGCGACGTGTTGGACCTATTCGCCGGGACGGGGTCGATCAGCTACGAATTCGCTTCGCGGGGCGTGCACAGCGTCACTTCGGTCGAAATCAATCCCGTACACTATAACTTCATCAAAAAAACGGCCGCCGACCTGGGAATCGACAATCTGTTCGCCGTCAAAGCCAATGTATTCCTCTACCTGAAAAGCTGTGCGAAGCAGTTCGACCTGATCTTTTCGGACGCGCCCTACGATCTGGAGGGCAGCGAAGAGGTCATCCGGCTGGTACTGGAACGCGATTTACTCAAACCGGATGGGTTTCTCGTTTTCGAACATTCGAAAAACATAAATTTTTCGTCCGACCCTCACTTTTGGCAATCAAGAAGTTACGGAAGCGTGCAATTTTCTTTCTTCAAAAAGTGAGAAAAAAGTTTGGAGATACAGATTTTTGTACTACCTTTGCATTCGCAATCAGCAAACGGTGTGGTAGTTCAGCTGGTTAGAATACCTGCCTGTCACGCAGGGGGTCGCGGGTTCGAGTCCCGTCCATACCGCAAAATATCGAAGCAAATGATTGCAAAGCCTTGTAAAGTATATTTACAAGGCTTTTTTCTTTTTCTGTATCCTAAAAAAGGTTCGAAATGCTCTCCAAAAGCAGCTAATAATCAGAGGAAGAGCCCCCCCCTATTTTGTGCTCGAAGCATTCAGCTACTGCACTTTGAATCTTACCAGCCATAGACTTTTAGAGTAAGTTCGTAACTAAAAAGATATATTATGGAAAGACCTCTTTCAGCGTTTTATTCTACCTGTGTAAAACAAAGACAAATCGTAATGATGAAGTTCCTATCACATTACGACTCACAGTAAATGGAGAAAGAAAAGAGATGCGTATCCATCGGTTTATCGATCCGAAACAACGGGACGCAGCAAAAAGGGAAGTAAATAGAAGTTGCAAAGCGCTCAACTTATCCCTCGATACCATAAATCTGCGTCGCTTCGCATATATCGAGAGCTGGATAGGGCCGGGAAACACGTTATCGCTCAAACGGGATCGGATCGTTATCTGGAACAAAATGTTCCGAATGCCATTCCTTAACTGAAACATTCAAAGCACACAATCAAAAATCAATACGGTAATTATATATCTGCCGGTTCCAAAGGTCTTCGAAGAACGAAATTAAGAAAGAATCAGGTATTGCAAAACGACAAGTGACGAGCCTTCAAGTCCCGAAAAAAGCACCAAGAAAATTTCAAGCCAGCTATAAAATTCCAATGGCAAATATATTTTCGTACCCAATGATAAAATTCGATATGAGTTTGAAACAGTTTCAAAAACCTATATCATAGGACAAAAGACTTGTATTAATTCTAATGACTTATTCCGCGACTCGTTAAAAACTGTGAAAATTATGTTTGAGACTAAAGCAACAATACTCCGATCGTCCAAGCACTTCGAATAACAATTCGGATCGCTTTGCAGGCAAAAATCAGGTATGGCCCCCCCTTGACAAGGCAACAAACCGACAAATCTTATAAAAACAAAAAAGAGAGCGATATCTTAATTCGGATACCGCTCTCTCAAATTCAAATCCCGAAAAGTTATCGGACATTATCAACGTTTCACACTGAACACCTCACGAGGAGTATTCGCCTGCCGCACACTCTGCAGTGCATTCAACAGCCCGGCAACGTCGGCATCCGGTTCTTCGGTATCGGGCAGTTGCAACACAAGACCGTCCGCCACATCCTTTCTTATCAAATAATAAGGACCAACCGGATCTTCATATTTGTTATTAAGCAGTTTGTCTTGCTCGACATCTCCCGTAGAACTGATTCCATACGGCCACATAGACATTATATAAGCACCTTCATTGTTCCCATCCATATAATACAGCGGACAAATCTTAATCACAGTCTTATTGAGATTTCCCATAAAACCGATGAATCCTTTCGACCACGAAGGCATATTCTCATACATTTTATCATCATAAGGCAAATAAGTATACACTTTTTCGTCACCGACAGTTCCGACAAAATTGTACCAGGAAACATACTTCCATACAATATCCCCCTCCGTCTCTATGTCCTGAGGAAAAGATATACCTATCTTATGATAATTGTCTTCCGCCGGTTCGAAATCCATTTTTATCGCAAAATCCCGGAATTTGTTTCGATCCCCGCCCCATCCCTTGAGATAAAACGATTTCTTATCATCAGCAGGAGAAATGGTAACCGGAAATTCTTCACCCACTTCCTGTACATCGAGTGATCCATTCTCCTCCTTTACAGTACCGGATGTCTGCAACAGCCACTCTCCGGCAAACTGTTCGTAAGTCGATTCATGCAGCATCTGCACTTCCCGAGCCTCGTACCAAAATCTATAACTACGAGAAACCTCGCCACTGACGACTATTTCGGAAAGATTTTTTCCAACCGGCGCAACAATAAAATAATAATGATCGTAACCGGTGAAAGCAAAAGGAACACTTTCGGCATCACCTTTCAAAATCAATTTATCCGCCACAAGATCGTCCCAAGTTTTGCCCAACTCCATATAATAATCGATATCCTCCTGCATCCACTCCTTCGGATCTCGTTCGCTATTGGAAGGAATAGCACTTACCCAATAATATACCTCGGAATCGGAAGGCTTCACTTCGGCGTAAGGATAAATAAACGCATTCTCAATATAGCGCTCATAAGGTGTAACGGTAAATGTTACGCTTTCACCTCCTAAAGTCCTTACAGTTCCGGAAAACCAATCCGAAATGGTCTTTCCTCCGGCCTTTGCAACCACTCGGACCGAATAATCCGTAGCAGGCAGAAGCCCGTCCAAAGAAAAAGTCGTCGTCTCGGTGTTCTGTGCAGCTACAGCAATGACTTGGCCGTCTTTCTCATACGAAACCTCGTATCTGTATGAATCCGCTGTTTCCAAGGCATTCCACCCGGCAGTAAAAGAGACACCGGTAATCGCGCTGAATGTCACTTCCGGTGCCGGAAATTTATTATCATCTCCTTTCGTACCGTCGTCGTCACTATCGCATGCCACAGTAATACAGGAAATACAGGCGACGAAAAATAACATAATTTTTTTCATACCAAAATATTTAAAATTTAAAATCAGCCATAGCCCGGAATTTGTATTTCATCCCCTTATCCAGTTCCTGAGGCATCTCGATCATGGCTCCGGATGCCATATCGAACGCATAAGCCATCCGCGCCGAGCATTCGGCGGAAGTCCAATAGACTGCATCGGACAACGGGACACCGCCCTTCTCCTTGAGAGTGTCGTTAAACAGCTGTTTGTTCTTCCTTATTTCGTCGTCAGACAGGCTGCCTCCTCCTCTCACTCCGGAATAAGCCTCGTACAAAAGCCCTAACTCTCTCTGATCCGGCACATACCAGTTTTTAACTCCCATAACATCCTTTTCACTGCACCACAGGAACCCGGGATAATTCTCCCGCCATCCTTCCATATTATATACACAATCCGTATTATATCGCCCCGTCTGTGGGAAAGAAGCCATCGGTTCTTCGTATTTGTAAGACCATATGGCTTCAGTTTCATCGAGCGAAACCACAGTTCCACTCTTACCCTCCGAATCAATATATATCACGATTCCTTTTACAAAGCCGTTCTCGTAATAATCCCCTATTTCGTAAGTCGTCGTCACGGGAGGAATCGGATCACCCGGATCTTCCGGTTTTGTAGGAGTCTCCTCGGAATCCTTGCCGCAACCGGTCATAAGACCGGCTGCAACAAGCATCATCAAAAATAAGATTTTAGTTCTCATAAAAACATCACTATTCGGACAACTCCTCGATGTCCACTGTTATTGTTCCTCCTGTTATATTATCGAAACCGTCTCCGGTATCCGCAGGGCTTGTATGCCAAAGTTTATAGACTTTCGTGGGAATTCCCGCCTCGTCATAAGCGACGGAATAGCCATACCAAGTCTGTCCGAATTGTGCGTCCACTTTGTATGAGCTTGAACTGGGCCACCTGGACGCTTTGAGCAGCTCCCTCACTTCGGAAGCCGTCTTGCCAGCCCACTCGTCCTCTCCGACAAACGACTGAAAATAGTGCTCTTTCGAATTATTCGCATACGTCCAAACCCTATACATATTCCGGTTCTCCTCCGGATAGCCGTACGACATTACGATGAACTCCAGGGAAGCCAGGGTCACCTGATCCGCAACGGTAGTGAATTGGGTCGTAACCGGCTCTGTCGTATAGGTACCGTCGGCCTTGAGTCCAAAAACATACAGATAATACGTAGTACCAGGAGTAAGCCCGCCGATCTCTATCGGCACAAACAGATCCTCCTTGCCGTTCATGAGAGCACGAGAAAGGAACTCTTTACGCGTCATCACGCCCGAATTCGGATGAGAATCGTTCCAATCTTTCACTCTGGCATCGATAAATGCGTCCATATGAGCCTTCAGACCGGCAGTCTTGTCCCCCGAAATAGCGTCGTATTCGGCTTTCGTGATATAATTGAAAAGGAATGTTTCATTTTCATAATTACCGTCAGCCCTTACCGTAACCATCGCATCGATCTTGGTTATGCTCGATACGCTAAGTTCGTATTGGACCGAGGACATCGCTGCCGGCGACGTATTGACCTCGACTTTCTTGAGATTTATCTTGTCGTCGAGTTTCGGCGATCCGTCCGGATTGCATGCAAAGATCAAAAGATAATATTTGTCGTTGGGAATAAGGCCTCCGAACGAAACATTCGCAACATCCGCATAAAGATATTTGGAAATATTCTGGTTATAAGCATCGTAAATCGTCTGAATGATTTCGGCATCCGATTTGGCGTCGGCAAAATACTCCTGAAGCTCCATCATAACGGCAAAAGCCTCACTCTGCTCTGCCGTGACTACAGCCGAATAAGCGACATCGGTAACGACTTCGGAGGATACCGTATAAGAATTTTTAGGAGATTCGCTCGTCCTAATAGTTTCTACCGTAGCCTCCGAAATACAGGTTCCGTCATTGGCCACACAGACTGCGAAGGCATAATAAGTTCCCTCCGGCAGAAGATTTTCAAACGAGGAATCGGAAGTTTTGCCGCTAACAGTCACTTCAGCAATGAATTCCGGCAACGTGTAAGTCGCATACTGCTCGGTTTTTTTCCACTCTGCAAGATAGTTCTCGACAAAAGCCGGTAAATTTGCCGGATCACCTCCACAGTAATCCATATATACGGCAGGGAGAAGAATGTCGTAATAATATACGCAATCCGTTCGGTCCGGCTCGACATTCAGCGTAAACGACGTCGGCGTCACGTCCGAAGCCGTAATCTTGAAATTCACCTCTACTTGCTCGACGACCAATGTCTTGAATTCATAAGTATTGACAGTCGTAAGAATCTCCAATTCGGTCGATAATCCATAGGCGTAAAAGACATAATCGGTCTCCGGAACAAGCGTATTATATTTCCACTCCTGCTCTCCTTTAAGCAATGCCTCCAGCAAGAACTCCTCGACCCCGACTCCATTAGCCTCCGCGAGGGCTTTTATATTTTCGATGTTTGCTGCCTGCAAACTCTCAAGATTTTCAAGCTGGCTGAAATCCGACTTTTCGAGCACTCCGAAAAAGTAAGTCATATTCTTGTCTTCGGGAGTTATCTTCACCTTGAACGAACCTTGCGTCAGCTCCAAAGTCTCGAATTGAAAGTCAGACGTCGGCTCTGGCCCCGTTCCCTCGGTATCATCGTCGCTACAACCGACCAAAGGAAGCAGGCAAACCGCTCCCATGAACAAAAAACGTAAAAACAAGTTCATAACAATAATAATTTAAAATTAAACAACCTTCGAAGAGATCCTTTAGAAGCAATTTCTCCTTTTCGAAATTTAAATTATAAAAAAGGTCATGGAAATCCAAGCTCAATTTCCCCCCCCCGAAAAAAGCAACAAATAGAAAAGTAAAAACAACAAAACAGACAAAAATCATCCGATCAAATTCTATTTATTTTTGAAAAAAACAAATATTAGACATACACGTACTATAATACTCAAAATCCCTGCGATCTTTTTAATTTCAATGAATATCAGAAAAACCAAAATACTCCTTTATTATCTGCAGCAAAACATCTTTAAGCCGCAGATTTCTCATCTTTTAACCGAACACTCCGACTTATAGCCCGACCGATCCTCGTTAGGAATAATTATTGCATAATAATTAAGATAAGATTCGAAATGACGAATCCACACACGACAAACTTCGATTTTTCCAACCGTTTATGAATACAAACGACTTTGCATTGACCATCCTGTTCGGAATCAAAAAATTCCTCGCCTGGATCGGCATTCCGTCCCATATGCTCGACAAAATGGACGAACTCCTGTTTCTGATCGTAATCGTGATTATCGCATTCATCGTCGCGGGAATCGTCCACGCCGTATTGGTGCATCTGGCGAAAAAGATTCTGAAACGCAAACGCGTCGGATTCTTCGAATCGATGTTCAAATACGGCGTATTTCGGAAGCTGACGGCCATCATTCCGCCACTGATGGTTTCCGCCCTGCTGCCATTCGCTTTCAGCAAAGATTCCGCCTGGTTCATCCTGAGCGAGAAGATCACCTGGATCTATTTTTTCATCGCCCTGATTATCTCCGTAAATGCCATACTGAACACGGTCGGAGATGAGCTGAAAAAGAACAAGCAACTGAAAAACCGCCCGATGAAGGGCTTTATCCAGATATTCCGCGTGGTTTTCTACTGCGTCGTCGTGATCGTTATCATTTCGATCCTGATCAACAAATCGCCGCTCAACCTGATTACGGGACTGGGTGCTTTCACAGCCGTATTGATGCTGGTGTTCAAGGATACTATTCTGGGACTGGTCGCAGGCGTAATGATCTCCGAAGACGACATGCTGCGCATCGGCGACTGGATCGAAATGCCGCAGAACAACATAAACGGCACCGTTATCGACATATCCCTGGATGTCGTGAAGGTTCAGAACTTCGACAACACGATCGTAACCGTCCCACCCTATTCGCTGGTTTCGGGTTCGTTCATCAACTGGCGGGGCATGACCGACTCGGGCGGACGGCGCATCATGCGCGAATATACCCTGAAACTCGATTACATCAAACCGTGCACGCCGGAATTTCTGGAGAAAATGAAAGCCTTCGACAAAGAACTGGCACAATTCATAACCGAAAAACAGAAGCAGGCAGCCGATGGAAAAGTCGCCAATACGGACAATCCAGAAGGGCTGGTGAACGGAACTATCGACACGAATCTCGGTCTGTTCCGGGCCTACATGTCGATGTATCTGCGACACCATCCTTTCGTCAGCAAAGAACTGCTGCTGATGGTGCGGACACTGCCGCCAGTAGCCAACGGCCTTCCGGTACAGATCTACTGCTTCTCCTCGAACAAAAACTGGCCGAGTTACGAATCCATCCAGGCAGAAATCATGGAACACTTCGTTTCCGTATTGCCGGCGTTCGAACTCTATCCGTTCCAGAACGCAGACGCCCGCGATATGATCCTGAGCAGCTACATCGAATCCGCCAAAGTCGATCTATCGACACTGATCGGAATCCCCTGGCATACGACCGTCACGCAAAGCAACCCGTTCGATGTAGAAAAACAGGAGGTGCAAGACACACATCCGAAAGCATAAGCCGTTCGGAGTTCCACCCGCTATCGACAAGGCGATCCGTCCCGAATATCGGAAAAAGCGAACATCGGGAACAGGCATAGGTTCGCCGAAGTACAACAGCCGGCCCGGACCCGCCCCCGACGGATTAGGACCATACAGAAACACCCCCTGCCGATTCCGGCAGGGGGTATTCGTTACTCGCAGAGCAACGTCCGCTAAAAAAGAAAACGTATTTTCAGCATTAGTACAACAATTCCCGGTTCCTGTCTTCCCGTACCCGAACGCCGACCGACACAGCGAAACTCCACCCTGCCGACTATTCACGAACGCCGTCCGTCAAAACCGTTTGGTGTAACGATGACAGTACGGCTGCGTACCTTTACGGTTGTAGTAGTTCTGGTGGTATTGTTCAGCCGGCCAGAAGCGGGAAGCCGGAGTTACGTCGGTCACCACGCTATATCCCTTCTCCTTCAGGATACGGATCAGCCGTTCGGCAACCTCCTTCTGCTCAGGGGTAGTATAGAAAATCTCCGACCGATACTGATCGCCCAAGTCGGGTCCCTGTCCGTCGAGCTGGGTCGGATCGTGTATCTCGAAAAAGAGCCTGGCAAGAGTTTCGTAAGAGACTTTCGAAGGATCGAACTCGACTTCGACGGCCTCGGCATGACCCGTTTTATGGCTGCACACCTGCTCGTAGGTAGGATTCTCGGTATGGCCGCCGATATAGCCCGAACGAATGCTCTTCACTCCGTCCACCTTACCCAGCATATACTCCACGCCCCAGAAACAACCGCCGGCGAAAATAGCCCGTTCGGTTTGCACCGATTTCGGCGGCTCGGCTGACGAGGTATTTTCAGGCTTTTCGGCAGAAGCCGCTGCCGGGTCCGTGACCGGCACGGTCGGAACGGCTACCGGCACGAAATCGAGGGAGAGGGAATTCACGCAATGGCGCGTATTTTTAGCGGTAAATCCTTCGCCCGTAAAGACGTGGCCCAAATGGGCTCCGCACTTGGCGCAGAGAATCTCCGTACGGCGTCCGTCGGCATCCGGTTCGCGGCGCACGGCACCCGGAATTTCATCGTCGAAGCTGGGCCAGCCGCAGCCGGCATCGAATTTATCCTGCGAACGGTACAACGGAGCACCGCACCGGCGGGAGCGGGAGGGGGCGGCCTTCTCCGGGGGGGCTGATACCG
>OGQT01000747.1_pt1 | contig 27955 bp, 36 predicted proteins | sample 1553261 | NCBI WGS metagenome assembly OGQT01 (sample SAMEA2579992, study PRJEB22360) | human gut metagenome | biome: human gut; feature: human-associated habitat; material: faeces | place: Denmark | collected 2008/2010
AGTTCCGAAATGGGCGGTGGCGCTCTTTTCTCAAAAGAGCCCGCCGGTAGAATCAAACAGGGCCGCAAGCGTATTATCCAGCTCAATCTGGCTGTTCATTTGCTCTTCCTGGATTCGGGCAAGTTCTCCGGCCTGCTCTTTGGTCACATCAAGATTCGTTTCAATGTCTTTGAGGGTGCGGAGGTACTGAAGACCTGCATCCTCGCCAGGACCACCGAAAATGTCCGAGATTGCTGCGGCTGTGGCGGGACTGTTGTCTGCCATCTCGTTCAGCTTGGCACTTACTTGTTGCATCGCCTCAAAGGTGGTCATAGAGCCATCCTTGAGTTTCTTCTGCATCTCTGCGGAGCTGATGCCTATGCCATCCAATGCCTCGGTCGTAGCCGTTGACATTTCACGGAGCCTGATGTTGGCCTCCTTGATTGTATCAACAGCCTTGTCGGACACAATACCCATCTTGCTTGACTGTGCGGTGATGGATATGAACTGGCTGGCAGAAAGTCCGGCCTCTTTGAAATATGCAGGGTATTCCTTCACTATGTCGGTAAACTGGCCCGTGGCATTGGCACCACTGACAAAGCCGTCCTTGACCAAATCAAGAGCCTCCTGCGCCGATATGCCGAACTGCCGCGACAGTGTGTTTGCAGATTCAAGGACTTCCTGAAAGTCGACCCCGAATGAATCAGCGACACCCTGCACCTCATTGCGGAATGCTTTCATCTCATCGCCGGTGAGCCCGGTGAACTGCTGAGTCAAACGGCTCGCTTCCTCCAACCCCTTGTTGTAGTCGTACCACCACTTGACAGCCATACCAACTCCGGCAATGCCGAGGAAGGTCAACACCATAGGATTGGCCAGCATCCCGGTCAGTGTGGCCCATAGAGCTTTTGCTTTGATGGTGAGTCCCTCCATCACTGACCCGGCACTGTTCTTGGATAGACTGCTGAGAGAGTTGCCGAAATTAAGGTTTACGCCGGTGAGGTCAGAGAGCGTATCAACAAGACCTTCACTCTTACCCTGCGCCTCAGCGACACTATCCGCATGTTCCTTGATGATTTTATCGTTCTCTTCAATCTTCTTGGTGAGCAGGGCAATGGATTCGGACGCGCCGACCGACGAGGGGTCAATGGCGGTAACAGCTTTCTTCAACACCTCATTGGCTTTCTCGGCTTCCTCTGCCGTCTTACATTCCTTTGCGAGTGCATCGCATAGGGATGTGGTAGATACACCGGCGCCGAGCAATGCAGACTTGTAGTTGCCGACATTGCGGTAGAATCGTTGCGTACCTTCTTCAGCACTTTTCAGTTCGGTAGTAAGTCGGTTGATTTTGTCTTTCAACTCGTCACCTTTGGCACTCTCGCGCTCGGCACGGCTCAATCGGTCATACTCGGCATTGAGATTACTGATTTCTGCCCGTAGCTGAACGAGGGAGCCTTCCTGCTCCGCCTGAGACTTGAGCTGATTCTTTACCGCCCTGCTCACTACGTTCATGGCTTCCTTCATCTGGCTCATTGCAAGGTTTCCGGACTGAACACTCCGCTGGTATTCCTCCTGAGAGATACGCCCTTCCTTGAGTTCTTCTTTCAAAGCCTTCTGCTGCTTGCGCACAGCATCTATCTGAGCCTGATACTCGGCAATCTTTTTTACAGCGTCACCGTAGTTGACCTGCACTTCTAATATCTTGGTTGTTACGTCGTCTGCCATAGCTTATTGTGGAGGGAGTTTAATAAGTTCACATTTACAGATGCCCTTGCTGTCACGGGTGATGGATACGATAGCAAAGTAGGCGTTGTACTTATTGAGGTAGACCGGGACGGAAAAATCCAAATCCCGGAGGTCGAACTCATTCAATTCAAATTTCTCGGTAATCACGATCGGCTTGTTGAGAATCTGCTGGAGATACTTCATCGACGAGGACTGCAAAACCTTTGACAAATCATTCCATATTCTCATACTCATCACCTTGCCATCATCAATGGTATTTCCGAGATTGTCGATGTGACTTATCGAGCGTTGGATAATGATGCCAAGAGCAGGTTTCGGAGCATTATACTTTACGGCAGTAGCCATGGAATCACTATCCTTGTTGAGAACCCAGCTCTTGATTGTATCGCCGGTCTTTTCGTTGGGGAACTCTCTGTTCAGAAGGTATGGAGCGGCCCATGGCAATTTTGCCACCGTCTTCTCCTTTGTCGAGATAAGCCCGGAGGACAGATAGAACGAAACGAGACCCTTTTGGTAAACATCTTTGGAGTCAGACGATGCGCCACCTTCGGTATTATCCGTACTCATCGCATAGTAGTTGCGATTGGCGTAGTCGCTGACAATGAATAAGGTTTTCGTAGGCAATTGCGTGGTGGAGGTGGTGAGTTTCTTTGTCCAATCATAGACATTCCCGTTCTCGATATTATCCTTGAATACATCGTAACCTACCGCGTATAGGGTATTGTTCTTGAACACCGGGAACGTCCCGGTCATGAAGAACAGACTCTTCAAGAAGTCAAGAACAGTCGTTTCAGGCATACACTCCATCGGATTGCACTTGCCGGAGAATGCACCGTCATCACTAACTTCTGTGGGGACAATCTTGAATTGCTCTACAATGCTGAACGATGTTATGGTATGGGAGAACCAAAATACGATGCGTTCCGACTCTCCATAAGGCCCTTCATATTCAAGAGGCACAGCTGAAGTCGTATCGCGGAAATCGAACTCCCACAAATCGGTTTCACCTTGAACTCGTCGACCTGCAAGTTCAGATACATCAACCCAGTCATAGTGCATCCCGTCAGAATCATATCCCGTGTACTTGTCATAGCACAATTTCATTACCGGCATATCACTGCCGGAAAGACCGGAGAATTTCAAACGGAAACACCCAGTCATCTTGACCTTGACTCCCCAGTGAACCTGAAAACCATTGGCGATAGTACCCAGATACACCGTAGTCGTTACAGAGATGTAACCGTTGCCACTACCCATTCCAACAGGCTTACCAACAGTGAAGCTGTTGAAAGTAATCTCGTTCTTGAATGTGCGCCCATGATTGTCTACCGGGCCATCCTTCGAGAATGACGGTCTGGTCATCGTCACGGCATATTCAGAGAATTGCTTCACCGACAACTGATGGTTGACAAACGGAATCACGCCCTTGTTCACACAGTCAAACAGGTCTTCTTCATCAGTCCAGCTGCCGGTATAGGGTTTGGCAAACGGAAATGAGATGCCGTACTTGCGTGAAATGGCCTGCAATATCGCATACACGGGCACGACAGGAACAAATGGGAGGGACGTTATTGCTACTCTATACTGCCCGACACGAGAGTCATAATTGAAATTGTAGGCAGTAACTCCGGCGTTATATACGACATTGTTCATGATCGCATTATTCGTGAACGAACCAATCTGCCCTACACGCGAAGTCCATTCTACCGTTGTATTGAATGCCGTAAGTTCATTCAGTTTCAGATTATCGTCCTTAATCTGTCCGAACGCCATAGCATCGCCCCATGTCATCACACACTGATAAGCTGTATCAATGCTGTTGATGTAGAGGTTGACATTCTCAAACAAGGGTATGCCATTCTGAACATATTCCCCCTTGAGTTTCAGATGCGTTACTGAAGAGTTGCACCGAATGTCATCAGCCATGCCGAGCACCCGCCGATTGTTTGCGGTCATCGGCAGCTTGAACGTATACGAGTACGAGGCGGTAATCTTCGAGAGGTCACTGAAGATGTTACTCTTGAAATTGAGGGTGATACCACTCGGAGTTGACAGATCCAAGCGGTATCTTTTGCCGGAGCGTATGAGATACAATTCTTCTTTCATGCTTACAGACTTTGTGCGGTATATGCCGGAGCCTGGAAAGTTATCTCCAAGTCGTGCAGTTCCTGCTTGTTGTCATAATCAACTGTAGCGGACTGAATGACGACGGGAACCCATATCTCGTTCCCGTCAATATCCTTGCCGAGGTACATATCAATGATGGGCGACGTGATGATGGTGCTGACCCAATCGAATATATCCGCCGGGAGAAGCGGTGCGCCACACTTGTGCGTCACAGTCAGATCGACACTTGTTGTCCTCTGCATATTTGCGAAATACATCCCTCGCAGAGGCGTATTGATGATTACATTGTTGGAGCCGAGTTTCGTCTTGGCAGTGCGCTTGCCCTTTTTGAACAAGTAGAATTGCAGGTTGCCTTGATTATCTATCCAGCGGAGATAATGACCGGCGATTTCATTGCTCACCGTAAGGTTTACAATGGCTACGGTTTGGCCGGTCTGGAAGAACGTGTAGTCAAATGTCCTGTCAAACGTGGAAAACAGTGCCACCTCATCGCCAATCTTATACTTGATAGTGGCACTGCGCTGTGTGGCAGGAAACAAATCCGAAGGATATAGAGTAACGAACCCTACATTCTGCATGATGCCGCAGTTGACGAGTGTCGCGCCATCATAGCGATAGCGCCATTTGAATCCGTCCTCATCGGTCAGTATGTAGTCCGCATTGGTTTTCGGACGATTGCCCGTTTCAACGGAGGCAGAAGACGGGGCACGATTAGGCCCTGCAACCCACGAATCATAGAATTGATTAACCCCGGAACCTCTTAACAATATCTGCCTTGTTGACGGGAAGAACACAAGCGTGCCACCTGTCGTAGAGCCATAGCCGCCGGGAGTAATCTCAGGCGTAGTGAACTCGTCAATCTCATCAATTGAGTATGACGGGCGCACACCATTGAACTCTTCTCCATACATTCCACCGTCAACGCGACTCTTGAACATGACATCAGCATTGTATTTGAACACTGAAACCTGAAACGGGAAATTCTTATACCAAATCAGATTACGTTCAAACTGACGTTTGTTGCCATCGTCCTTGAATACGCCGAAAGCGTTGAACCGTTCTCCGGGAGCAATGCCTCCCCATATCACGAGGGTGTCAAATGAGAACTGAGTGGAGTGGCCATTCATGACTTGCACGTTGACTTTGAGCGAGCGGGTGTGCTCCGGTTCCTCAAACATAAGAGCGAACAGCCTTGACAGGTATACGCTGGCTTTCGTGTCATATACACTGACCGAGATGGTTTTGGTACGCCTTATAGCAGAGTCCAAATGCACGCCGACCTGGATATTGAGCGTAGATATACCACGACTTTCAATCTCAAGATAATTGGGATTGAAAGCGAAACACACCTCATCGGGGTATATGAATCTTAGCTGACCACCATCTACTACTGTTCGTCTCATATTGCGTTATCGTTTATTTCAGCAATCGAGTCAGCCGTAAACAGCAACATTTCATTGCTCAGGGCCGCAAGTTCTTCTCTGACTGCCGTGGTGTATATATCGTTGTATCCGTTATCTCTGTGGAGCTTTGTGCCCTCTTTCATAATCTTGTAGGCGATTGCGCCGGCCAATGAGTTCAGCCCACGCTCATAGGGCGTATATTTTGTATCCCTGCGCTTGCTTGGGATTGGAGTGACAGAAATACCTTTGTCAATAATCCACTGCTTTATGATGTCCCGGAATCCGAAAGGCACCTTGCCGGGTTTCTTGCCGCGCTCCATGACAAGAAACGACTTGCTGCCGTAGAGTGTGCCGACATTATCGGAAACGACCACCTGCAACGAGGCGACTGAGCGACCACTTGCATTACGGGCATTGTCCGACATTGCTTGTGTCACTCTCGCCTTGACATTTTCAAGGTGCCGTTTCAATATTTCCTCGACATCAGCCATTATCTTATGCGCAAATTATTGATTGTCTGTTTCTTTCCGTTTAAAAGGAGTGGAGCACAAACTGATGCCGTCAACCTCTTTCAGCGTAGGTTCGATGACTATGCCCGTGACGTTGGCGTCAAGGTAATCGTATAGCACACGATACATAATCGGATAGTCAATCTCATCAAACAGACCGCTCTCATTGAGCTTGCGGACAAAACGTATACAGAGGCGTTTCATCGCCTCAATGATACCATCGTTCTCCTGACCATTGAAGTCAAACTTGGTATGGCACAGAAACGCTATCTGCGAGTTGGGACTGTCCTTGACATCTTTCCATGAGAAGGTGAGGGTGCCGGAGGGAGGAAGCACATACACGATTGTCGGTCGACTTACTTTGTCGAGCCTTACATTCGCCTGCGCCCAGTTCATAAACTGATACTCCACATCCTCGCCCATTGACTCAACAATGGTTCTGACCTTGCCTTCTACAGTGCCGAGGGCCGCGCCGTCGTCATATCCTTTCGTATCCATCACTTGCTCCTGACTTTTTTCAAGTACTGCTTGTGCAGACGGGATTCGTATTCATTCTTTTCGTTGTCGTTCTTCATGCAGGTGTAGATACGGATCCATGGCACATCATACACCTCATCCTGATTGGTGATACCCATTCGGCGTGCATACCAATCAATCACCCCGAACGTGCCGAAATCCAAATCATTGATGCCGGCGGCAATCTCTTCTGAAGAATGATTGACCTTGATGCTTGCAAACAAAGCGTTGATGCGGGTGACCTCATCTTTTACGAAATGGAGCATACCGAACACATCAAACACGTTCATCTGGTAAACATCAAGGGCATCGAGGTCTAACAGAATATTCAGTACCCTTGCGGCCGCGTCCTCCGTGGGCTTGATACGGCTGAGGTCATCGAGCATTCCGTAGGTAATCATGTTCAGATCCGCCGGTACCTCCTTGCCACAGACAAAGGTCGGTTTCACGGCATGGGACAGCGTTTCCATCAGTTCTGCCGTATGCTCTTCAGTACAGCATTCCAGCAGAACAAGAAACTCACCGTAACTCGTGACTCTTGCAAGGGATTTGGGAAATTCTATTCTTTTCATTATTCAAAGTTACTGCTTAACAATGAGGCTGTTCACGGACTTTCGGACTATCAGATGAACGTGGGCGGTCAGCGTCGTTCAATACCGTACTGCGTAACGGTCGCTTTCATGGAGCCGGACGAGCCATTGAGGAAATTCTCAACCATACCCGTGAGAACATCGGGGGCGTCATCGTGACCATTTACGCCGACCTTGCGGTATCCTTTGACAGCTCTTGCGAATTGTGGCCACCTGCGCTCCCAATCGGAAGGGAAATAGATGAGGTTCTGCACCTCGGCCGAGTGGCTGAAGATTCTGACTTTCTTGTTCGCCCCCTGGTGGAAGGTGACGAAACGCATCTTGTTTGCAACCGGGCCTCCCGAATATCTTACCGCCCTCTCGACATTCCTGGAGAACCCACGGCCTCCATTGTTGCTCTCTATCTTGGCGAGGGCAGTCTGATTGGCGAGTAGCATTTCTGCTGTCTTGGGTTCGGTATATTCCATTGGCTTGTCAGTATAGAGGACATCCGTAACATACATTCCAATCCTGGTTTCCACATAGCATACCGAGCAGAGAAAGTCGGCGCCGGTATCGGCCGTATCGGTGTAGTTCTTCCGTATGCTTGGCTCAATAGGCAGCGCATCATAGGTGCGGAAATGAGAGTACATCAGACCTTCCATCGGCTGAGGATTCTGCATATACTGAGTATCAAACACAAACTGATTGGCGGCTTCTATCTTGCGAAGTTCCTCAAGCGAGTGCTTGAACGGCCATAGAGCTTTCTCGTTGCCGTCCTCGTCATACTGAATACATGGAATGCTCAACACCTCCCATTCCCCGGGTTCAAGCTCTTGCAGATAGCCGCAGAGGTCGTGTTCGTGGAGCCTCTGCATAATGATGATGATGGGTGTCTCTCGTGAGTTGACACGGTTTCGTATGGTGGTTTCGAAATGCTGGTTCACCGACTCACGAGCATTATCGTTCAACGCGCTGTCCGGCTTAATAGGGTCATCGATGACTATGGCGCCTCCGAACTGGAAGATGTTCTCTTCATTGCCGACGGAGCCTGCACCGAAGCCGGTAACCTGACCGAGCGATGAGGTAGCATACAGACCTCCCCCGTGGTAGGTGTCCCAGCGTGTCTTGGTATCGGAACTCAGACCAATCTTGACATCAAACAGATTCTGATACTCGGCAGAGTTGATGATGTTCTTGACCGCAACGGAGTTGTCAAGGGCCAGTAAGCCGGAATACGACAAGTGGATAAACTTTGCTGCGGGATTGATTGCGAAACCCATGGCGATGAAATTCTTTACGGCTATCTCGGTCTTACTATATCTGGGCGCTATGTTAATCAGCAGGCGTTTTATCTTGCCTTGAAGGACTCCATTCAGCTTATCGCATATAAGGCGGTGGTGCGGGCCAATCACGAACCTCTTCCCGTTGTTCTGCACTTTGAAAAAGTATCGGGTAAAGTTCAGTGAGTCCGACAGCAACCACTTACGAAGCAGATCATCCGAATGGTAATCCATAAGCCGGTATCAATACTCTTTTTCCAGGGTCTTGAGAAACTCCACAGCCTCTTCCTGGGTCATGGACTTGTTCGTGCTGATATTGGCATTGATAATCTGCCCCTCGATGTAACCACGGCTCTTGCCCTTGGTCTTGAGGTAGAATATTATCGCTGTCAGGTTGCCATCATTGATTGCCTGCATCAGACGTGACTCGGTGAGGTCTATCAGCGATTCTTCCGCATCTCGCATCATCGAATCAAGTTCGGGATACTTCTTGCGCCAGCGGTCAAGCGTCCGGCGGTCAATACCGACGGCTTTTGCACACAAACTCAAATTGCCTGCGGACTTCTCGTAGGCTTTAGCGACAGTCTCGAACGGAACTTTGGCGTACCGGGTGTCATCTTTCTGGTCAATCTGGGTATCCATTTTTTTATGTGACAATTTTGGCAATCTCGCCGCCCGTCGTGGCGGTTCAATCATTGGTTACTAAATCCTCTTTGCATGGTATCTGTGCGCTGAAACGCTGTGCAGGGCCGATGGCTCTCTGCTGCAAAAGGCACCGATTACCGATGCCAATGTTTTGGATGTTGCCGAAGACTTCCAGCGACAGTTATTATGCTGTCCTCTTGGGATTATTGGGGCGTATCAGCCTTACCACGTCGAGATCAAGCACGTCCATAAGCTTTTCTATATTTCTTATGGGAGTAGTACGAGAACCATTCAAGAACGTAGAGAGGCAAGCGATATCCATACCCGTCTGTTCTGCGACCTCCCGAATTTTCAAACCGACTGAATCAATACTCTGTCTTACGATTTCGGGGAGTTCGGAAGGCGGCAGGATTGATGCGCCGGATTTCTTTGGGCCGATTGTAAGGGCCAGCTCATCGAGGGCCTTTACGAATTTCGGATAAGGCAGCGACCTCGTGCCTTTCAGGAAGGCGTTGAGATTGGGTGTCGCTATCCCGATCCTGGAACTGAATGTATGCTGCGACCAGTCCGACTCTTCGATTGCGTTTCTTATTTTTTCTCTTACCATGATAGTGAGGTTTTCTAATGCAAAGTTAGCGAAAAATTATCATTTATGCAAAATATGATGTGGATAAATCACTGTCAATATCATCATCTTGCAAACCATTCCGTCCCCAAAACTGTTTTTCATAAACATTCAGACTCAATCCTTTGGCTATCTGTGGTATTTTTAATAACTTTGTATCAAGTTTTAATTTCCAACGTCCAAAAATCCTCTTACGAGGTCATCTTTGGGTTCTGGTTATTAAATCTTATTTGCATACAAGCAGACCCACCCGTGAGGGCAGGTCTGCTTACTTTGTTTTCATACCTCGTCTAAACTCGATTGGCTGTCTTCGTCATCTTTTCTCGCTACCCGTAGATAACAGAATGGGGAGCGGTTCAGTTTCCGATAGCGGAGGGCCGACAGCCGGGCATCAGTGAGCCTGTCGACAATCTCCTTTGCTGTGAGTTCCGGCGGAAGATGTTGGTATGGAGTGCCATTGCAGGTCAGATACAACTCTCCGTTCATTTCATTTACTTGGAACCGTGAGGCCATCTCATCTTCGGCCTGGCAGTCTTGCTGGGTCTTGCGCGAGCTGTTCCAGCTTGAGAACCATTCTTTCATCGTGTCAAACATCACTCCGCGATTTTAGTGGTGAACTTTGACAGGAACCAGCGGCGGTACGATGACCAGCCTTGGCATGTTGACTCGCCGATTATCCATAGAAGGGATGCAACGAGCAGAACCGGGAGTGCCGGGATAAACTGAAGCCAGTAAAGGCATGTGCCGACTGCGCTTCTCTTGAATGTTACTTTCTTGCTTTTCATTCTTTGGGGATTGGGGTTAAAATCTTATTTGCATTGGGCCGGGATTATTTTCTTGAACACTTTCATCATTCACCGTTTCTTAACAGACGGCATAGCCATTCGCCAAATTCGTCCTGAATTTTCAGGGCCTCTTCCACGGTGAGGCCGAGACCACCATTTCCGGTGAGGTGTCCGAAACCTCTTACGACAAGGAGCAACTGCGCCCCGTTGTAAATCTCTCCGTTGGAATAGGTCAGATTCGGATTGCCGTTGGACTTCACCTCTCCGTTGAGGATCTGGCACGTCCTCTCCATGAGTTTGTCCGGGTTGTTGTGGCAGTCGGAGGCCATCAGCGTCATAACGTTGTTGGCAGAGAAGATGAATACTCCGTCTGCACGGAACGGCGGTTTGTAAACTTCTAATGCTGTCATTGGCACTTTTCAATTATTTCTTCAACATATTTCAGTCCTCTTTCGAGGTCGGTTACTGCTTCCTCAAATGGCACCTTGCGACCGTTGATGTAGTACCAAACGTCAATATCCCCGGAGTGCTGTAATGCGCCATAATACTGAAACATCTTTATGCCCTCCAAAGAATTGCAGGAGTATTCATACTCCGTGTCATCGAGAGAAACTATCCGGTCTATCACCCGCTTGATCTGCGTGGCCACGGAATACGGATGGGACGGAGCGGCCATTACTATATCCGTGCCGAGATTGACCTTTATGCGTTTCTTCTTCATCTTCCGGTCTGGACTTGATGTCCTTTTTGGGTATGTAAAGTTAGAAAATTTTTGCGAGTTTTCAAAATTTCATCGCTTTTATTTATCTGAATTTTAGAGCTTTATGGGATTAACATTCATTGCTTTCAGATTGACGAAAGCACCCTGGCAATCAACCCCTCCCTCGGTTATCAGTTTCCATAGGAGATTGCCCCCTACCTGCGCGAGCATTGAATTGATGAACAGGTCTTGCTTTGACAATGCTTCCGCGAGAGAGCATGACGGGCCGCTATCTTTCTCATCAACGGCTGAGAGGTCAAACATCTGGTCCACACAAGGGAGTGTGCCGACTACCTCCACTTTCCTGGATTTAGGCTGGTCAATCGGGACGAGAGTGCCGAGAACGACCTGCCCCCGGTCAGTCTGGTTGCCGAAGTCAATCCAATACAATGGCATCTTGTCATCGTGAAACCTATCACCATTATGTTTCCGCAGACATTCGCCAATCTCCTTTCGGGAGGCGACATTATCCACACAGGTCAGAATGATGTTGTGGGTGTCGAAATCCTTTCCACCGGGATAGCGTTCAGATCGGGCTGACCAATCAAGACCGAAGAAAGAGTTGATGCGGTCGACCAACACCACTGCTTTGCTTAATCCTATGTCGGAGGGACTGAACAGCTGGCGTCCGATGTTGGCCTCAGTGACTACATCATCGTCATATACGGTGACACTCAGACCGGGGTGTCCGAGTTTGTAGAGGGCATAATCAATCCTTGCTAATTCGGGCAACAACTGACTGCCGGTACCACCAGCACCGACAAGAGCGACTGTAAGGCGGTGCCTCGGATTCAGAAGATAATTATGGGAGTAGTGGCGTTTCATTGGAGAAAACTTTTAAGAGTGACTGATACGGGCAGGAGAACATCATTTGGAAATTTCTCTCCGCTTTTGATAAGACGTTTTGTCAACGTGGCAAGATTTCCACGCACGGGATTCTCACCGAGGATATGGGAGAACTCCGACCGCCAAAACATCTCTTCCCAATAGGCTATCAGGTTGGAGAATGTGATTTCGGAGGGTTTCTGTACCTTGGCATTACCGAGGCATACCGACTTATCGCTCACATTCATAAATGGAGCGCGGAACAACCTTGCCTTAGGCTTACTGCCCTTGAAGGCATACATTTTCAGACTTCCTTCAGATGCGACATACAGCAGGCCAGGAACATACATCGTTCCGTCCTCAATTCCTATGTCCTTACTGAAATATACCTGACGTTGCCGGGGTGGATTGTACCATACAAGCCTCATCTTCCCCGGAGTGCAGTCGGCATATAGGAGGTTTTCGGGGAGTGGGCCATGAATGCCAAAATCCGTGCTGTCGTTATCGAGAGCGATAGCGGCCATTATATCAGTCAGGCATTTCTTTGTCAGCGGAGTACCTGCCCCCATCGCCCCGTTCCTTATATCTCTGCGTTCAAGGTAGGTGCCTTTCGCAGGGTCGCTGCATTCGTATACAACTATCGCAAGCTTAGGTGTGTACGACTCTGACATCATTCTTGTTAGCTTGTTCATATTTCAATCTTATTTCGTTAAACTTGATGTACCAATCGAACCATCTCTTCGGAAGGTTGGCTGACTCAAACGGCTTATCGTATTCCGGGGTAATCAGTTTCGGTTCGTATAGTTCTTCCTGACAGAAATTGCCGGCATCGTTTGATAGACCATCGAGGGCTCTCATCGTAACGGGATCTGTGTCCTCATCTCCGTAGCAGAACCCGACAATCCTATCAAATCCACACGTTTCATCTTGGTCATCGTGATTATCAAATTCGGGGATTGAGCAATAACCTTGATTGAACCGATACTTGTTGATACTCTCGTTATGGAACAAGGATATACCGTCACCGGCTATGTCGACCAACTTTTCCAATTCGGGGGTAGGCGCCTCATCTGCCAAGGCCTTCAACCTCTTTCCTAATTCGGGACTATTATTGTCGAGACGTTGCCATGGAGTGTTGTAGATTTCATCAAAAAGCAGCTTGGCGTTCCCCTCACGATATGATGTTACCATGTCGGCATACTCCTGATCATCTTTCATTGCCTCTTCAAGGTATTCATCGTCGAAATAGCCGGTGGCATAGGCAAAATCAAAATGGTCTTCCGGGAAGGGGATTTGCATGGTCACTCTCATCAGCGACAGGAACTCCATGAAGAACTGCCGATATGTAGGCGGCATTCTCTCTACGAACCTTACCGGAATAAACGTGCAGCTGTAGTCGGGATATGGTGAGTAAGCTAATTCAACGAAAGACAACTCATTTGTTTCCTCAAAGTAGTTTATCTCTATCTCGTTGCAATCGGGACAACATTTGCTTACAGCCTGATAGAGTGACTGGAGTTCTTTAACGGGGTGAGGATTCATTGCAGGAACTACACCACCATGCACATTGCAGTACGCCTCCACGCTCTTGCGGAGAGTGACGAGGTTTTCGGGTAGATTTATTTCACGGCCACCGAGAATCAGATGCTCCCCATCTTCGAGGCCCAGGCAACTCATCATTGCGGGAGCAACATCAAAGATGGGGATATCTTCAAATCGCGTAGTCAAAAAGGAACGTTGCCGTGCTTCTTCGGGAGAACCCTTGCGGGACGCTCCGCCATGATACGCATGGTGTTGGAGCGGTTTTGTTCCTCCAGGAGTAAACGACCGATTTGACTTAGCAGCTTCCATTCTTTCTTGGGGTCTTTACTGCGGGTCATCCTTTGGTTCCTACAGTAGTCTTGAACTCATAGACGGCCTGATCGTTCTGAACCTTGGGGCCGAATACGTTACTTGTCGTTAACTCCGGGTACTGATTGGAGTAGTACGCCATGACCTCTTCGGGAGTCATATCGGGGTTGGGGTCGGGGAGGTTGAGGTCTTTGTGCTTGAACACACGCGGAAAGACTTTAACGTTCAGTGCCATTATTCATCACCTCCTTCCTCGTCTTCGTTGTCGGAATCAGCCTTTGCAGACTTTGAGGTTTTCGCAGACTTTGCCCCGGGCTTGACGTTCTTGCCGTCGGACTTGTCTTCCGGGCCACCGAACATCGAGCCAACGCCGGAGGATTGTGCCACCTCAGCTTCCAACTTGTCAAGCGTTGACTTGTCGGAGTCGGAGGCAATCTTGCGGGCACCGGCGATGCAGGTGAGGGCGTCGCGGAACTTCTCTTCCTTGAGGTTGGCCTTGGCGAGTTCAATCCACTCGGCGAACTCTTTCTTTTTCTTGTCCTCCGCGGCCTTTTTCTCAGCCTCCATCTTGGACTTCTCCTTTGCCTCTTCCTGAGCCTTCTCAAACGAGGCCATGTCAGAAAGCAGTCCCGATGCCTTGCCGACTGGTGCGGCGATGGCCTCTACGAACCCGTTGTCAAGTTCATCGGGGGTGCCGGAGAGGTTAAGGGGGACAATGCGTCCCTTGGCGGAGTCCTTGACCAGACTGTTGCCGGGCAGTACGCCTACTACGAGCTTGTCGCCTTTCTTTGCGACGGTGATTGTGAGGGTTGAACCCTCTCCGAGCATTTCGCTCATTTTCTTAAAAAGTTCCATATAATCATTATTTGGGTTGTGGTTACTCATTCTTTTACTCCGAGGTAGTGGAACTCGGTATCCTGGTGGTCATCAGCCGACAGAACGTATTCTTCATTATAGTAGCGGTCCATCACTATCTTTCGTGCGTCTTCGGTGCTGTCTGCCGGTAGTTCAATCTCGATCACCTTACAGAGGGTTTCGAGAATTTCTACCCGATGTGTCACCATCTTTGCTATCTTTTCCATTCTTTCAAAATCTTATTTGCATACAAGCAGACTTTTATGCTGCGGGGTTAACTTTACGGGTGATGGGGTTCAGCGTGTAGCCTATCTTAGCGAACTCGTCTTTCAACGACCAAACCTTTCTATACAGTTGGTTCATCTTCTTGCCATAGCTGTCGCGCCAATAATACGGATACGACAGACCTTCTTTAATCTGGGTGTCGAGTTTCTTGAGCTGTCGGAGTAGCTTACTGAATATTTTATTCTTTTCCATCTTTCTTCGTTGTTTAAGAGGTTGTTTTTGGATATTCAAAGTTACCAATAATAAACTGGTTGGCAAAATATTAACACATTTATTTTTAGTTACTTACGCAGATTTTTCGCGTTATCTTTTATGCAAATTAGGATATGCGAAACCATTAGTCATAACACCGGTCGGTACGAGGCGTTGTGAAACGGAAGAATCTTCATCATTTCCCGGAATCGGTCAACCACACGTTCTCCGTAGTGGTCACGAATCTGGAATATCTGTTTTTCCTTACTCTGCACAAGGTTGGTGGTGATGATGGTCATCTTCTGACGGGCATAACGTTCCTCAAGCAAATCCCGGATCGGGGTGTAAACCATTCCGAATGAAATTATCTCGGCAGGTTCCTCACCAATCTCATCAATAGCAAGCATTTCTTCAAAGTATAACTTCTCATAACTTTCCCTGGTGTTCTTGTCGATGGCCATACGGGCAATATCCTTTGCCTTCAGAACACGAATGCTGCGCCTGTCATTTGAACAGGCAGAATCATACAAGAAGTTAATCAGATTGCACATAGCCATCAGCAGCGTGGTTTTCCCATTGCCATACAAGCCGGTCATCATAAATCCGAACTTGCCATTGGAGTCGCCGAGCCACTGCGCCGCTACCTTGATATGCTCTTTCGTTTCCTCATCAAGTACCATTTTTCTATGCCGGAGGTTCACCTCGGCTACATAAGCGGCGTACAGGGCATTGGCGAGCTGATCCTGCGGAAGGTCAATGCTAAAGCGTGTCGGTGTAATCTTCCGCGCTCCGAGCTGTTGAATCAGCTCCCCTACGTTTTGCGTATCTATCTTGCGGTTGGGTTTCATGGTTGCTTGTTTGCATTATCGGTTCTTTGTCATCGTACTTTCCTTCGAGAATCTTGACCCAGTTGGCTCTGTTCGTTATCCAATCAAAGTCGGCTTTCCAACCCCGATTATTGTCCCCCTTCAAGAATCGGGAAAGGGTGCATCGGTCGAATATCTCCTGCACACGTTCATATGAGGCTCCGACATCTTCGTACCAAAGGCGAATCCGGGTCTTTCGCTTGTCGGTAATCTTCAACACCTTTGGAAAGTCCGGGCATCTGTCATGATACAGCCTGACGATAAACTCACAATCGACCTCGGTTTTTGTTTTCTTGGGTGGATTAGATTTGGGTTGTTGGTCACTCTCGAAGAACAAATCAAGTGTCGGGGGTTGAGTCGTGCTTTCATTCGCTTGGACGGTCAACGCCAGCTGTTGAGATTGGCAATCGCAGTTTTGCACTGCCACACAAGAATTTACGCCAACATTGGCGACAATATCACTTGGACGCTCTTCGGACGGAATCTGGTCTATCGCTGGTCTATGAATCTCGGCTTCCTCAACATAATCCGCCTGATACCTTTCCCAATTAACTATTGTGATGAGGGTACTTGGCCCGGAGGTGTCGACCTCGATTTCACCCGACTTTTGCAATCGGGAGATAATAGTCCTATACCTGCGTTCCTCAATACCGAGTTCACGGCATACGGTGGAACGGGATACTACGAGTTGTCCTCGCTTGACATAGATGCCTCGCCATGTCTTATCTTGCAGGTTCGCATTACTGAGGCAATAAAGGAAGAAACAGGTCATATCATGCTCCTTGAACCATTCCCAATCAATGATTGAACGATACATTTTGAACCAGCCGGATTTCATAATTAAGAAACTTGGGGCGAGTCGATGACTGCAAACTCATCATACTTATTGAGAGTGATGAGGTAGTAACGACGAGCCTTTTCGATACTGATATAGCCACCGTCAAGGAGTCGACGCAATGCGGTGGTCATCTTTTGTGCGGAGATGCCGAGTTCGCGGATAAGGGTGCCACGGAGGATTATGACTTGCCCCCTGGAGATATTCTGACCGCAAACGACATTACTCTTGGTGCTTGCCCGTAGGAGCAAGTAGATATACAGGCTCACGACTTCCGGAGAGCCTATCCATTCCCATTCAAGGAATGTTCTGTTAAGCAAGATCTTCCTTTCGTTCATTACTTTATTCATTAATATACTCGTTGACAATTCGCTCAAACTCATCGAGGGATTTGCAGACAACATATCTATTGCCATGCTTCTCTACGCCGGCCTGCCACTGTTTCTGTTCGGGTTCCTGATAGTTACCGGGTTTCTTCATCTCGATATATAAGGCATTGAAACCATGCCGGGAGAGGGCGAGGCACAAGTCCGCCACACCCTTGACTACTCCTTCAAGTTTCAGCTTACGCCCTTGCCATTGAGTACATTTGCGCTCATTGGCAATATGGAACAAAACTCCATCGGCCCATAGCTTGGGATGCGCGACCTGAAACCACCTTATACAGGATTGCTGAATCTGACTTTCAGTCAGTCCATGCTGTGCAATGGCACGGGCCTTCTTGGCCGATATGGGAGTGCCGTCTATGATTGCTTTCAGCACTTCCTTATTATAGCTGTCTACTTTTCCCATCGTTATCAGAAAAATACGTTAGTGAGTTGGCGGATACATCCGTTTGAATAGCTGTCGATGGCATACAATCCCGGACTTCTTTCGGAGAGGTGTAAATCCTCGACCCTGCCGAAACGTTGAATGTTGCCGCAGAGGTCGACTACCCATGCGCACTTCTTATTCGGATGCGGACGGATTCCACGCCCGACAATCTGATAATACAAGGCCAAAGACATCGTGGGCCGGGCAATTACAATCGTGTCAAGTTCCGGGTAGTCATAGCCGGTCGTCAGGACGCCACAATTGGTCAGCACTTTTATCTTGCCCTCCTTGAAATCGGATAGAATGCGATCACGCTCTTTGGCCGGGGTTTCTCCGCTGACCATCTCGCAACCGGGTATCTCATTGCACAGATATTCACTTTCCTCAAGGAATTTCGTAAATACTAAGATGCCCTTCCTGGGAACCCCATCTTTCGGATGCTGCAAACGCCGGACAATGTTGGTGAGATGTGTCTGGAGGTCGACCACCCGCATATGGTCGCGGAGGTCATCTTCATCGAAATCCATTCCGGTGGTGTTTCGTTTGATGTTGGCAGGCGGCAATACCGTCATGTCAAAATATCTCATTTGTGAGAGATACCCCCTCTGCAACAATGTGGAGATGTCTACTTGGTATATTACCTCACTGAAGATTCTCGGCCGGGTACGGGTGAGAAATTTCAAGATACAGCATGGTTCGCCATACTGATTGCGTGAGGAACACAAACGATATGGGGTAGCTGTGAGCCCGAGAATCTTTCTGTCGGCACTGTCGAAGAACTCCTTATACATACCACCTTTGGGGTTGGTGACGTGGGCCTCGTCGACGATAATGTATTTGAAATGATTGAAACTATCCTTATTTGCCATGATGCTACCAATCGTAGCGAATGTTATACGACTTATCTCCTTGCGGTTGAATGAGGCGGAGTAAATCGAACAATCAATGATACCGTAGCTCTGCAACTTGGCAAAATTTTGGGCCAAAATTTCCTTACTTGGCTGCAACACAAGTACATGACTATCAAGGCGAGAAGCCACATCTGCTATGACGAGGGACTTTCCACAGCCGGTCGGGAGCACGAGTAGGCCGTTCTTCTTTGATTTCTCTTGGAAGAACTTGACCGCCGCATCACTTGATGCCTGCTGATAATCTCTTAGGGTATAGGTCATACGAATCGTTTCGCTTTTGAAATCTCAATTTCACATTGTCGCAGAAATGCGCCCTCTTCAGCCGTAGGGAGATAGATGCCAGCCTCCTTTGAAGACCAATTACGGAACCGGTCGATACATAGCGACATTTCTTCTGTTGTCAATTCTGCGGTTGACTTGACCGAAATCCTCTTTTGATTGGTGAACTTGTCTATCCATGAGCCGGTAACAAATACGTCAGGGTTTACAAGCAATTTGAAATACTCCGTCTTGACATATTCGGGTTCTTCCCCGTACTGACAGGCGAAATACTCAATCAGGACATGACAGTACGCATTCTGATTAAGCGTCCTTTGCCGTTTCGTGCGCAACTCCACTACGTCCTTTCTGTCAGCAAGGAGTTGCGCACGGGCGAGAAAGTTAGCTCTGTCAAGGTCGTTCTTGCAATCGTAGAGCATTGTCGGTCATCAGAATGGAGGGTTGTAACCACCCCCCTGCTGTCCGTAGCCCTGCGGAGCGGCCTGGGGCTGTTGCTGATAAGGCTGCTGAGGATAGCCACCGGGAGTGGTCTGCGGGGTCTGGGGCGACGGAGCCTGCGCTTGTGCCGAAGAAACCTGCGGACTCTGAGCAGGCTGGGGAGCTGCTGTGGCAGAGGACGGGGACTGCGGGGCATAAGTACGAGGCTGATAAAGCTCAATGCGGAAGGGGCGAATGTCGTTGATGATTTTCGTCACTCCCGACTGGTCAGTGTATTTGCGGCCCTGGATGTCAAACGAGACAACCACGACCTGCCCCGGCTGATAGTTGTCAAGCTCCGCACAGCGGTCGCCCATAAAGGTGAGCTGCGGAGTGTTCTCCATGTCAGTCATGGGTTCGCCGGTGTTGGGGTCGAACCTGCGGAGCATGAGCACGAGGTCACGACGCTTGAAAGCGTTGCCGTTTTTGGACGTCAAGTCCTGGGTTGCACCGATTGTCAAAATGGTGCCGATCAGTTGGTTTGCCATTTCTATGATTTATTAGTGGGTTGTTAAACTTCTGTCCCATGCCATCAGCACTTTAATGGCATCTTTTGTTTTTCTCGGAACCTCGACAAGAGTCGAGCTGCCATAACGGGGCTTAGGTAGCCATATGGCAAGCAATCGCGGAACTTTCAGCCCGGGATTCTGCATCTCGAAGAGGTATGCGTATATCGACAACTGCCATGACAGATATTCCATATCGAGGCGCGAGGTCGTTTTGATATCAGCGAGGGTAAAGTCATCGAACACAATGTCAATCGAGCTTGCGTATGCTTTCTCATCCGATACGAGATATTCGTTGACCAATGGAACGAGATTGTTCTCCTTCTTCATACGGCAATAGTCCTGCACTGAAGGATGATCGCTCTCAACACCAAGACTATCTACAATCTCAATCTGTTCGTGGATATTGTGGCCGTACTCTGCGGCCTTGGCAAGCACCTCGGGAGAGATGCCGTTGTATTTATCAGCGAAGAGAGTGCGATGCAATAGTGATGTGATGCCGGAGAGGTTCGCGCCCATATACATATATGTGTGGGCGAGTTCATCAAAGACTACGGCCGACTTGACCAATTCTACTTTCTTGTTCATAGTCCAAGCTCTTTCTTTCGCGCACTCATGCACTGCGAGAACACGGGGTGTTGTTTCAACTGTCCGGAATACTGGTTCCAGACGTCAATCAGTGACTGCTTGTCGGTGGCCGAAATCATGCAGCCAAGAGCCTGGACGAGCATCGCCTCATTAACTGGATCGAGCGACTGCATAATCTCGGCGATAGTCTTGGGGCGAGTTTCTTCCGGAGTGGTGGCATCGGGGTCTTTGTTCTCCTTGGTAGGGATAAGGAGCATCTGCATCAGCGCATACTTCAATGCGGCGCTCATGGCCTTGTTCATACCCTTGTCGCCGGAGTCCATGGCCTCCCCGACATTGACGGTACACACCTCCGACGCATCTTCGGCAATGAAATGATACTTGACCTTTGCTCTTGTGTAGTAAAGAATGGTACCTCGGCCGGTGACTTTTTCCATCACATTGTAGTCCAAGACCTCGGGGAGGATGAATACGCCATTGTTGGCGAACAGGTCGTGCAGTTCATTCATTATGGCGTCAATGCCACGGAACATGAAGTTCTGCTGCTCATTCTTCTCCATTTTGGCAATAGCCTTTGTTTCCTTCATGATTGTGGCGATTGCTCCATAAATCATGGGGGGCTGCTGTTTCTCTTTTGGTTCTGCCATATGTTTTAATTTCTTTTGAAAGTTTAATTTGCATATTTGATAACATCACCTTATCACTCTCAACATTTTTGATAAGATGAGCCAATCTTAGACCGATACGCCGAAACTGGCAAGCGTCGGCTTCATTCTTGGGTCATCAATGGAAAATCTTGTCAAATCTGCGTCCGTGCGTGCATTTTTTACGATGTCGGCGAGATTAAATCGCCATTTCGTATTCGCGGCTCCCTCTGGCTTGTTGAATCTAACCCGACCCTCCGCCATCAGTCGTTCCAATCGCTTTTCTCCACCTACAAGGACTGCGGCTTTTTTCCACGACACATCGTGTTTCTCGGCCCTGCGGAGGAACGACAGATACTTACGGACTATGATGTCTTTGGTAATAGCGTCCATGGTCAGCTTATGCGTTTGATTCTTACCACAAGTTCGTCCGCATCGTTTTCAGAATCAAGGATTTCAACATCCCATCCCTGACGTTTGTAATCTTTACGCAGACGGTAGATGGTTGCATAGACGGTTGAACGCTGTTCAGTAGGGAACTCCGCCACCTCTCCGATTTTCAGTGCCTTCAATGTGGGGGCGACAGGCACTGACGGAGCGATAGGTGCACTCGGATCAAACTCCGGTGTAATCTTTCGTTTAGAAGGAATGTACGGCGGTACGGTAGCGACCGCTTTAGTCATTTCGTCCATTTTTCTCGTGTCTTAGTTCTTAAATCTTATTTGCATACAAGCAGACTTTTGCGTATCTTTGCTTAGTCGTTGTATATGTTGTATGATGCAAAGGTAATCATTTTTGTCGGATTAACAATGGTTTTATATCATCAAATCTACGACGTGCGACAATATTTAAGGATTATTAACAAATAGCATCTAACATACACCTCGGCGAGATGTTGAATTGATAACACAACATATATATTAAGGTATGCACGAGTCTGAAAAAGTCGAGAACATTCTCTGCGCACGAGAAATCAGGGACAAGCTCTTGGAGGCCCTTAATCTTGGCCCCGGTGAGTTTGCGACTGCTCTCGGCATAAATTATCAGCGCATCTATGACCTTGGAAGCGGACGAACAAAGAAATTCAATCCGGGGATAGTCAATATCATCACGACGCGCTTTCCCCAGGTCAATCCGACATTTCTTTACACCGGCAAAGGCCCGGTGCTATTTGAGCAGCCATCGGCTCAATCTCCCGTTCAAGACGCATCCGAAATAATCTCCATGTCAAAGAAACTAATCGAACTCATGGAACAACTCAACATCAAGGACACTCATCTTCGTGAACGGGAGATGGAACTGAACCGAAGAGAAGAGGAACTTGACAGGCGTGAACAGGAGCTGAGAAACAGGGAACTGTCAGCGAAAAACTGACCCGGTTTTGACTGCGACAAAGCCACGTTCCCCACACATTTAGAGGTGTTGAAATTACAAATTTATTGTCAATAAATTTTGCAATACCACCATAATGAATTAATATTCAGTGAGTTAACTTAGCTCATGGGCGGCATGATGTAATGACCGCATCCGTGACAGACAGATGACTAACCACATATAGACAACCGGCGCCTCCGCCCTCATCATGAGAACGGAGCCGCCGGTTTATTTTTATAGTTGCTGAATATTTGTCTGCCAGTTCCTGCCACACCTGAATGGGAAACCGGACAGGTGCTTTCAGACGCCCAGCACGATGGAAGGCTCTATATTCAGTTTCTGGCTTATGATACGGCCGACCCTGAGCGTAGGTTCGCTTTTGCCCGACAGATAGTCGCACACACGCGACGGGCTGACCCCGAGCAGTTTCGCAAGTCCCGCCTGGTTCAGCCCCATCTCGTACATGCGCAGTTTCATCACATCTATCAGCGACGGCTCACCCACAGCATAGTGTTCCTCTGAATAATCCGCCACCAAATTCGACAACAGTACGAGTTCGATATAGTTGGGATCATTCTCCGGCGTATCGTCGTTGACAAGGGGGAGGAGTTTCTCCACTCTTTCAACGGCCCAGTCATACTGTTTCTCAGTCTCTATTTTCGTCATATCTCAATTCATTAAATAGTGGAACAATTTATCCTGTCATACTCTGCATGCGTTCCGATAAATCGGATGTATACAAATTCCGGTCTAAACTGAATAACGACTACAAGTCGGTAATCGTTCCCTTTTATGTTGAAGACATAGTGTTGATTACCCACATAATCTACAGAGTTGAACGTCTGTTTAATGTCAACCAGGTGGATCCATCGGGCGCGTTTGACCTTCTTGATCCAGTCCTGGATGGCAGAACGTGCCTCAGGATGTAAGGCCGCGTAATCTTTAAGCGGCTTTTCTGTAAATATTCTCATGCTAAGTTTAAGGTAATAATTGTTTGTTGCGAAATTACGAATAAAATTCCGGACTGCAAAACAATTCCGTTGAAATTATTTTACGGGTGTAGATTTGCCAAATGTTAACCGATAATAACGGATTAACAATTATTAAAAAATAATTTGTTTCTTAATAGGGGATTATGTATTTTTGCAAGGTATTTTGAATTTTTATGCTTAAGAATTTCTTCATATCCATGCTGGGCGCGCTTGCCGCCTTCTGGATTTCAATAATGCTGATATTCATCCTCGGCATCATTTTTGCCGCGGGTGCTGTTGTTTCTGCCATCACAGGCATGGAGCAGGGGGTTGACATACAGGATGGTTCCGTGCTTGTGATACCCCTTAGCGGCACTATCGCCGAACGTCAGAGCAACATGGAGTTCGCCGCCCTGCTTACCAACGAGCCCAAGGCCGCGTCGCTTGAAAGCATCATCGACGCCATTGCTGCCGCACGCAATGACGACCGCATCAAGGGTATCTATCTCGACTGCTACGGCTCGTCGGCCGGTACCGCCACCCGTCAGGCCATTCGCGAGGCGCTTGCCGGCTTCCGCAAAGACGGCAAGTGGATTGTGGCGTATGCCGACAATTACACCCAGGGCGACTATTACATCGCCTCGGTGGCCGACAACATCTTCCTGAATCCAATCGGCGCCGTCGACTTGCGCGGCCTCGCCACTATGACCCCGTTCTTCAAAGGTCTGCTTGACAAAGTGGGAGTGGAGATGCAGGTTGTGAAAGTCGGCACTTACAAAAGCGCCGTTGAGCCGTACATCCTCACCTCGATGAGCGAACCTTCGCGCCGCCAGACCAAGATTTTCCTCAATTCAATCTGGGGTAACATCACGTCAGCCATTTCAGAATCACGTGGCATAAAGGTAGAGAATCTCAACCTGTGGGCCGATTCGATGATTTCAATCACCAGCGACGCCAAGGTGTTCGTCGAGAACAAAATGGTCGATGACCTCAAGTATTCGCATGAGGTGCGCGATTTCCTGAAAGAGAAACTTTCGGTGAGCGAGGATGATGATCTTCCTTCCATCGGATACGACAGTTATGTCACCGGAGCCAAGATACCCAACCGCAAGTCAAACAAGAACAAGATTGCCGTCTACTATGCGTTCGGCGACATCGTTGACTCAGGCCGCGAAGGTATATCTGCCGAGCAGATGGTGCCCGACATCATCGACATAGCCGATGACGATGACATAAAAGCCATGGTTCTGCGCGTCAATTCAGGCGGCGGCTCGGCTTTCGCCTCGGAGCAGATTTGGGAGGCGCTTGAATATTTCAAATCGAAAGGCAAGAAACTTTATGTCTCGATGGGCGACTATGCCGCATCGGGCGGTTACTACATATCGTGCGGCGCCGACAAGATTTACGCTCAGCCCAACACCCTCACCGGCTCAATCGGCATTTTCGGTCTCATACCCTGCGTGAAACCGCTCACCGAGAAGGTTGGTGTTTCGTTCGATTTCGTTTCGACGAACGCCAATGCCGCCTTCCCTGTCATCACCGAGCCTATGACTCCCTCACAGCGCGCAGCCATGCAGAAAGCCATAAACAACGGCTATGAACTGTTCACCAAACGCTGTGCCGACGGGCGTCATATCCCGCAGGATTCCATCAAGACAATCGGCGAAGGCCGTGTCTGGGACGGTTCTATGGCAAAACAGATCGGTCTGGTCGACGAACTCGGCAGCCTTTCTTCTACAGTAAAGGCACTGGCCTCGGCCATGAAATATACCAAATACGAGGTAGTGTCATATCCCAACCCACGCAAATCGTTCTGGGATTTCATGAGCGAGTTTGACGGCCAGATGAAAGCGCGTGCCCTGCGTGAGGAGCTCGGCCCGCTGATGCCTCTTTACGAAGAGTATAACTACATCCGCACCATGGCTCCGGTACAGGCCCGCATCCCCATGATGATAACACTCGACTGATATCCGTAACCACCGTTCACGTATAGATTCCCAGATGGCCAAGAACAAATTGTTTGCAAACCTGGTGCTTTTGCCCCTCTCGAAACTGTATGGTTTCGGGGTAGGGGTGCGCAACCTCATGTTTGACTGGCACATCCTGAAACAGCGTGAATTTCCGGTGCCCGTGATCGTGGTGGGTAATCTTGTTGCCGGCGGCACGGGAAAGACCCCTCACACCGAGTATATCATCGACCTGCTGAAATACAAATACCGCATCGGCATGCTGTCGCGCGGTTACAAGCGCCAGACCAAAGGTTTCGTGCTTGCTACCCGCAAGTCTACGCCCCGCGACATCGGCGACGAGCCGTATCAGATATATCAGAAATTCGGCCGCGACATCACAGTGGCCGTCTGCGAGGACCGTTGCGCCGGTATTGAGGAGCTTTTGCGTGTCAATGACAAGATCAACCTCATTATTCTTGACGACGCCTTTCAGCACCGCTATGTGAAACCGACCGTTTCGATTGTGCTGACCGAGTTCAACCGTCCGATTTTCTATGACAAGCTATTGCCGTTCGGACGGTTGCGCGAGAGTGCGCGAGCACTTACCCGATGCGACATGGTGGTGGTTACCAAATGTCCCGAACAGCTCAAGGCCATAGAATACCGCATATTCAAGAATAGCCTCAATCTGTTCCCGTATCAGAAACTGCTGTTCTCGCGGTTTGAATACCAGCCTCTCGAACCGGTATTCCCCGACGAGGCCATGCAGCCGCCGCATCTCTCGTGGCTGAACGCCGACGATTCAGTGCTGTTGCTCACCGGGGTGGCAAATCCCAAGCCGCTTGTCAGGTATCTGAAGAAATTCAGCCCGAAACTGTCGGTGCGGCAGTTCCCCGACCATCATTATTTCTCGCGGCGAGATCTCGATGCCGTTGCCCGACAGTTCAAGAACCTTCCCGGCGAGCGGAAGATTATCGTCACTACCGAGAAAGATGCCGTGCGCCTGGCGTCGAATCCATATTTTCCTGTGGCACTGAAAGAGTATATCTTTTATCTGCCGATTAAAGTGGCTTTCGATTCGCACACGGCCGATAATTTCGATGATGTGCTGCAAAAGGCATTGCTTGATGCCGCAAAAACCGAGCAGGATACCTGACGGGTGGCAACCGACCGAACCAACCGACACTTACATACGTTTCAACTTTATATGTGGGTCAGCGTCACCATGACGCTCCGGCCTTCACCTTAAAATACCAGACACCAGATGTTGGAAAAAATCAACCAGACAGCCGGCTTTCTGCGTGAGAAAGTCGCCGACATGCCAAAAATAGCCATAATCCTCGGCACAGGCCTCGGCCCTTTGGCCGATATGATCGAGGACAAGACCGTGATTCCTTACAGCGAGATTCCCAATTTCCCCGTATCAACCGTAGAGGGGCACAGCGGAAATTTCATTTTCGGCACTCTCGCCGGCAAGCGTGTCATGGCCATGCAGGGTCGTTTCCACTATTATGAGGGTTACGACATGAAGACCGTAACCTTCCCCGTGCGCGTAATGCGTGCCCTGGGGGTGGAGACACTGATTGTATCGAATGCCGCCGGCGGCATGAACAAGGAGTTCCGTGTGGGCGACGTGATGGTCATCACCGACCACATCAACCTTTTCCCCGAAAATCCGCTCCGTGGCAAAAACTACAAGGAGCTTGGCGAGCGTTTCCCCGCAATGACCAACGCCTACAGCAAGCGCCTTGTCGCCATCGCCGACAGATTGGCAGCCGAAAAAGATATCCGTCTCATGCACGGCGTGTATGTGGGTACCCCCGGCCCTACATTCGAGACCCCGGCTGAATACGAATATTTCCGCATTATCGGCGGCGATGCCGTGGGCATGTCTACCGTTCCTGAAGTCATCGTTGCACGTCACGGCGGCATGGAAGTGTTCGGACTGTCCGTAATCACCGACCTCGGAGGGAAGGACATCACCGACGTTCCCTCGCACGAAGAGGTGCAGCAGGCTGCCATCAAAGCCGAGCCCATCACAAAAGAGATCGTGAAGACACTTGTGGCACGTCTCTGAACCTGACAAGTCTTTTTTTCCTTAACGATACATCATGCAGGAAAAACAAACCGAAATAGCAAGCCTCGGTGAATTCGGTCTTATCGACCGGATCACCGAAGGCATTGAACATGTCAACGCCTCCACACTCAAGGGTGTTGGCGACGATTGCGCGGTGATGGAATACAAGGACACCGACGTCCTTGTATCCACCGACATGCTTGTGGAAGGCATCCATTTCGACCTCACATATGTGCCGCTGAAACATCTCGGCTACAAGGCCGCCGTGGTCAACTTCTCCGACATATACGCCATGAACGGCCATCCGCGGCAGATTACCGTGTCGCTTGCCGTGTCGAAACGTTTCACCGTGGAACACATCGAGCAGCTTTACAGCGGCATCCGGCTTGCATGCCAGATTTACGGGGTTGACCTTGTGGGCGGCGACACAACATCGTCGCGTTCGGGACTGATAATCTCCATCACCTGCATCGGCGATGCACCACGCGACCGCATCGTCTACCGCTCCGGCGCCAAGCCCACCGACCTCATCTGCGTGACCGGCGACCTCGGCTCCGCATACATGGGCCTGCAGCTGCTTGAACGCGAAAAGGTGGCATCGGCCGGACAAACCGATTTCCAGCCGCAGTTCCAGGGCAAAGAATATCTGGTTGAGCGCCAGCTCAAACCCGAAGCACGCCGCGACATTATCGAAGCCCTCGAAAAGGCCG
>OGQT01000750.1_pt1 | contig 27891 bp, 25 predicted proteins | sample 1553261 | NCBI WGS metagenome assembly OGQT01 (sample SAMEA2579992, study PRJEB22360) | human gut metagenome | biome: human gut; feature: human-associated habitat; material: faeces | place: Denmark | collected 2008/2010
TGTTAATTTACTTTTTCTAAATATAGAAATATTATCCATGTTAAAATATAACTTATATTATTAATATTAACTTATAAACTAATATCAATATTTTATTTTATATTTTAACATAATTATACATATTTTAGAAACTTTTAGAGGTCGAACTGCCTATTTTGTAAATTGCATAAATTTTACAGCCGAGATGCAATATTATAGCCATTATCAAAATATCATATTAATTCTGCCAGAAAAACCATCAAAAAGACACTTGCTTTTGATAATAGGTTTTGACAATCCAATAATGGCTTAAAAACGTGCGCTAATGACCTTTATCAATACTTACAAGTATTGATAATACACTTGATTCTGGCTCTAAAAATCTTTTAAATAAGTTACATGATATGATAATTTTAAATCTGTAGGAAGGAGAAATCACAATGGATCGAGAAGAAAGATTACAAGCTTTAAACAAAATCGAAGGGCAATTAAGCCAGTATTTGGCGGCAGACAAAAAGAACTGGATACAGACCTATCTGTTAATGTCTGAAGTACAAGATAAGGAGCTATATATAGTTAATTATCGCTCCTACACTAAATGGGTTAACCACTTGGCTGACAGTTTATCAATCCATGTATCTACTTTATGGTCCCGGCTGAAGGCTGGAAAAAACTATGCCGAGTATGCCTCCAGAGCCAGGGAACAGGGGCGCATTGTACCCCAAATAGAAGAAATAGACGTATCGCCTGATAGTCTCAATCTCTGCGCCAAAGTTGCTGGTAAAAATGCTGCTGAGATGGATAAACTGGTGGATCAGGTGGTAGCCGGTGATTTGACACGAGAAAATTTGCGGCAGGCTGCCAAAGCAAGAAAGGCTGCAGGTGAATTTGTAGCAAAAAGTCGTTTTGACTGCGTACAGGCGAAAGATAGAACGGAAATGGAAGAAAAAATAACTGCTGCAGATATTATTCTTGCTTTACAATCTTCTAGCTGGCTGTTTAGTCAATCAACAGATAATCCTATATGGGAAAAAGTGATAACAGACCCAAGAGAGTCAGTTAAAAAGACTTACATAAAAGAAAAATATAGAGTCTTTGAAGAGTTTGCAATTGATCCAGGAACGTCCCGCCATTCTCGCCGTCTGGATGCCTTGATTGCCGAAAATATAAGCGTACCGCCTCATACTGACAATCAAGTGAATCTAATCGGAGTTGAAATCAAAGTAGACGTCAACGACTTAAAAAATGATTGTAAAATGCAAGAATACACCGATTTTGTAGACCAGTTTTATCTGGCCGTCCCGGATGAAGAAGATATAGTTAACGCTGCATTATCGATTAAGTTGGATACTTGGGGATTAATAATCGTATCTAAAGACGGACAGATTAAAGTCCTGCAGACTGCCGATAAACTACCTGCAATTATGAGAGACAAAACTCTTAACAGCCTAGTTTTAAAGCTATTGTAATAAAAAAAAGGCCTCAAGTGATTTTTCATTTGAGGTCTTTTCTTAATATTATGTAGCTATCCAACCATTTCCGCAATGCAAGCAGGTGTATGTCTGGACCAAAGCCCACCACCCTTACCAATTAGTTCACCAGGCGTATCGACTATATTATAACCGTCCATTTTCTTCTCATCCTGTTTTTCACAGGCAGCATAAATAGCATAGGCATCTACCCATTTTACGCCATATACAGGCTCAGAAAAATTATCACCCATCGCACGGATCATTTTTCTTCCAGCAGATATACCGGCTGTTACATTGCTAAAGCCATCTGCAACCATTTGCTGTTCATTATACCCTTCGGCAATATAATAAACACCATTTTCTCTTTTTCTTAAATATTTCCGCATAAAAAACTACCCCTTTCCAAATTCCTGCTCCGTGTCGATAAATTGATATGGAGCATATTCGCCATAAGCTGTTGGTCTACTAATTGTGATAAGCTCTACTCCTTTATATCCCACAATTTTATTTAATCTTCGCTTTAATTCTACCAAATGTTTCCCGTGCTTAATTTTTAGAGCAAAGCAACCATAACTCTTTCTATCTCTAGCTATCAAATCCATTTTAAGTAGATAAGGACTTTTTATTTAGTCTATCTGCATTATCTTTTCGAAAACGCAAAAATCTTTTTCATCTACTGCCATATCAGTATGATAATGGCGTTTGTTTTATTGTTTCAAAATAGGGGACATTCTCTCACTACCTATTTTACACCAATAGCAAAAATAAAAATATTCGGAAGATTAGACAAAAATTCTTTACGGAAATGGAAAGAAAAATGTGTCTTACTCAATAATTTTATATGTATTAAAATATATTATATAAATATCATACATATATGCTATTACACACATATAATATTTATTATGCATAAAATATGTATAATAAATAAAGTTAGACATATTGTAGATAATTTTATTTATTATTGAGAGATTGTTAAATTCAACATTTTCTATTTTACTTCTTTTTATTGAACCTGGACTTAATAACATTGTAAGTAAACTAATAATAGAAAGTAACAAATATATTAATATGTATTTATCTAATTTTTTATTTTTTATATATTTATACGCTAGAATAAGAATGTTACCTACTACTAATGCAACTGCCATATGTTCTATAAACATTGGCATAATCATATTTAAAAGAATATTAATAATAATGGTTAATTTTGTTTGTTTTTTATTTTGAAGAAGATTATAAAAATAATATAACATCATAGGTATTACAAATAAATATGTTATATTTCCTGCTACCCAAACTACTACTTGAGAAAATGTGAAGATGTTCATCATAAGAATTGTTAGAGTTGATAATATAAATATCAATTTTTTATTTCTAGGATTTATTATTTTTACTGTGTAATATATGATTCCTACTATCATTAAACTATTAATAATATTCCATAGTACTTTATGATAAGTTAGAATATTTATAAGAATTCTGCTAACAAATCTACCTTCCCAATCAAAATACATTCCAATTGCATTTCCAAAAACATGTCTTATTTCTTTACTTCCTTCAATATAATTACCCCAATCATCGCCAGAGATTGGACTTAAGAATAGGATAAATAAGAAAAATAGTATTAATACAATATATTTTATATTTTCTTTTTTCATAGTACTTTCCACTCCTAATACTATTATAATTTATTATGCTTATAAATAAAAGAAAAAAGGATGATAATCATCCTAAAGAATTTCTATATCATCACTTGTTGGTTGACTATTAGATACTGTATCATTATTATCAGTATTTTGTTCAATTATCTCTTGGTCTTTTTTTATATCATTTGTTTTTAATTCTTCATTATTTACTTCAATAGACCCTACTGTTGGTTTTGTAAAGTTTGGTTCTTTAACCTCCTCGATAATAGGAGGTGCAATTGGTGGGGTTATCTCTTCATTATTTTGATTTGATATATTAATCTCTGGTGGTGTTTCTGGAACGAATTCATCTTCTATTTTATTTTCAACTTGTGGTTCTTCTTTTTTGTGAACAGGTTCTAATACAACGATAGGTGAAGCCAACTCATCTTCATTATCTTCTACAACATTTGCCTTGTTTTCTAAATCTTTTTTTTCTTGAGATTCATTATTTATAGGTTCTTGAATTTTATCTTGTTTAGATGATTTATTTTCTTCTTTGACTTCATCGTCTAGTTCCTTTTGTTCCTTTTTATCTTTCTTATCGGTTATTAAAGTGTGTATTAACTTACATATTTGTATAAAAAAGATTAAAACTAGAGGTATAATTATACATACTAGAAAACCATTTTGTGATTCTACAAAGGCTAATACACCACCTGCAAATAGCATCTTTGTATTTGTAAATTGTCCTATTAGATCACTTGATAAAACTGTTGTAGTACTTGATTCTCCTCCATTATCTCCTCTTACTTTCCAAGCAATAGAACCATTAGAATTAACAATTGAGATGACTCTACCAGTTTTTATTTCTTTTGTATCACCGTTAATAGCAAGATAAGTAATAACATCATTTTCTTTAATCTTAGTTGGTGTTGAAACTTCTTTGTCAACTATTAAGTCATCCATATTAATTGTTGGTTCCATACTATCATCTCTTATTGGTATGGGAATGTAATTTCCAAAGTGAGTTACTCCATTTTCATCTTTCATTAAAACGAATGCTATTTCTACTACAGCTAAAAAAACAAATATAACAATAATTAGTTCTAATATAAATTTAAATATTCTTTTCATATTCAACATCCCTTTATTCTCTACACTTCTCTATTATATTTTTAATTATACTATTAATTTTTGATAATTACAAGCTATTTATAGATATGTAAATATATATAAAAAAATCAGGTGAAACCTGATTATTCTAAAAACATCTTTCTAGTAATGAAATTAAATACCATTACAATGGCTGTTGCGATAATCTTGACAATTAGGTAATTAATTTTCATTATATCTGAACCAATCCACATGATTATCTCTGTTATAATTAATCCTATTATACTTAAAATAATAAATATTACAAAGTTTTTCTTAGCTGATTTTTCTTTATTTACATCAAATACCCATTTAACACTTGCTATGTAGTTATATATTACAGATACTGTAAATGCTATAGCAGCTGATAGTAATACACTTAGTCCTATAAACTCCTTACAACAGAATAATACAACGTAATCAATTAAGAAAGCTATTCCACCAACTATTCCAAATTTAAATATTTGAAGGAGTAGATTTTCTGTTTTTTGGCTTACTTTGATGTGTAACAATTTCAAGCATTTTTTTACAAAAATTGATGCTTTATCTTTTTTATTTTTTTGCATTTTTTACCTCTATTACTTTATTTTGAATTATTATCTTCTGATTTTACGTAAAAACTATTTAGAATTTTTGCAATCATTTCTGGCCAAAATTTTTTATATATATACAAATCCTCTTTTGTTCTTATTCCTTCACTAATTATTTTTGTTGTAGTTGTGGTTTCATCTATTCTGTGTCCCATTAATGCTTTAGGGATAAATACAAATCTTCCCTTTTCTTTTGATATTTTTTCCCAAGCAAACCAGTCTACATCGCATTTTAAATCTGAGGAAAATTTTTCTTTTGGAACGTTTTTCTGGACGAAACTAACTGCAGGACAACAAATTGAATTTCCAAAACGTATAACTAACCTTCTAAAAAATTTATACTTTCCTAATTTTTTGTTTTTTAGTGGGAAAAGTAAGAATCTTTTTATAGTTAAATTCTTGTTTTTGTACTCTTTTTTATTATTTCTAATTTCATAATAGTCAGTAAAGATTATTGATGAATCACTATATTTTTTGTATGTATCAACTACTTCATATGAGTATTCATAATCATATAAGTCATCTTGATGTGCTATTGTTATAATATCAGACTTAACACAGTTAGAAGCAAAATCGAAATCATATCCAATTCCTCTTCCTGGTTTTGGATTTTTATAGATCTTTAGTTTATATTTTTTAGCCATCTTATTTATGTAGTCATTTGGAGTTGAAGTAGCTATCACAACATCACTTTTATGCTTTTGATTTAAAACTGACTTTATACATTCTTCTAAAAATTCACTTTCTTTATAAGCCAAAACAACAAAAGTGTGCTTTATCGTCTTCATGACATCACCTACCATCTTATATTATTATAATTAATTAAACCCAATTAGTAAAGTTCCTTTATTACCAATTAATTCTAAAACCGAAATCATAAAGATATGTTTTTACACAATCTCTAAATTTATGTGATATTTTTCTATCATATATGAATTTAAAAAACTTTTGTCTCAATAATTCTATTAGTATTCCTATAATAAAAATAAATAAAACTATAAAAATAACATACAAAATAAATCTGAATGAATAAATCATACCGTTATCAATTTTTAGCATTTTATATAAGAGTGGCTGCAATAAGAAATTTTCGTGTATCAAATATACACCAAATATTAGTTTTGCAATTCTATTAATATACTTATTATATTTTATATCCAAAGATTCAAAAAATAAAAATAAACAAATTGACTGTACTATAATAATGGGATTTTCATATTGAAACGCACAAGTGATAAAATTACCAAAAATTTCATTAAAAATTGGACTATTCAAAACTAATTGTGCTGAAGTTTTATATAATGCATAATTTATAAATGCAAAAAAGAAATACAGAAATAATAATATAGTTTGATATTTTCTCTTTGACATATTGGTAAAATGATAACTATCCTTTAGTTGATATTGCTTAAAATATGCACCAATTAAGTACATTACTATTGCATTGTATAATGAAAATCCATTATTAACAAAAAAACCTTTATTTCCAGTAAAATACGGTATAGCACAAATCAAAAATATTGAAGAAAGTATTAATTTTTTATAAGTATTACGATCTAATTTATTAATCAATATATTGATAAATGGTGATAGACAATAAAGTAACAAATACACTTTAATAAACCAATACTGTCCTGTGTTTTCCAGTAAAAATACTTCTCTCATTACTACAATCTTATTTATAGATACTAATCCTAAAGATGAAAGCAAAACCATTATACCTATCGCATAAAATATTGTCTGTGCAAATAGGCTAAATACTTTTGATAGTTTAAACTTACTATCCACCTGAAAGTATCCTGTCAATAACATAAAAAGATTTACATGTACTATAATTAAAAATTCAACTACCTCATTTACAAATGTAAAATATATATTTGCACTATTTATTAAAATATTTCCATGAATAATTATATGATAATATATTATCATTACCATTGAAATTATTCTCATTAACTCAAAATTCGATTTTCTTACTTTTTGCATGTATATATCCCCCATAACCTCTAATTTATATACAATATAATTTTATCACATTGAGATATAAAAAAAAAGGAAACAATGTCCTTTTTTTTATTTAACATCTAATTCTGTTTTAGCACAATCAAAAGCACTCTTTATTACATCATCCATATCGTAATATTTGTATTCAGCAAGTCTTCCGCCAAAAATAGTACCTTCCTCTTTTGCAGCTAACCTCCTATACTGTTCAGCCAATGTGTTGTTTTTATCATCGTTTATTGTATAATATTTTTCCATACCATCCCTATAATCAGCTGGATATTCATATGTAACTACAGTTTTTTCTTGAGTTCCATATTCAAAGTGTTTATGTTCAATAACTCTTGTATAATCAACTTCATGTCCTGTGTAATTAACTACTGCATTACCTTGATGATTTACTTCATCAAGAATTTCTGTTTCAAATCTTAAACTTCTCCACTCTAATTCACCAAGTGAATAGTTAAAGTACTCATCTAATGGTCCTGTATAAATTATTTTTTCAGCAATTTCCTTATAATAATCAATATTATCAAAGAAATTTGTGTTTAACTTAACTTCTATACCTTCTAACATATTCCCAACTAGTTTTGTATATCCACCTATAGGTATTCCTTGATATCTATCATTGAAATAGTTGTTATCGTATATTAATCTAACAGGTAATCTTTTTATAATAAATGCTGGTAAATCCTTACAATCTCTATTCCACTGTTTTTCAGTATAACCTTTTATCAACTTTTCATAAATAGTTCTACCAACTAAACTAATTGCCTGTTCTTCTAGATTTTTTGGTTCTCCAACTATCTCTTTCTTTTCCTCATTAATATGTCGCATAGCATCTTCTGGTGTAAATACATCATCCCAGATTTTAGAAAATGTATTCATATTAAATGGCATGTTATATATTTCGTTGCCAATTCTAGCAACTGGTGAATTTGTATATCTATTAAATTCAACAAATGAATTTACATAGTCCCAAACATCTTTATAATCTGTATGAAATATATGTGCTCCATATTTATGTACTTGAATACCTTCTATTTTCTCTGTATAAACGTTTCCTGCTATATTTTCTCTTTTTTCTATAACTAATACCTTTTTGCCTGCCTTATTTAATAAATTTGCCATAGTAGCACCAAACAAGCCAGATCCTACAATTAAATAATCATATTTTTTCATCTTATCCTCCTATTTTACATTATGAATATCAAAAACATCTTTGTGATTTAAATAATAATTTTTCATATTTTCATTTTGAACACCAAATGATAAATGTCCTACAACTGTATTTAATGAAACAATAATAGCATGTGAGCTATCCATACAATAATTACAAATTTGTTGTTCATCTACACCCATACATGAACCAAATTTTGAAACTTTAAACATTCCCATTTCTTCAAAAAAAGATCTTTTCATTAATATTGCACCAATACTAAACCTTATTGGACAAGCCAAGTAAGAGAATTTATCATCGTTTAGGGTTTTATCCATAACATCAATATTTGGTAAATAACCTCCTTCACCCCAGAAAAATTCTACTGCATCTTTATTTGATTCGTCCATTCTGTCAGCACCTAAAGCATAAAGTGGTTTTTCAAAACGCTTCGTGTATTTTTCAACTAAATTAAATCTTTTTAATATATTAAGATTCCCAAAACTATTTATAGGAATAGTGGGTGCTACAAAACCAACTCTATAATCGCCATTTTTTTCACAATCATTAAGTGTTTTGTACAATGTATTAAAGAAATTTTTAGTCACAAATATATCTTCGTCTAACTTATAAATATATTCTGCATTTGGAAATAAACTGACAGCAATATTTTGTATTAAAGAAACACAATTTCTTTTTGTACTTAAATACGACCAATTATTTTTTTCTGATATTTTTGCTAATTCCTCACTGTAAATACCACTTGATAAAATACACACATCTACATCCTTTGGTACAAATTTTTTAATTCTTTTAAAAACTATCTCATACGAGAATGTTTTATATCCTGCTAAAATCATACACATTTTTTTATTATTTTTTGATCTATTTATGAATTTATACTTTCCTTTTAAATTCTGTCTTTTTCTTCTTTTTATATATGTTTTTTTTGCAAAATCATATAATCCTAATTTTTTTAATATTTTTACTAATACTTCCATTGTAACCTCCTAAATTTTACATTCAACCACATTTATATCATTATCATTAAATTGTTCTACGATCTTTTTCATTTCCTCATCTGTTATTTCTTCATAATGTGTTACTTTTCTGTTTAAAGATTTATACTTACTATCACCTAGATTATGAATTTTAAATATTTCTATCCTATCTGGTTTATATTTTTTTATAAATTCAATGGTATTTTTAAATGTTTTTTTCTTTAATGTATATTCCTTCGTAATTGGAATTCTAAACATTATTTTTCCATTAAAGTTTTTGAATAAGTAATCTACATTTTTAAAATAAATATCTAAATTTCCATTTAATACATCCCTACAAATATCAGAATCTAGTATTTTAATATCAACTATAAATTCATCTATATATTTAGTTGCTACTTCTAATGCTTTTATTGGAGCAAATAAAGATGTTTCTATACACATATTAATTTTATTTTGCTTCAATTTCTTTAATAACGGTTCTATTTTAGCAAACTGTAATAATGCCTCTCCTCCTGAAAATGTAACACCACCACTATTAAGTGTATAATACTTTTGATCTTTTAAAATTTCTTTTTCTAAATCATCGAGTGTTATATCATATCCAAATATGCCTTTTTCATTTGTATCTTCATTATAATAGTTTTCAATTTCATAGTTAATATTTTCTGGGTTTGAACACCAAGGACATTTTAGACCACATCCTTTAAAAAATACAGTTGTTCTTATACCTGGACCATCATTAAGTGAAAATCTTTGTATATTAGTAACTCTTACCTTCACTTCTCAACGCCCTTTCTATTAAAACATCTTTGTATTCTTCCGGAAGATCATTAAAGTATGAACTAAAGCCCCATACTCTAACAATTAAATTTGGAAATTCTTTTGGGTTTTCTTTAGCTCTTATCAAAATTTCACTACTAACAACGTTCATTTGCATTTCAAAGAATCCAACATTTATACTTAACATTAAAAAGTCAATAAATTTTTCTTCATTATTTTCAATAAAACTAGGCGTAACCATAAAATCTATAACATTTCCATTAAATCTATTTCCAGTATAATCTAATTTTGATGCAAAATTGATTAACTCTGTATATGCAAGTGATGGTATATCTGATGAAATATGTACAATAAATGGTTCTCCATTTTTTCTTCCATCAAATGAGGCCTCTTCATCTTTTGACTCAATTATATATGTAGGTGCACTAAATCCAATTTTTAACCTACCACCATTCTTATTATAAGTTTTTTCTAATATTTTGTTTGTAAATGTAGTTATATCATTGAAAATATCATAAACATACTCATCATCTTTACCAAATCTTATTGGCTGATTTTTTAATAGTTCTACTACATTTTCTGAACCATTATAGTTATTCTTTCGTAATTCATTTAATTCTTGCAAAGAATATTTTTTTTCATTAAATACATATTTATCAATATTGATAATTGAGTTTACTACGTTTGATAATGAAACTGAGGTTGCACCAAAGTTATTATAATAAGATCCACCCTTGGTTACATCTTTTCCTACAGTATTACAATTCGGTACAAACATAGACATAATTGGGTCTATTTCATATTCAATATTATCCAATTCCGTTATAAAGTTCTTAACATATTCTTCTAAATATACCTTATATGTTTTAATTAAGTCTTTCATATTATCAATTTTTGATAAATCTTCAGAATTTAACATTTCGTTAAATGGTCTCATAAATACCATACTTCTAATATTATTTTGCTCTACTGATTTATTTGGTATTAGTGGTTCCCAACAAGCAGATGTAACATAGTTGTAAGCATCATTTTTTTCATAACCAAATTTTATTAGTTTTGGAATAATTACATCATCATTGGCAAACAAAGGACAACCAACACCTGTTTTTATACAGTCTATAGACAATTTTATTAAATCCCTTGGAGTGTTTTTTGAAATACGTAACAAAACCTTTGGATCAGGCAATTGTAATTTTTTTATTGCTTCAATAAAGATATAAGTTAAATCATTACTGAAGTAATGTTTTTTTTCATCCATTCCACCAAGAATAATTATTTGCCCAGTATCGCCAAGAAGGGCACTACTTTTTAGCCAATAATAACTATGTAGAATTCCTATAAATTTTTCTATTAATTTAGAAGCTTTTTTCTTATCCATTTTTTTGTCATTTTTATAATATGAATCAAGGATTTTGTCCAACCTACCTAAACCATTTAAATTATGCCCTGATTGCCACAATACTTGATTATAAAATAAAATTCTTTGTAAAGCTTCTTCAAAAGATTCTGCTTTTCTATCTTTTATGTTTTCAAAATATTTTATATACTTTTCTTTATTTTTCTTATCACTTTTTTTCAGTGACTGGATTACTTTATTTAATAATATTTCTATTGCCTCTATAGCATTTAATTGCGTATTTTTATAATCACTGCTTTTTAAATTTTCAATTTCTTTTTTTAAATCATTTAGAGATTTATTCAGACATATTTCATAATCAATCGTTGTGTTTTCTATTGTACTTAAATCTGAATATAATAATTTATAAGGATCAATTGAAAATACAAAATTATCGTCATTATTTATATTAATTTTTGCCTTTGAAAATGATTTTTTTATTTGTTCACCTCTATTAATTTTGTAGCTTGGAGTATAAGTTAAAAATAAACCTTTAATTGCAAAAATCAATGTTTTAAAAATACTTTTGGTATACCTATATTTTTTATATACTGTATATATATAATTTTGCAATCCCTTATGATTTTTCAATACTTTTTTAATTATCTTCTTCATGAAATCCATACTGTTAAACCTCCTTTTTCTTCCACTTAAGTGTCTGTAGTATTTGATTTATTATATCAATAGTAAATTTATCTTTCATTACTAACAAACTGCTACAATATATTAGTGCTCCAATTAATATCTTTATACATAATGATATTAAACCTGGAGTTAATATTTTACCAAGAAGAATTACTACTATAAACATTACAATACCACTAATTAAATATTTTATAGAACTAGAAATAATATCTTTTATAGTTATTACTTCTTTAGTATAAAATAACTGTATTGCTAATATTACAAACTCTGATATTATAGAAGAATAAACAGCTCCTATTGTTCCGAATAATTTTATCAAAAATAAATTTAATATAACATTAATAACTGCGCCCACTGTAACTGATAATGTAAATATATTTTGTTTTCCTGCCTGAATAAGATATTGAACTCCTGTAACATTATTCAAACCTATACCAATTAATATTAAGGATGTAGCACACATCAAAGGAATCACAGCATCATAACCATTTCCAAAATATATTGGTACTATTTCAGATGCCACTGCAAATACACCAAATACAAAAGGAGTAGCGATTAACCATACCATATCAATTGATTGTTTTAAATACTTCTTTACATCATCCATCTTGTTTTCAGCATAAGAATTTGCAACTCTTGAACACATAACGGTTCCCATTGCTGATACAATTAATAAAAGTGCTCTAATGATCTTTTGAGCTTGATCATAATATGCAACCTCTGACATACTATTGGTTAATAACCCTAGCATTGTTTTATCCAAAACTGCGTATATCTGAACAGAAACCTGTGGTAGAAATAGTAAAATGATTGGTTTGATATGTTTTTTTAAAGATAATGTTTTTCTTTTTCTTTTTTCTAGATATTTTGGTACATATACCCAAAGTGATAAATTTCCTAATAAGTCTGAAAGAACATATATTAAAAAGTACTTCCATAAATCATTTTGATTTTTTACGAATATGAATATCAATACTAAGCCTGTAATTTTAACAATCATATTTCTGATAACAGTTTTTCCAAAATCTTCATTTCCTTGAAAAAACCAACTAATATCAACCAAGTTAGCTAATAATTCTATTATTAAAATTCTATAAAAAATGGCATAATCTCCATTTATACAAAATAAAATATAAAATAAGAAAATAACGAATATATAAGATATTAATTTTATGAAAATTATTTCCCAAAATACATCTGTTTGCTTTTTTTTGTTATTTTGTACATATGCTATTTCTCTTTGACCATACATAGCAGTTCCAAGGGAGCCGAATAATACAAAATATGTAACTATTGACCAAGTATAACCATAGATACCATTATTTTCTACACCTAAAACTCTTGCTACATATGGTGTTGTTATTAGTGGTGTTAATATTGTTAGTAATTGATAAATTAAATTAAATATGTAGTTTTTTGCAACAGATTTTTTTTTAGCCATTAATTTTTTACACCTTCTTTGCTTTCCATCCTGGTTTATAGATTGGATCTAGACCTTCAATGTCATGATTTGCATCATATATAGCCTTATTTAATATTTTTAAGCCTTGCATCTTATTTCTATATAAAAACATAATTATTAAAAAATACTTAATTCTAACATATATTTTGTAAGTAACATAGTATCTTTTAGGCCAATTGCTTTTGATCATGTTTAAAACATTTCTAATTGAATAATAAAGTTTCCAATTAACGCCATCCTTTGTTAATACTTGTGGACCATCATGAATAATTTCTATGCTTGGTATACATATTATTTTTCCAACTTTTGATAATCTATAACTATGTTCTGAATCATCATTGTATATAAAATAATCTCTTTTTGTAATTCCTACTTCATTCATTTTTTTCTTGTTGATTAGTGTACCTACATATGAGAATAATTGAATCTCAAAAGAATCTTTATTATAATTTTTTGCTCCTGGTATTGTTTGTAATGGAAATAATCCAAGATTTTTTATTCTTCTCCTATGAGTTAAATCAATTTTTCCTCTATTTAGTACTTTACCACAAATTGCAGATATGTCTTTTGTGTCATTTTCTTCTAGATATTTTTTAGCTTTTTCAAAACAATCATTTTTTGGAAATGCATCATCATCTGCTACCCAAACCCAATCTGCAGATAGTTTTAAGCTCTTTTTCAATCCCTCATGGAATCCACCTGATCCACCTATATTTGATGGTAAATTTAACACAATTTTATCATAATTTGCTTTTTTCTTTTTCCAATCATCTAAATACTTTTTTGTATCATCTGTGCTATTGTTATTTACGACTAAAACATATTCTGGTAAATATGTCTGCTTATCGTAACATTCTAGTGATATTTTTAATTTATCTAATCTATTATAAGTTACTAAAACTACTCCTATTTTCATATTACTTCTACCTTTCTTCTTGAGTTTATAATATTATTTTATCATATCATATAATAAAAAAAAAGCACTTAATGCTTTCATTTCACTAATCATTTTGTATCTTTTAAATTTTTCAATTCACTCTTTACTATTGATAATTCCTGAATCAATAATGTTGTCTTCTTTTTTTGTCCCGCTATCATTATTGTTAAGGCCATTACTAGTAGGAATAAAACTCCAATTAAAACAACTATGAACATATTTGACAATAGTTGAAATCCAACAATTTTAGCCAAGCATTCAAACACATTAGGAAAGAAACTAATTATTAAAATAATAATTGAGAATAAATACCATAGTAAAGCATATTTTTCAGGTATCCTACCTATGTTCAAAAAATGAGAGGCTAAAATTATTAAAAGCAGTGAAACTATAATTAAAGTTATTGTTAAATTTATTGACATCTTTTATACCTCCTAACCTTTATAGCTAGCAAAGCAAGGCAAACATTCATCATGTAATATATATTCTTCCAGGCTCTTATTGAAGAAACACCACCTTCTCTTTCTTTCATTTCAACGGAAACTTCTGATACTTTATATTTCTTCTTTAAAATTTCTGCTGTAGTGATTGGTTCCGGATATTCACTTGGATAAGATAGAGAAAAATCATATATTATTTCTTTAGAGACTGCTCTGAAACCAGATGTTGTATCGTATATTTTCTTTCCTGTAGCAAATTTAATAAAGTTGGAAATTATTTTTATACCTATTCTTCTAGATGCTGATGATTTAAAACCATTTGATTTTTTGTCTATAAATCTAGAACCAATAACCATATCAGCTTTGCCATCTAATATCGGATCTATAATATTTTTTACATAATTAACATCATGTTGACCGTCACCATCAAATTGGACAGCTATATCATAGTTATTATAAAAAGCATATTTATATCCAGTTTGAACTGCACCACCTATTCCTAAATTATGAATTAGGTTTATATGTGGAATATTATTATCTTCTAATATTTTTTTTGTTTTGTCAGTTGAACCATCATTAATTACTATACAATCATATTGCACTTTATTTTTATTATTATATTTTTCAATTGATTTATACGTTTTTAAAATGTTTTCCTCTTCATTATATGCAGGAATTATTATTAATACTTTTTTTTTCATTTATATCACCTACTAGCTATAGTCTACTACAATTTAAATGTTTTAGCAAATTAGTAAAATTGAACTAAAATAGTTACTATATAACTTAACATACTTAAATTTACAAATTCGTATATAAACTTATTACTTAAATTGATTTTTTCTTTTTTTGGCATACAAGATATCATAAATAGTAATAATGGAGCTAAGAAATATCTACCTTGAACACCTTCAACAACAATTCTTCTATGTGGAGTCCAGTATAAATACATTGCAAGAAAGATTCCACCTATTAAGGCTAAAATAATTAAAATATTTACAACTCTATTTTTAACATCCATAGTCTCTTTTTCTGATAAAACAGAAAGTATTAAAACTAATATATATGCATATATATGTACATAATCAAGTTTAAAAATCAACCATCCTAAGTTTCCTATCAAACTTTCTAGATATAATGTTCCGTTCACCTTAAGTGTATTATAAATAATAAGAATTAAATATTTTATATCAAATAATGATGAGAGTGCATTTCCTCTTTCTCCTCCACTATTTGTAACCTTATTTACGTCAACACCATAATTAGATATAAATTTAAACAACATATACCAAAGTACTATAAATAATACCATTAATAAAAGCTTTTTAATTTTACATTTCTTTTCTTTTCCAAATTTCTCGCCTTTCAAGAATAGAATTGGTAAACAAAGTAGAAAATAAGGCTTCTTTATATCTAAAATTATTAATGAAGCAATTGTATATATTATTAAATCTTTATTTTCTATTTCTGAACTACTATAAAACTTCATTAAATATGCAATTACAAGTATTGAAAGAGAATTTAACATAGCATCATATGAAAATGAAATTAATTGTTGAACAAATACAGGAATCATGACAACCAATAATAGTATTCGCTTATGATTTGGAATTTGTTTGAGTGCAAAAATTATAATAGAAAAGCAAACCAAAAAGCTAAATATTCTACCTAAATAAAATATTAGTAACGGAGAGTTTGACATTAAATCAGCAATTTTTACTCCCAACGCACTAGGAATATAACTAATAATTCCCTCTGGTTTGAACCTATATGACAAAATTTTTCCATTCTTTGTATTTTTTATGCATTTCATAATATCAGATTCAGAAACTATATTATCTGACTTTTGTATATTTGCGTAGTCCAAGCAGCTAATATTTTGGGGCACTGTTATACTTTTTTCTGACATATTAGTATTTAAGCTGTGTTTAGATGAAATTTGTGAAATTTTCATCGATTTATAAAAATGATACGGTTCATCCGGAGTTTGGAATGGTGGATACAAAAACAACAAAGGAATTATATAGCTAAGCATTAATATTGCATATGACTTTTCTTTTTTTATCTTATTATTATTTATTAAATAATTAACAAAGAAAAATAATAATAAAAATATCCCTGATACAAAGAAAACAAATGTATAAAAGTCGCTTTTTTTATGTAATATATAAACTAATTCTCCTTTATCACTTTTTGCCACTGCTATTGCATTGCCTGCTTTAGCCTTCAATGGAGTAATAACAAATTTATACTTGCTAGTTGCATTAAATTTTATTTTCTTACTACTAAAGTATTTAAATTTATTATCTTCTATTGATTTAGCATTAAATTTCTTTGTATAAATAATTTTGTTATTTTCATAAAGATCAAATTTATATATAGCATTATTAGTTCGCATGTATGTCCCAAACATAATTCCAATATTTGAATCACTTTGCTTTAAATTTTTAACATTGATTTTCTGTTCAACACTTTTATTTATGATTTCTCCGGTATAACTACTATTGTATATCTTATATAGAATAGTATCATTATTTAAGATCTTAAATGATAAAAGGATAAATAATGCTATAAATAATATAAATAAATATAGATTATTTGGCAAAAATTGAAAAATCCTTTTAACATTTTTTTTCGTAATTATTTGTTGAAACTTTTCGTTTAATTTTTTTACCTCATCTGTGATCTTCTTTATCATAAAAGTACTCCTATTCATTATTCATAAAGGGATAATATATCTTGCTCTAAGTTATCCCAAGCATATTTTTTTGCAGTATTTAATCCATTTTTTTCTAATTTATCTCTTAATTCTACATTTGAACTCAACATTTTTATTTTATTAATTGCATCATCTATATTACCTTTTTCATATATTAGTGAATTATAGTTATCTTTTAAATATTCACTGTTACCATCATTTTGTAAGGCAACGACATATCCACCAGTTGCCATCATTTCAAGTGGAGGATATGAAAAACTTTCTAATATACTAGTCTTTATTAGAATATCACAATTCTCATAAATAGTGCCTACTTTTTCATGTGGAATTTTATGATAAAATTTATCTATTCTATACCACTTTTTTGGTTCTTTTTCGTATGACATATAATGAATCTCGTATTTTGATTTGTCTAGTTTATTAGTTATAAGGAAACTCTCATCAACATTTTTATACTGATCATTGCAATTACCTTCAACTAGTATTTTTATTTTTTTATCGAATTTTCTCTTTTTATAGGGAAATAAATTTAAATCAAGACCATTACTGACATATTTACTTTTTGTGTGGAATTCTTCCAATAGCCATTTTTTGCACCACTTTGAAATGGTCAAATACTCAACATCGAAGATGTTACAGTATGTTGAATTTGCTAATTTTTTTTCAAAATCCCCTGGAGCATAAAATTCTGTTTCCATTCCTTGAACTAAATACTTTCTATTCTTACAATTAAAATATTTTCTAACATATTTTAGTGTAATCCACATTGTAGCAACCATCGTATCAATATAAGCTAAATATTCAGTTCTATAAATAGGAACTACAAATAAATATTCATTATTTTCACTTAATTTATCAATTTTCCTAGTTTCTTTATTTATATTAATCATTGTAACATCATAGCCATTTTTCTTTAAAATTAGGCCATGTTTCATTGCAACCATTATACCTCCACTTACATTAGTGGATGGTAAAACAAAACAAATATTTTTTCTTAATTTTGACTTTATAAACTCTGCTACACCATAACCAGATTTTGTTGTAATATGCTTATCCATAACCTCGTTATAGGCCTTTTCTGATATAGAATTTCTAAAATTAGCATCCGTAATAATTTTTTCAAGACCCTGTTTCCACTCTTTTAGATTGTTGCATAAAATACCAGTTTCATTGTTTTTAATTTGACTTTTAAAAGCACCAACATTAGAAGCAACTGTTGGTATTTTAACTAAAGCAGCTTCTGTCCATTTATTTTCAGATTTAGCTTCATTAAATACTGTATCCTCTAATGGTGCTAAATTGATATCTATTGAGCGTATTAATTTTGGTAATTCTTTCCAATCTACAAATGGTGATGTTATTACCTTATTTTTTACTTTTTCCATTTCTGGAGGCAAATCTAGTAATCCAACTATTTTTAAATATAATTGATCATACTTTTCTAATAATTCTATTATGGATGGCATGATAAGTTTAAAATCATCATTATGAGTAATACTTCCTGATAGATACCCCATAATAACTTTAGTATCGTCCTTTTCTACAATATCCAATGCTTCTTTTGAATATTTAACCATTTCTTCACTAGCAACATTTCTATTTACATAAACATCTTTTAAGTGTTTAGACATTTCTATTTGTAATCGTTCTGTTGAAGCAATTCCATATTCACATAAATCAAGAGTTTTGCCCATTCTAACGACACCATCATTATAAAGATTTCTATCATCTTCTGACATAGTATCTAAAAATTTAATTTGTTTAGTATCTTTTAAATCAAAGACTAAATCATCTATATCATAAAAACATGTTTTATTATTTTCTTTTGCTATTTTTATAAATTCTTCAATAACAGGTAAAATTGGACATCTGTAAAATACAAAAGCCCTAAAATATCTAACTTTATCAAGAGTAAGCTTATCATAATCAATTTTATCACAGCTAATTCCGTACGATTCTAATTGTTCAATTTGATGTGTAACTCTATATCTTTGTGGATGTGGTAAACTGCAACCATTAATAAATAAAACATCTTTAAAACACTTATCATATTTTCTATTTATTCTACCAACTTTATATGAAACATATTTATAACTTTTTTTAGTCAAAGATTTAATACCCTCATCTTTCAATGTAGTAATTACTTTTCCTGATAATTCCTTTACTCTACCTAAAGCCATACTCTAACCTCCTAATTTTTATATGGATATTTTCCTTTTATACCTTTTTTGTAGTCTCTTAACCCTCTATAATAGCCTCTTAATTTCCTAAATTTATTTTTTTCAAATAATACAATACTAATCATTGATGGTTTTTGCTCTAATATTCTCCAACATGTGCTTGGTTCAAAGTCAAGATACATATCCTTTATATAATGATTATTACGCATTATATAGTATCTTCTAACAGGTGGATAGTTATTACAAATATAAGTTTTACCTCTAAATTTCTTAAACTCAATATCTCCTAATTCATGATCTATTCTGGCATGTACAACACGAATTATTTTATATCCATGTTTTCTAAGATTTAGGCAGTACTCTATATCTATACCATCTATAAACAGCCACTCTTTAAAACCACCTATTTTTTTCCAAATATCTAAATTTATAATGTTACCAGATGTAATCACTTCAGGTGGATAATCATATTCATCATCTATTTCATTTAACTTAATTTTGGTATTATGCCAAGGTGTTATTATACCAACTTCATCCATATTGAACTTATTTATTGCATCTTTAAGCATATCCATAACTTTTGGTTTAAAAGTTGTATCTTGATCTAAAGTTAATAAATACTTAAAACCATCTTTTATCGCTTTTTTTGCACCAATATTAAGTGCTGCAGCAACACCTATATTTTCATTTTTAAATGTATATTCTATTTTTTTATTTTTTGGTATCCTACTTTTATTATCATTACCTTCAGTATTATCAATAATATATAACTTATCTATATCATCTATGTACGTTGATATATTTTTTATATCCTTATCACTAGGATTATATAAAGTAACTATTCCTGCTATCTTCACATCTTTTTTTCGAGCCATAATTACCTCCTAATTATAAGGATATTTACCTTTAATACCCTTTTTATAATCTCTTAATCCCCTTAAATACATTTTTATTTTATTAATTTTATCTTTTTCAAATAATATAACACCAATCATATTATGTTTTTGACTAACAAGACTATAGCAATATCCAGGATCATCTTCTACATACATATCTTTTATATAATGATAGTTTCTCATTATATAATACCTTCTAATAGCTGGATGATTTGTACATAAAAACAATCTTCCACGTATTTTTTTATAAAATATATCTCCTAAATTATGGTCTATTTCTATAGAATTAATTCTTAATATTTTATATCCATTTTTATGTAAATTCATACAGTATTCTATATCTATACCATCAATAAAGAAAAAGTCTTTATACCCACCTATTTTTTTCCATATCTCCAAATTAACTAAATTACCAGATGTCATAACATCATGTGGATCATCGAACTCTTCTGTTGGTTTCTTATCTATTAATTTGGTGTGATGCCAAGGTGTAACAATTCCAATTTTTTTCATGTCACGAGAATTTATTACATCTTTCATTTTTTGCATAACACCTGGTTTGAATGTTGTATCTTGATCCATTGTAAGTAACCATTTGTAACCATCTTTTAATGCTTTTTCTGCTCCCATATTCATTGCAGTAGCTACACCTAAATTTTCATTTTTGAAAATATACTCTATTTTTTTATTTCTTGGAAGTCTTTTTTTATTGTCTGAACCTTCAGTATTATCAACAATATATAGTTTATCTATATCATCTATATAAGTAGAAATATTTTTGATATCATCATCTGTAGGATTATATAATGTAACTATTCCTGCTATTTTTAATTCTTTACTTTTTGTCATACTATAACTCCTCTGCAAAACCTTTTTTTAATTTTTCAAATATAGCATACCCAACTATAAGTATAATAAAGCTAACAACAAAAGTTATGCCAAGCATTTTAAAATCAGGATTAGTCTTATAATAAAAGATATTTCTATAACTTTCTATTATTGTAGCAAGTGGATTTAATCTTAAAATCCATCTAAATTTTTCTGGGAACATATCAATTGAATATAATACTGGAGTCGCATAGAAAACCATTTGAACTATAAAATTTATTATATATTCAGCATCTCTAATGTAAACATCTATTGAACTTGTTATAAAAATTATTCCTAATTGTAGCATGTATTGAATTAATACTATTAATGGTAAATATAAGATATAAACACTAAAACCTATACCACTAAATAATAAGAATATTCCTATTATAATACATGATATTAAATAATTAATTAAGCCACTAGTTACTATAGAAATAGGAAGAATTTCTCTTGGAAAATATACTTTTTTTATTATTCCTGCATTAACTAAAAATGTATTAGTACCAGACATTATTGTATACGTAAACCAAGTCCATGGAATAATGGCAATTACAATAAATGTTGTATAATGTGGCTGACTACTTTTTAAAAGAAATGGAAAAACTATGGCATACACAAGTGTCATCAATAATGGATTAACAAATGACCACAAAACACCTAGAAAAGAACCTTTATATTTTCCTCTAACTTCTTTACTTATATTACTTTTTAATAATTGTCTATATTCATATAATTCTTTAAACATATCTTATCCACACACCTTCAAATATTCATCAATGACATCTTTTATATCTCCGTCTTTTCGTACTTCGCCATTATAAATCCAAATACCTCTTGTACATAATTTTTTGACTGCACCTAGACTGTGACTAACTATAACTATTGTCTTATCAGACTTTTTTAGTTCTTCTAACTTAGCAAAACACTTATCCTGGAAATGTTGATCACCTACTGCTAGAATTTCATCAATTAGAAGAATTTCTGCATCTACATTAATTGCCACACTAAAAGCAAGTCTCATATACATTCCAGATGAATATGTTCTAACTGGTGTATCAATATATTCACCAAGTTCTGAGAAATCTATTATATCTTGTACTCTTGCATCAATTTCTGCTGCACTAAGTCCAAATATTGAAGCGTTAAAATAAATATTTTCTCTACCTGTAAAATCAGGATGAAACCCTGCTCCAAGTTCTAAAAGAGAAGTTAATTTACCATTAGTTATAACTTTTCCTTCTGTTGGATAAATAATTTTTGTCATTAATTTTAATAAAGTTGATTTCCCACTACCATTTACACCTATTAATGCAACTGTTTCTCCCTTTTTTATATCTATATTAATGTTTTTTAGTACTTGATGATAATTAACTTTTGTTTTATTCCAAAATACTAATCTTTCTTTTAAAGTATTAGGTTTATCATAATATACTTTAAATCTCTTAGAGACATTATCAACAATGATTGCTTTATTACTATCTACTTTTTTCATATGTCCTCCGCTCTCTTAGATATATTGTATCATATTATTGTTTTTTAAAAAACTATATATCCTTTTTTCCTTTTAACTTTAATCCTATTCTACATAATAAACTACTATTTATCGTAGACCATATTTTCTCTATATATTTACTTTTTGAATCAATTTCTCTTTCTAAATCATTAATTTTTTGACTGAGAATAATACTAGTATCTCCAAGTTTCTTAATTAATTCTTCCTGTTGATCTTTATCTAGTAATAGCATATCAATACTAAAGTTTATTTTGTCTTTTGCTTTATATTTTTTATTAATTTCAATAACAAATTCATTAGTATATATAATATCCTTACCATTATAATTCAACGTATTGTAAATTTTATATTGATTTGTTTTTAAATTATTTATCTTTAAATTACTATAGTTTACACAATTAACATTGCAAACTGTTATATAAATCTTGTCTGTTGCACATACCACTTCTTCAGAAAAAGAATAATTATTTCCATTTATCTTATAATTTCCTTTAATATCTTTATCTATATCATAATTATCAATATCACCAAAATAAATATTATAGTTTTCTATTTTAGATTCACTAAAATGTTTTTTCCATAAAAACCATTCATTATCAAAAACTTTTTCATTAATCCATTTAACAGAAAGTCCAGTTTTAGATATACAATAATTAAATGATAATTGATCTCTTTTTGTATACTTTACAATCATATCAAACCACATTTTCATAGTTTCTTTAACTAATTTATCCTTTGGCCTTTTAATATATACTGTACTTTCTATTAATCCATTGTTATCTTTATATTTTTCTTTTTCTAAAAATTTTAATAACTTGTCAATATTATCTTTTGTTTCTTTATTAAATCTATAGCAAGCATAAGCCTCATCTTTTATGTTATCTCTTTCTCCATGTTTAAAAGCAACAAATGTATCATTTTCTTTCAAATAGTAATTAATAAATTCCGTTATTGGTTTATTAAAAATTACAGCACCATCCATCCATAATGCTACATCATATGAGTTAACGATGTCATTACCAAGTATTTTAGTTTTTCTTGCTAATTGTACATTAGTTAATTTATCATCTTCTATATACATAACTTTCCACGTATCGGACTTAATTTTTTTATTATTGGTGAAACAGTAATAATCAATACCATTTTCAATATTAGGTATCTCTTTTAAATTGTCATAGTTTCCGGTTATACATGTATATACACATATTTTTTCTTTTTTTGCCATAACTTATTCCCCTCGCATACTAATTCACATTTCACAAGCATTCTAATAAATTTAATACCTTGCCTACAATTTATAGTATATCACATTAAAATCATTATTCAAAACAAATAAAATAATGTAAATTGAAAAAATAAACACTTTTATCTTCAAAAACATATGATTGTTTATGAACATAACTTTGCATCACTTATAGTTAAATAAATTTTAAAATACCGTAATATTGAACTTAGAAAAAGAAGAAAGCAAACATTTATAAAAAAGTTTAAGAACTAATTTAATAAATATTTGCCTTCAATTAATCTTTCTAAATTTTGCTGATTCATTTAACAATTTTTATCTAACATAAATATTAAAATCAACGCGTCCTTTTATACCAGTTACATGTCCATTATTACTATATTGCCATATTTTCCAATTTCCTTTGTAATCTGTTACTCGTTTTGGATAAATATCATATATATTCTCATTAGGATTGTCACTAATCTTTGTTCCAGTATAATGTGCAACCCACTCTGTATAATTCAATAATTTTTTTTCAGCAAATCTAGCACTCGCATATACCTTTACATCAATACCGTTTTGTCTAGCAAAATTTGAATAAGTTTCAACAATATTTTTATATTGTTCACTTGTCATATAAGTATAATACTCTATATCATAATACGTAGGAATGCTAGTACTGACACCATATTTTTTATATATATGTACCATATTTCTAGCTTCCTGTAGTGCTTCTGCAGTGTTTTCAGCATAACTGAAGTAATATATTGAATAAGGAATTCCTAGTCTTTTAACAGCGGCAATATTTCTTTTAAACTTAGCATCTTCTAAATAAGCACCTGAACCTATCCTCAATATTACACCGTCAATGTCACCAGATTTCCATAGGGAATCCCACTCTATATCACCCTGTGCATATGATACATCAATCCATAATTTAACATTTTTCTTTAGACATTCTCCTGTATCACTAAATAAATGTCTACTTCCAGATATTTTTGACATTCCTCTTGCTTTTGTACCATCGGCATAAAAGTAATATTCTTTATTCTCTATTGTTTGCCATCCTGTTTGTAAAACACCATTATCATCAAAGTTGTACCAGTTGTTATCTATTTCTACTCTACCTGTATATATTATACCTGTAGTAGGATCACTGTAATAAATGTTTCCATTAGGTGTTTGAGCCCAACCAAAGTACAGTTTATATGAATTTATCCCAAATAAATATTTTTGTCCATTTATTGTTTGAATGCCATTTAAAAGTATTCCATCACTATTTGTATAATATATTCCTTTTTGATCACCATATGTTATTTCTGCTAATCCTGATGTATATAACTTGCCTGAGGTTATCCCAAAAAGATATTTTTGTCCATTTATTGTTTGAATACCGTATTGCATAGCTCCTTTAGCATCAAAATAATACTTATCATTTTCTATTGTTCTTATAGTGTTTTTGACCATTTTTCCAGTCTCATCATCGAAATAGTACTTATTTTTACCTATAACCTTAAAACCAATTTCCACTAGCCCCTCACTATTTGTATAATATACTCCATGTTGTTCTCCATATGTTATCTCCGCTAATCCTGCTGTATATAATTTCCCAGAGGTTATTCCTAGTAAATATTTCTTTCCTGCTACGTCTACTATTCCTTTTTGCAGTTTTCCTTCTTCGTTAAAATAATACTTATCTTTTCCTATAGTTTGGAAACCTGTTTGTACTATTCCTTCACTATTTGTATAGTATATTCCTTGTTGTTTTCCATATGTTATCTCTGCAACCCCTGATGTATATAACTTTCCAGAGTTTATTCCTAGTAAATATTTCTTTCCTGCTACTTCTACTATTCCTTTTTGCAGCTTTCCTTCTTCATTAAAATAATACTTATCTTTTCCTATAGTTTGGAAACCTGTTTGTACTATTCCTTCACTATTTGTATAGTATACTCCTTGTTGTTCTCCATATGTTATCTCCGCTAATCCTGATGTATATAGTTTTCCAGAGGTTATTCCTAGTAAATATTTCTTTCCTGCTACTTCTACTATTCCTTTTTGTAGCTTTCCTTCTTCATTAAAATAATACTTATCTTTTCCTATAGTTTGGAAACCTGTTTGTACTATTCCTTCACTATTTGTATAGTATACTCCTTGTTGTTCTCCATATGTTATCTCCGCTAATCCTGATGTATATAGTTTTCCAGAGGTTATTCCTAGTAAATATTTCTTTCCTGCTACTTCTACTATTCCTTTTTGTAGCTTTCCTTCTTCATTAAAATAATACTTATCTTTTCCTATAGTTTGAAAACCTGTTTGTACTATTCCTTCACTATTTGTATAATATATTCCTTGTTGTTCTCCGTATGTTATCTCCACTAATCCTGATGTATATAATTTTCCAGAGGTTATTCCAAAAAGATATTTTTGCCCATTTATTGTTTGAATACCATATTGCATGTTTCCATCGGCATCAAAATAGTACCTATCTTTTCCTATAGTTTGAAAGCCACTGTTAAGAGCAAAAACCTTTAGTGGATATATACATAAAATAATTAAAATAATTTTTATTATTTTTTTCATCATCTTACCTCCCAAATAACTTTTTTAATTTCGTTGTTTTAGATATTTTTGATATAAATACTAAGGTCATTATTACAGAAACACTCAATAAAATACGATAAAGATTGACATTAAAATTAAACATACCATAAATATTTCCAAACAATACTATTAAAAATTGATTTAAACATAGTGATACCATTGATTCTTTACCCAAGATCATAATAAATTTATTAAGTGGTTTTAAATACTTCATTTGTAATAGTTTTCTAGATATACTAGTATATACAACAAATGAAGAAAGAATATTTAATGTAAACATAATTACATTAGGATATGAGCCGGTACGCATATTTACATAACTTGTTTTCAAAATAATTAAAACGTGCAATAAAAATAGAATAACAATTAAAACTAGATTATTAAAATTTACTTTGTTTAATTCTTTTTTTAGTAAATAACCCAAATAATATATTCCTAAACCAACAAGTGCAGAGTTTAATGACCACCATAAATTTATATTAAAATATTTTGATAAACTAATTCCTACTATCATTAAAGAAATGGATGTAATACCAAAAATTGTTTTATTTCTTATTTTTCTAAATAATATGTAGAATAACGAATTGCAGAAAAAGAATGAAGTTAAAAACCAAAGTGCACCAGCAATAGGTACTTTAACATTATTAGTAGTAAAAATATAATATAATCCAGATCTAATCCCAGAGAATGTTCCCAAACAAGTTTTATTATCAATAATTAAAAATATAAATGTCCAAAATAAGTACGGAATAATAACTTTCTTTATCATCTTTTTTATATATTCAAATATTCCAAGCTCACAATCTGCCTTAAATAAAATTCCTGATATAAGGAAAAACATCGGCATATGAAATGCATGAATATAGTGGTCAAAATATGGTGATGGGAAACCAATATGTCCTAAAATCATATAAATTATACAAATACCTCTTACCATATCTATATATTCAATTCTGTCATTAGTTTTCATAAATAAATCTCCTATGATTAAAATACCTAAAAACGCATTTTGCCATCTTCATCAAAATAATATTCATCTTTCCCTATAGTTTGAAAGCCTGTTTGTATTATTCCTTCACTATTTGTATAATATACTCCTTGTTGTTCTCCATATGTTATCTCCGCTAATCCTGATGTATATAACTTCCCAGAGGTTATTCCTAGTAAATATTTCTTTCCTGCTACTTCTACTATTCCTTTTTGTAGCTTTCCTTCTTCATTAAAATAATACTT
>OGQT01000761.1_pt1 | contig 27663 bp, 20 predicted proteins | sample 1553261 | NCBI WGS metagenome assembly OGQT01 (sample SAMEA2579992, study PRJEB22360) | human gut metagenome | biome: human gut; feature: human-associated habitat; material: faeces | place: Denmark | collected 2008/2010
CTATATGAGCAGACGGGTCTTGGTGGATTCGATCAAGTACCTGACAGAGCAGTACAAGGTAGATGGTTTCCGCTTTGATCTGGCGGCAGTCATGGGCCGTACGCCAGAGTTTCGTCAGGATGCGCCGTTGTTTACCGCTATCCAGAACTGCCCGGTGCTCTCGCAGGTGAAGTTAATTGCTGAACCGTGGGATATCGCTCCTGGTGGTTATCAGGTGGGAAATTTCCCGCCGCTGTTTGCCGAGTGGAACGATCATTTCCGCGATGCAGCCCGTCGTTTCTGGCTGCATTATGATTTACCTCTGGGAGCGTTTGCCGGGCGTTTTGCTGCCTCCAGCGATGTTTTTAAACGTAATGGTCGTCTGCCGAGTGCCGCGATTAATCTCGTCACCGCGCATGACGGTTTTACGCTTCGCGACTGCGTTTGCTTCAACCATAAACACAATGAAGCAAACGGAGAAGAAAATCGCGACGGGACCAACAACAATTACAGTAACAATCATGGTAAAGAAGGGTTAGGCGGTACTCTTGATCTGGTTGAACGGCGGCGCGACAGCATTCACGCCCTGTTAACAACGTTGTTGCTCTCCCAGGGTACGCCGATGTTACTGGCCGGTGACGAACATGGTCACAGCCAGCGTGGCAATAACAATGCCTACTGTCAGGATAACCAATTAACCTGGTTGGACTGGTCGCAGGCAAGCAGTGGTTTAACCGCATTTACCGCCGCGTTAATCCATCTGCGCAAGCGCATTCCCGCTTTGATGGAGAATCGCTGGTGGGAAGAAGGCGACGGCAATGTCCGTTGGCTAAATCGATATGCTCAACCTTTAAGCACGGATGAGTGGCAAAACGGGCCGAAACAGCTGCAAATTCTGCTCTCGGATCGCTTTTTGATCGCAATTAACGCCACGCTTGAGGTAACAGAGATTGTTTTACCTGCTGGGGAGTGGCACGCCATTCCCCCATTCGCTGGAGAGGATAACCCAGTGATTACGGCTGTCTGGCAGGGACCTGCACACGGATTGTGTGTGTTCCAGAGATGATAAAAAAGGAGTTAGTCATGGTTAGTTTAGAGAAGAACGATCACTTAATGTTGGCGCGCCAGCTGCCATTGAAATCTGTTGCCCTGATACTGGCGGGAGGACGTGGTACCCGCCTGAAGGATTTAACCAATAAGCGAGCAAAACCGGCCGTACACTTCGGCGGTAAGTTCCGCATTATCGACTTTGCGCTGTCTAACTGCATCAACTCCGGGATCCGTCGTATGGGCGTGATCACCCAGTACCAGTCCCACACTCTGGTGCAGCACATCCAGCGCGGCTGGTCATTCTTCAATGAAGAAATGAACGAGTTTGTCGATCTGCTGCCAGCACAGCAGAGAATGAAAGGGGAAAACTGGTATCGCGGCACCGCAGATGCGGTCACCCAAAACCTCGACATTATCCGCCGTTATAAAGCGGAATACGTGGTGATCCTGGCGGGCGACCATATCTACAAGCAAGACTACTCGCGTATGCTTATCGACCACGTCGAAAAAGGTGCACGTTGCACCGTTGCTTGTATGCCAGTACCGATTGAAGAAGCCTCCGCGTTTGGCGTTATGGCGGTTGATGAGAACGATAAAATTATCGAATTCGTTGAAAAACCAGCTAACCCGCCGTCAATGCCGAACGATCCAGGCAAATCTCTGGCGAGTATGGGTATTTACGTCTTTGACGCCGACTATCTGTATGAACTGCTGGAAGAAGACGATCGCGATGAGAACTCACGACTTTGGCAAAGATTTGATTCCCAAGATCACCGAAGCCGGTCTGGCCTATGCGCACCCGTTCCCGCTCTCTTGCGTACAATCCGACCCGGATGCCGAGCCGTACTGGCGCGATGTGGGTACGCTGGAAGCTTACTGGAAAGCGAACCTCGATCTGGCCTCTGTGGTGCCGGAACTGGATATGTACGATCGCAATTGGCCAATTCGCACCTACAATGAATCATTACCGCCAGCGAAATTCGTGCAGGATCGCTCCGGTAGCCACGGGATGACCCTTAACTCACTGGTATCCGGCGGTTGTGTGATCTCCGGTTCGGTGGTGGTGCAGTCCGTTCTGTTCTCGCGCGTTCGCGTGAATTCATTCTGCAACATTGATTCCGCCGTATTGTTACCGGAAGTATGGGTAGGTCGCTCGTGCCGTCTGCGCCGCTGCGTCATCGATCGTGCTTGTGTTATTCCGGAAGGCATGGTGATTGGTGAAAACGCAGAGGAAGATGCACGTCGTTTCTATCGTTCAGAAGAAGGCATCGTGCTGGTAACGCGCGAAATGCTACGGAAGTTAGGGCATAAACAGGAGCGATAATGCAGGTTTTACATGTATGTTCAGAGATGTTCCCGCTGCTTAAAACCGGCGGTCTGGCTGATGTTATTGGGGCATTACCCGCAGCACAAATCGCAGACGGCGTTGACGCTCGCGTACTGTTGCCTGCATTTCCCGATATTCGCCGTGGCGTGACCGATGCGCAGGTAGTATCCCGTCGTGATACCTTCGCCGGACATATCACGCTTTTGTTCGGTCATTACAACGGGGTTGGCATATACCTGATTGACGCGCCGCATCTCTATGATCGTCCGGGAAGCCCGTATCACGATACCAACTTATTTGCCTATACCGACAACGTATTGCGTTTTGCGCTGCTGGGGTGGGTTGGGGCAGAAATGGCCAGCGGGCTTGACCCATTCTGGCGTCCTGATGTGGTGCATGCGCACGACTGGCATGCAGGCCTTGCGCCTGCGTATCTGGCGGCGCGCGGGCGTCCGGCGAAGTCGGTGTTTACTGTGCACAACCTGGCCTATCAAGGCATGTTTTATGCACATCACATGAATGACATCCAATTGCCATGGTCATTCTTTAATATTCATGGGCTGGAATTCAACGGACAAATCTCTTTCCTGAAGGCCGGTCTGTACTATGCCGATCACATTACGGCAGTCAGCCCAACCTACGCTCGCGAGATCACCGAACCGCAGTTTGCCTACGGTATGGAAGGTCTGTTGCAACAGCGTCACCGTGAAGGGCGTCTTTCCGGCGTACTGAACGGCGTGGACGAGAAAATCTGGAGTCCAGAGACGGACTTACTGTTGGCCTCGCGTTACACCCGCGATACGTTGGAAGATAAAGCGGAAAATAAGCGCCAGTTACAAATCGCAATGGGGCTTAAGGTTGACGATAAAGTGCCGCTTTTTGCAGTGGTGAGCCGTCTTACCAGCCAGAAAGGTCTCGACCTGGTGCTGGAAGCCTTACCTGGTCTTCTGGAGCAGGGCGGGCAGCTGGCGCTACTCGGCGCGGGCGATCCGGTGCTGCAGGAAGGTTTCCTTGCGGCGGCAGCGGAATACCCCGGCCAGGTGGGCGTTCAGATTGGCTATCACGAAGCATTTTCGCATCGCATTATGGGCGGCGCGGACGTCATTCTGGTGCCCAGCCGTTTTGAACCGTGCGGCTTAACGCAACTTTATGGATTGAAGTACGGTACGCTGCCGTTAGTGCGGCGCACCGGTGGGCTTGCTGATACGGTTTCTGACTGTTCTCTTGAGAACCTTGCAGATGGCGTCGCCAGTGGGTTTGTCTTTGAAGATAGTAATGCCTGGTCGCTGTTACGGGCTATTCGACGTGCTTTTGTACTGTGGTCCCGTCCTTCACTGTGGCGGTTTGTGCAACGTCAGGCTATGGCAATGGATTTTAGCTGGCAGGTCGCGGCGAAGTCGTACCGTGAGCTTTACTATCGCTTGAAATAGTTTTCAGGAAACGCCTATATGAATGCTCCGTTTACATATTCATCGCCCACGCTTAGCGTAGAAGCTCTTAAGCACTCTATCGCTTACAAGCTGATGTTTACGATTGGCAAGGATCCGGTCGTCGCCAATAAACATGAATGGCTGAACGCAACGTTATTTGCTGTGCGCGATCGTCTCGTGGAGCGCTGGTTACGCTCAAACCGTGCCCAGTTGTCGCAAGAAACTCGTCAGGTTTACTACCTGTCGATGGAGTTTTTGATTGGCCGTACGCTTTCCAACGCCATGTTGTCGCTAGGAATTTACGAAGATGTACAGGGCGCACTGGAAGCGATGGGATTAAATCTCGAAGAGCTGATTGATGAAGAAAATGACCCGGGCCTCGGTAACGGTGGCCTGGGCCGTCTGGCGGCTTGCTTCCTCGATTCTCTGGCGACGTTAGGGTTGCCGGGGCGCGGTTACGGCATCCGCTATGACTACGGTATGTTCAAGCAGAACATCGTTAACGGTAGCCAGAAAGAGTCGCCTGACTACTGGCTGGAATACGGTAACCCGTGGGAATTCAAACGCCACAACACGCGCTATAAAGTCCGTTTTGGCGGTCGCATTCAGCAGGAAGGTAAAAAAACGCGCTGGATTGAAACCGAAGAGATTCTGGGAGTAGCTTACGATCAGATAATCCCAGGTTACGACACCGACGCGACCAACACGTTGCGTTTGTGGAGTGCCCAAGCCAGTAGCGAAATTAACCTCGGTAAATTCAACCAGGGCGACTACTTCGCGGCAGTGGAAGATAAAAACCACTCCGAGAACGTATCTCGCGTACTGTATCCGGACGACTCCACCTACTCCGGGCGTGAGCTACGACTGCGTCAGGAATACTTCCTGGTTTCCTCGACCATTCAGGACATTTTAAGCCGCCATTATCAGTTGCATAAAACCTACGATAACCTGGCGGATAAAATTGCGATTCACCTCAACGATACTCATCCGGTGCTGTCGATTCCTGAGATGATGCGTCTGCTGATCGATGAGCACCAATTTAGCTGGGACGACGCGTTTGAAGTGTGTTGTCAGGTCTTCTCCTACACCAACCACACGCTAATGAGCGAGGCGCTGGAAACCTGGCCAGTCGATATGCTGGGTAAAATTCTGCCGCGTCACCTGCAGATCATCTTTGAAATCAACGACTATTTCCTGAAAACCTTGCAGGAACAGTATCCGAACGATACCGATCTGCTGGGACGGGCGTCGATCATTGATGAATCCAACGGTCGTCGTGTGCGTATGGCCTGGCTGGCGGTTGTGGTGAGCCACAAAGTTAACGGTGTATCGGAGCTGCACTCTAACCTGATGGTGCAATCGCTATTTGCCGACTTTGCGAAAATCTTCCCGGGTCGTTTCACCAACGTCACCAACGGTGTGACGCCGCGTCGCTGGCTGGCGGTAGCGAACCCATCGCTTTCAGCCGTGTTGGACGAACACCTGGGCCGCAACTGGCGCACCGACCTTAGCCTGCTTAATGATCTGCAACAACACTGTGATTTCCCAATGGTTAATCACGCGGTGCATCAGGCGAAGCTGGAGAACAAAAAGCGTCTGGCGGAGTATATCGCCCAGCAGCTGAATGTGGTGGTAAATCCGAAAGCGCTGTTCGATGTGCAAATCAAACGTATTCACGAATACAAACGTCAATTGATGAATGTGTTGCACGTGATCACCCGCTATAACCGCATCAAGGCCGACCCGGATGCGAAGTGGGTACCGCGCGTGAATATTTTTGGCGGTAAGGCGGCTTCGGCCTATTACATGGCGAAGCACATTATTCATTTGATCAATGACGTAGCGAAAGTGATCAACAACGATCCGCAGATTGGCGACAAGCTGAAAGTCGTGTTCATCCCGAACTACAGTGTTAGCCTGGCGCAGTTGATCATTCCGGCGGCCGATCTGTCTGAACAGATTTCGCTGGCGGGGACGGAAGCTTCCGGCACCAGTAACATGAAGTTTGCGCTTAACGGCGCGCTGACTATCGGTACGCTGGACGGTGCGAATGTCGAGATGCTGGATCATGTCGGTGCTGACAATATCTTTATCTTTGGTAACACAGCGGAAGAAGTGGAAGAACTGCGTCGTCAGGGCTACAAACCGCGTGAATACTACGAGAAAGATGAGGAGCTGCATCAGGTGCTGACGCAAATCGGCAGCGGTGTATTCAGTCCGGAAGATCCGGGTCGCTATCGCGATCTGGTTGATTCGCTGATCAACTTCGGCGATCACTACCAGGTACTGGCGGATTATCGCAGTTATGTCGATTGTCAGGATAAAGTCGACGAACTCTACGAGCGTCAGGAAGAGTGGACCGCAAAAGCGATGCTGAACATTGCCAATATGGGCTACTTCTCTTCTGACCGTACGATCAAAGAGTACGCCGATCATATCTGGCATATTGATCCGGTGAGATTGTAAGTTCAAATACGGCTAAATACCGTGTGTTCCGCTGAAGTAATACAGAGTGGAACTCACGGTATTTCTATACACAATAAACAATAACTTTGATGTATGTTATTCTATTTAATATATACCATTAATATATATTAAATAACGATTGATGATAATGTTTTTGGTATTTTGTTATTTCAAATAATATTAATTTATTATGAATGCATTAATATTATTCATGTGATTTATGTTTTATTGCCCCTCTTACAACTCCACGTAAAAATAAATTTTATCATTATCAGTGTGTTATATGTGAGTATAAACTCACTTATTGCGGCTTTGGATTATTTTAGGTACATTACTAAGCAGCATATATAATATTATTCACTCAATTACTCTTCTAAAGAACCTTCTGGAATTAGCCAACGTCAGCTTATTTTTTTTGTGAGATATAACTTATTAACGCAGAATGTAAAAACACCAATGTTGCTTGGGTTTTTTAACAAAAGGAAAGGTATAAATGAAATTCAATTTATCTAATTTATCCGCAGTATTACTGGCATCAGGTATGCTGATGTCTACTGCGGTAACCGCAGCACCCGGCGATGCAACACAATTTGGTGGGGCGGATACTGACTGGAGCACCGTTGATTATCCCAGGCTCACTGATATGGATGACAACGTTGATTCAATGGGGGGGAAAATCCGCTTTACTGGCCGTGTAGTGAAAGCTACCTGTAAGGTCGCAACCGATTCAAAACAGATTGAAGTTGTCCTGCCGGTTGTGCCTTCCAACCTTTTCACTGGTATCGACGTAGAAGCACAGGGGGCGAGCAACCAGACCGATTTCAATATTAATCTGACCGAATGTAGCAATACAGATGATCAGAAAATTGAGTTCCGTTTTACCGGTACTGCAGATAGCGCTAATAAAACGCTCGCTAACGAAGTAGAAGGATCAACGGATGCTGACAACAGCGGCAATGCGGGGGCGACTGGTGTAGGGATTCGAATTTACTCCAAAGGTACGACGAATAATGGTCTGATTAACCTGAATACCACTGCGGCAGAGGGTAGCGCCTCCACCGCCGCTTATACAATTCCAGGAAATGCTACGACCCATGATTTCAGCGCGGCCTTTACTGCAGGTTATGCTCAAAACGGTAGCACTGTTGCACCAGGTGTAGTTAAGTCAACAGCAAGTTTTGTTGTGCTGTACGAGTAAATATAAATACGATTTCAGGTTACAAAAAGTTGTAACCTGAGATTGAAATTATTTAATAGAGTATGAATAACAGATGTTATTTCATCAACAAGGATGCTGTATGAAATGTATTATTGGAAATAAAAAATGGGTTTGTGGATTCAGGGATGAATTAAAAGTATCACAAAATATTATACGCTCAGGGATTCTTTTTTTACTATCGATATTATTTATTAATAATGCGTCCGCGGGCGGGTTTGGCCTTGGCGTAACGCGATTGATTTATCCGGCAGAAAGTAAGCAAATAACACTCAGTGTGCAAAATAGCGGTGACAACACCAGTTATTTAATTCAATCATGGGTTGATGACAGTAAAACGGAAAAAAAGAGCCAGGATTTTGTTATCACTCCTCCCCTCTTTATGTTGCCAACGCGTAAAGAAGCTTCATTACGTATCATGTTTCTTGGTAAGACTAATTTGCCGACCGATCGTGAAACTTTGTATTGGATGAATGTTAAAGCAATTCCGCCAACAGATGAGAAAAATACACAGAAGAATACCTTACAGTTGGCATTACAAAACAAAATCAAGCTATTTTATCGCCCGGAAAATCTACCTGTGCAACCAGGAAAAGCACGAAATATGTTGCGGTTTAAGTATGAGGGAAAACAACTAAAAGTTATCAATCCTTCGCCTTATTACCTGACACTGACAGGAATTAAAGTACAAGGGAGTAAATTGCCCAATATGTTTGTACCACCGAAAAGTGATATTACGGTCTCGTCGCCAGTGACGTTGGCTGGTGAAATTACTTATCAAACAATTAATGACTTTGGCGCTACGACGGAGCGGCAGAAAGGAATAATGCAGTAACAACGGAATAGTTCAGATGCAACACAGGTCAGGGATATGAACCTAAAGCTCAAAAGATGCGAATATTGGATGGCGGCACAAAAGCAGATGAAACGGGTTGTGCCGCTTCTTCTGGTTATTATGCCTGCATGTTCAATCGCGGGAATGCGCTTTAACCCTGCTTTTCTGTCGGGTGATACTGAAGCTGTTGCTGACTTATCCCGCTTCGAGAAAGGGATGACTTATCTTCCTGGTAGCTATGAAGTCGAAGTTTGGGTCAATGATTCCCCTTTACTCTCTCGTACTGTAACTTTTAAAGCAGACGATGCGAATCAACTGATTCCCTGCCTTTCACTTGCTGACTTATTAAGCCTTGGAATTAACAAAAATGCGCTGCCAGAGCAGGCTTTGGCTTCATCTGAAAATAGTTGCCTTGATTTGCGTATCTGGTTTCCTGATGTGCATTACATGCCGGAGCTGGATGCACAGAGACTTAAACTGACCTTTCCGCAGGCGATAATAAAACGTGACGCCCGCGGATATATTCCACCAGAACAGTGGGATAACGGTATTACAGCTTTTTTGCTGAATTATGACTTTTCTGGTAATAACGATCGTGGTGATTACTCTTCAAATAACTATTATTTAAATCTTCGCGCTGGGATCAATATTGGTGCATGGCGTTTTCGCGATTATTCAACCTGGAGTCGTGGGAGTAATTCAGCAGGTAAACTGGAGCATATCAGTAGTACGTTGCAGCGCGTTATTATTCCTTTCAGAAGTGAATTAACGCTAGGAGATACATGGTCATCATCAGATGTTTTCGACAGTGTTAGTATTCGTGGCATAAAACTGGAATCTGACGAAAATATGTTGCCCGATAGTCAAAGTGGTTTCGCTCCCACGGTGCGCGGAATTGCGAAAAGTCGCGCTCAGGTAACAATCAAACAGAATGGTTATGTCATTTATCAAACCTATATGCCGCCGGGACCGTTTGAGATTAGCGATCTTAACCCGACATCATCTGCGGGAGATCTGGAAGTTACCATCAAAGAGTCTGATAATTCAGAAACTGTCTATACCGTACCTTATGCCGCTGTCCCCATCCTGCAACGAGAAGGTCATTCAAAATATTCTACTACGGTTGGCCAATATCGAAGCAATAGCTATAACCAGAAAAGTCCTTATATATTTCAGGGGGAATTAATTTGGGGTTTACCCTGGGATATTACGGCTTATGGTGGGGCACAATTCTCTGAGGATTACCGGGCGTTGGCGCTCGGCCTTGGCCTGAATCTGGGTGTATTTGGTGCAACATCGTTTGATGTTACTCAGGCTAACAGTTCGCTTGTGGATGGGAGCAAACATCAAGGGCAATCTTATCGTTTTCTTTATTCCAAATCGTTAGTTCAGACAGGAACAGCATTCCATATTATTGGCTATCGTTATTCAACCCAGGGCTTTTACACTTTAAGTGATACGACATACCAACAAATGTCAGGGACTGTTGTTGATCCAAAAACGTTAGATGATAAAGATTACGTTTATAACTGGAATGATTTTTATAACTTGCGTTATAGCAAACGTGGAAAATTTCAGGCTAGTGTATCGCAACCTTTCGGTAACTACGGGTCTATGTATTTATCGGCTAGTCAGCAAACATACTGGAATACTGATAAAAAAGATTCTTTATACCAAGTTGGTTATAACACCAGTATTAAGGGTATCTATCTAAATGTTGCGTGGAATTACAGTAAATCACCAGGGACAAATGCGGATAAAATTGTCTCGCTAAATGTCTCATTACCTATAAGTAATTGGTTATCTTCCACGAATGATGGGCGCTCATCATCGAATGCCATGACTGCAACGTATGGTTATAGTCAGGATAACCACGGACAGGTAAACCAATATACGGGGGTATCTGGTTCTCTGTTGGAGCAGCATAATCTCAGTTATAACATACAACATGGTTTTGCTAATCAGGATAATAGCAGTAGTGGTTCTGTTGGTGTTAATTATCGTGGGGCATATGGTTCCTTGAATTCCGCCTACAGTTACGATAATGAAGGTAATCAACAAATAAACTATGGCATCAGTGGTGCTCTTGTTGTACATGAAAATGGTCTTACGTTGAGTCAACCATTAGGTGAAACTAATGTTTTGATAAAAGCGCCTGGAGCGAATAATGTGGATGTTCAGCGGGGGACAGGAATATCCACTGACTGGCGTGGATATGCAGTTGTTCCTTATGCAACAGAATATAGACGTAATAATATTTCATTAGATCCTATGTCAATGAATATGCATACTGAACTGGATATCACTTCCACTGAAGTTATTCCGGGAAAAGGTGCGTTAGTTCGTGCAGAGTTTGCTGCTCATATCGGTATTCGTGGTTTGTTCACAGTTCGTTATCGTAATAAATCAGTCCCATTCGGTGCTACAGCCAGCGCTCAGATTAAAAACAGTAGTCAAATTACCGGGATTGTCGGCGATAATGGACAACTTTATCTCTCAGGATTGCCTTTAGAAGGTGTTATTAATATCCAGTGGGGAGACGGTGTTCAGCAAAAATGTCAGGCTAATTACAAGCTCCCTGAAACAGAACTGGATAATCCTGTTAGCTATGCAACTCTGGAGTGCCGCTAATGAATTTAATATTCTCTAAATATTCTGTATTTTTTATTCTTTTCGCTTTTTTTGCTTTTCCGCTCTCAGGGCAGGCCAATGATTCAGTTGTTGTTACATTTACTGGGATTTTGTTGGCAAAAAGCTGTGACATTACTACCGGAAGTAAAGATCAGTCGGTAAAAATGGGCACTTATGATGCTAATGAATTTTTAAATGTAGGTGATGTTTCTCCGAGTCAAACGTTTACGATTAATGTACAAGGATGCCCGACTGCAAAAAGTACTGTTTATAGTTCTGGTGTGAGCGCCAATGTGCGGTTTACTGGTGATGCAGATGCCATTAATAGCGCATTACTGCGTCTCTCCGCCGGTGCAGATAGTGCGACTGGACTGGGAATAGAAATATTGGATAACAATGATGTGGCGATTGCCATTAATGGTGAATCAGGTTTTCGTGATTTAGTGTTAAATGAAAACGGTGATGCTAATTTGACGTTTAAACTTCGCTATAAATCAACTCAGGAAAATGTACATGCCGGGCAAGCAAATGCTCTGTTGTATTTTGATATCGATTATCAGTGAGGGAGATATGAAGATATTCATTAGTTTATTTTTGTTTATAATATCAACAAATTCTTTTGCTGATGATATCACTCATGCCGGAGTGGTTCGTATTGAAGGGTTAATTACCGAAAAAACCTGCATTATTTCTGATGAGTCAAAAAATTTTACAGTTAATATGCCAGACGTACCCAGTAGTTCGGTAAGGAGTGCAGGGGATGTTACTGAAAAGGTTTATTTTTCCATAACGTTAACCCGCTGTGGTAGTGATGTTGGCAACGCGTATATAAAGTTTACCGGCAATACAGTTTCTGAAGATGCCAGTTTATATAAGCTGGAAGATGGCTCGGTAGAGGGGCTTGCACTTACGATTTTTGATAAGAACAAAGGCAGTATTAGTAATGATGTTAAAAGCATGGGTTTTTCACTTACATCATCAGTTGATAATATATTGCATTTTTTTGCGGCTTACAAAGCATTAAAAAATAATGTCCAACCAGGGGATGCAAATGCGTCAGTATCGTTTATTGTCACCTATGATTAAGGTAGTCATAGTATTATTTTCCCTTTTATTCTCTACAGCACAAGCAGGCTTAGTGATCGGTGGAACGCGTTTTGCGTATCCGGAAAATCAGTCCTCAATATCTGTTGAACTCAAAAACACTTCAGACAGAGATATGTTAGTCAAGGTTGCTGTCTCCCCTGATGATGCTCGTCAGTTGACGGGAACGGTTGAATCTTTGCCCTCATATTCTGAAACGGTATTTATCGCAACTCCGCCACTGTTTGTTTTGAAGCCTGACAAAAATACAAAAATAAGAATTAATCGTGTTGGTGGCAGTTTATCTGCCGACCGGGAAAGTTTATTTATACTGAATGTTGCAGCATTACCAACGTTGGAAAATAGTCATTCAGTCAAAACTGATAATCAATTGCAAATAGCAGTCCGCAATCGTATGAAAATATTCTATCGGCCATCAAATTTGTCTGAAGACCCGAATATGTCATATCAGAAATTACGCTGGGCACGAAAAAATGAAATTGTTACCGTTTATAATCCAGGCCCCAGATATGTGACACTCTATAACCTACATGTTGATGGTAAAGTTATAGATGGTGGTATGGTCGCACCATTTAGCCATCGCCAACAATCATGGTGTAAATCGCAAGGGGTTTGTGAAATAGCATGGCAGACATTGGATGTTTATAATAATGTTTTACCTGCATGGAAAGTAAAGATGAATCTGTTGCAGATGGATGTGTCAGGTTTACAAGTTAAAACGGATTAGTAAAAGGAAATAATATGATTACTTATACCGGATATAAGCTGAAAGTTATTTTTATAATCTTTTTATTCTTGGGTTACCATGTTGTAGCCTATGCTGAAATGGGCCGGGATCGTGAGTTTTGCTATCCTGGATCTCCAGAAAACAATACCACACCGGCTGTTTTTTATTATAATTTTGGCACAACGATTATTTCAGATATAAATAATAATATACCAGGTACTATTCTGCCCGAAAAAAGCTGGAAAATTGGTCTGTATAAGGCTTATTGTAATTCCATTAGCAATTATGAGGTATATTTTAGCGGAGTGTCAGGTATTGATCCATCTGGTACATCTGGTATTCAACAGGGGAGTGATATATTTGTTCCAGTGACGCATGAAATATCAATTTCTACACATGTTAAACTCTATAATAAAAATGGGACACAGACAGATAAAACAGTACCATTTTATAATTATAGTACTAATTATCCAACGGATAGAAGTAAACCATCAAATTGGTCTTCAGGAACAGAGGGCTATATTAAAATTAAATTGGATAAAAAGATTATCTCTGATATCTCTCTGAATAATGTACTTTTAGTTTCATTGTATGCCAGTCAGCGGCAAACGGAACATGGGCCAGTACCATTATTTAATGCCTGGATCAGCAACCTGGATATTCAGGTTCCGCAAGGTTGCACAATTAATGAGGGTACGAGTTTTACTGTTAATATGCCGGATGTGTGGGCCAGTGAATTGAGCCGGGCTGGTGCCGGAGCGAAGCCCGCTGGTGTTACTCCTGTAGCAACCACTATTCCGATTAATTGTACGAATAAAGATACAGATGCGGTAATGACGTTGGTATTCGACGGTAACATTTCAGCTACACGTGATACCAATGGGAAACAAAGTATTATTCAGGCACAAGATAATCCTGATGTTGGTATTATGATTATGGATAGTCAGCAAAACTCCGTAGATTTAAATGCTCTGGCAACATCAGTAGGCGTTCCATTCAGATTGGTGGAAAACCAGACGGCTTCTGCGCAAACTGCTGATGTTACTTTCCTGACTTTACCTGTTAGTACAACTGGAAAAGTGCCTGCGGCAGGTCGTTATAATGCACTGGCTATATTGCGAGTGGAATATCAGTAATTTTTGAGCCAGTACCGAATCGGTTTAGCCATCACCGCAAAATAAAATGCAATAATAGGGATGAACAGAATGTAAAATAAAAAATATTTTTAATTCTACAGGGGCAAAACCTGGTAGAAAATGTAGGTTATGTGCCGATGAATAAAATGTTGCATTAAGCCGGATAATAAAAATGGAGTTAGTTGATACGTTATTTGCAAACTTCTCCGGTACTGATCCATTCACTGGCGTGGATATTACGATTGCCCACTGCAAATCAACATACTGGGATGAAGGCATTGTTCAGCAACTCATTAACCAGGTCCTGGATGAAGGGGAAAAGTTCGCCGGTGCTGCCGGTCTTGAGGGATTATCTCGATACGATGTCACATTAAATATTGGTTTAACGTCCAGCAATGTATGGCCGGGATTTTCCCTCGATACCGCCACCATTAGCCGTCTTTGTGCCTGTGGTGCTGACTTTGGATTTGCCCTCTATATCAGTGATGTACCAGATGTTCAATGTGATCTGAACACAACAAATGACTTCACCGTACAATTTACGGCGATGCTCAACCCGGATGAGCGGGTGATCATAGCAAAGCGCCCGCTTAAAAAATGTGACGCCTGGATTGAGGATGTTTATATCTTTCAAGTGTTTAAAGAAGCCTGGCAATTTCAAAACGATAACAGTTTACGCGGATTTCGCGATAAGCAGGCTGAACTGAAACTCTACGCGCGTCATTACTCAGTGGAAAATTGCACAGAGGAAAGCTGTTGGGACTGTAATTATTGCATTCGGCCCAGCTTTTCCCTCTCTCGTAGTGCCATTATTCGCCTGAATGCGGCGAATGCTCGTTTTGTCTATCAACCCTTTACACGCGATCAGCGGGCGAGGGGGTAATTATGCCCCCCACTCCTGCCATGCAGGCATTAATTGAGCAGATATATCATATTTTTCGTCGTTATCCGGCGCCGAAGCAATTTGTGGTTTGTTGTGAATATTGTCTGAGTCAACAGGAACAAAAAGCATTACGGAATACATCGTTGCGAGCGATTCCTTATTCCTTAATCAATGCCTGGAATAGTAGTCCAGGACCTGATCCGCAAAACAGCGATGAGGTTCGTTATTTTCTGCCTCGTTTACTGGAGTTTGTTGCGCAGGGGCAATTTGACAATATTCACGAAGTATTTTCTCTACGGCGTATAAACCTTGCCAGTAAAGAAAACTGGCGTGAGGATGAACGGGAAATATTGCAGCAATTTGCTTGCCAGTATATGACTGATTGGGTATCCGGGGATGAGGCTGTCGAATTACAGTACAAGCTGGAAATGTTTTTCCGTGCCGATATCGCTCTTTCGCCATTGCTTGATGCCATTATTTCAGTTCCCGGATTTTGGTCGGCAGCGTCTCTTGCCTGTTTATTGAATACGTATCGTGACGGTTATATCAGAGATAACCAGGACGATATCGATAAAGCCATTACCGCCCAAATCAATGCCTGGGCCTTCAACAATCAATCCATCCTGAAAGAACGCGCGCGGCAGGCGATTGAGAACCCGCTTAAGCAGCCCGAACAGGGCACACAGTATCAGATCTGGGAAGACGACTGGATGATTGATGAGTGTTTATGCGCGATGTATGACGCATCATCCGAATCACCAGGAAAATAAAAATGATTAAATTCCGGCTTTATATTCCCCCTGTAATTCTCGGTTTTGTTATCGTACCATTATTGGTATGGCCGACGGTTATTGCCTTAGCCGTACTTATATTCACGTTAACTTTTCTGGCGGAAATAATATTCTCCTTTCCGCTCCTGGTTGTGCGTATTTCTCTTCAGGAATTACAACTTGAGTTATTGGTTGAATATGCACTTTTTTTCAGTGTAATGGGTGGCATCGGTTGGCAATTCTCCCGCAGAACGCCTCCTGAATTAAAAAACAGGCTACATTGCTGGCTGGTCTTTTCTCCGGTCTATTTCTGGTTAATTCTCTCGAATTTCATTCTTTATATTTCTCCAGAGAAATCAGCGTTGCTGGAAAATATCCGAAATTTCTTTCTGACATTTGTCTGGCTTCCCCTGAATTTTTCCCCTTTTTGGCCGCAGCCGTGGACTGATTTTGTCGGCCCGATTAGTGCCCAGCTTGGTTTTGCGTTGGGATATTATTGCCAGTGGCGTAGCAAAAATAGAAGCCATAGGAAGAAGTGGGGCGATTGGGTAACGTGCTTAAGTTTGGCGATTTTAGCTCTGGGGCCGTTATTCAATTATTTACAATGAATAGTCTAAGGAATTCAAATAGCCCGGTTGCACTTCGCAACCGGGCATCATCCTTACGACGCCAGCGACAACCTCTGCTGCGTATATTCCATCAGCCACTGACTCACACGAGATTGTTGATCCGCATTTAGCCACATGCCTTGTTTCGTGCGACGCCACAGGGCATCGTCGGCGCGGCGGACCCATTCGTGGTCGACCAGATATTTCAGCTCCGCTTCGTAGAACTCATGACCGAAATTTTCACCGAGGTCGCTTATCGCCCCTGCATTGCCGAGCAACAGTTCGCTGTTGCTGCCGTAAGTGCGCGCGTAGTGACGTGCCAGCGATTCGGTCAGGAACGGGTAACGGCGGCGCAGGCGGGCGGCGTAATCGTCACGGTCGCCTTCAATGGCACCACCCGGCAGCACGCTCTCTTTCGTCCACGCCGGACCAATGCCCTGATAATATGGCGTCAGTTTTTCCAGCGCGTGCTCCGCCAGTTTGCGGTAGGTGGTCAGCTTACCGCCGAATACCGACAGCAGCGGGGCTTTGCCGTCTTCATCATGGATATCAAGGGTGTAATCACGGGTAATGGCCTGTGGCGAGTCGGACTCATCATCACATAGCGGACGCACGCCGGAGTAGGTCCAGATGATATCGTCCCGGCTTAACTGCTTTTTAAAGTGCGTGTTATACACTTTCAACAGGTAATTGATTTCACTCTCTTCAATCTTCACTGCTTTTGGATCGCCTTTGTATTCCACATCGGTGGTGCCGATGATGGAAAACTCGTCCATCCACGGGATCACGAAGACAATACGTTTATCTTCGTTTTGCAGAATGTAGGCTTGCTTCTGGGTATGCACACGCGGCACCACAATATGGCTGCCTTTGATCAGGCGAATGCCATAAGGCGAAGGCAGATGCATCCCGTCGTCGAAAAATTGTTTCACCCACGGGCCGGTAGCATTAACCAGGCCGCGCGCCTGCCATGTATATTTTTTGCCGGTATCGATATCTTCCGCCTCCACAATCCACAGGCCGTTTTCGCGGCGAGCAGACGTGGCACGAGTACGAGTAAGCACTTCACCGCCTTTACGCACCACCATCTGGGCGTTGGCGAGTACCAGACGGGCGTCGTCTACCCAACAGTCAGAATATTCGAATCCGCGCTTAATTTCCGGTTTTAACACTGAGTTTGCGCCAAAACGCAAACCGGTTGATCCCGGCAGGCTGGTGCGCTTACCCAGATGATCGTACATAAACAGACCAATGCGAATCATCCACGCCGGGCGTAGATGCGGACGATGCGGCAGGCGAAAACGCATCGGGAAGGCGATATGCGGGGCCATTTTCAGTAGCACTTCACGTTCAGCCAGCGCCTCGCTGACCAGTCGGAATTCATAGTGCTCAAGGTAGCGCAGGCCACCGTGAATGAGTTTTGAACTGGCGGAAGAGGTCGCGCAAGCGAGATCCTGCGCCTCCAGCATCAGCACGGATAAACCGCGTCCAGCGGCGTCTGCCGCGATACCAGCACCATTGATGCCGCCACCTATCACAATCAGATCTTTGGTTTCCATGCTGCCCTCATTCACTTTCGTTAAAGTTCATAAATGTTCGTTATCGAACATATTAGCAAAGAATCGCGCTTTGGGTAACATTGAAAAAACATTTTAGAGTGATATGTATAACATTATGGCGTTTATCTGCCGCTTCGACGTAAACTGTGCGGTAAATTTGCCCACTTGTTTGTAAAGAAAGAGAGACGCATGGATCAGTTCGAATGTATTAACGTTGCCGACGCGCACCAGAAGTTGCAGGAAAAAGAGGCGGTGCTGGTCGATATTCGCGATCCACAGAGTTTCGCAATGGGGCATGCGACCCAGGCTTTCCATTTAACTAACGACACACTGGGCGCGTTTATGCGTGATAACGACTTTGACACACCGGTGATGGTGATGTGTTATCACGGCAATAGCAGCAAAGGCGCGGCGCAGTATCTGCTGCAACAGGGCTACGATGTGGTCTACAGCATTGATGGCGGTTTTGAAGCCTGGCAGCGCCAGTTTCCCGCAGAGGTGGCGTACGGCGCGTAACGCTTTATACTGTCCCCTTTTGTGTGGAATAAGCGACAGCAACGATGTTGATGATTACCTCTTTTGCTAACCCCCGCGTGGCGCAGGCGTTTGTTGATTACATGGCGACGCAGGGTGTTATCCTCACGATTCAACAACATAACCAAAGCGATGTCTGGCTGGCGGATGAGTCCCAGGCCGAGCGCGTGCGGGCGGAGCTGGCGCGTTTTCTCGAAAACCCGGCAGATCCGCGTTATCTGGCGGCCAGCTGGCAGGCGGGCCATACCGGCAGTGGCCTGCATTATCGCCGTTATCCTTTCTTTGCCGCCTTGCGTGAACGCGCAGGTCCGGTAACCTGGGTGATGATGATCGCCTGCGTGGTGGTGTTTATCGCCATGCAAATTCTCGGCGATCAGGAAGTGATGTTATGGCTGGCCTGGCCATTCGATCCGACGCTGAAGTTTGAGTTCTGGCGTTACTTCACCCACGCGTTAATGCACTTCTCGCTGATGCATATCCTCTTTAACCTGCTCTGGTGGTGGTATCTCGGCGGTGCGGTGGAAAAACGCCTCGGTAGCGGTAAGCTAATTGTCATTACTCTCATTAGCGCCCTGTTAAGCGGCTATGTGCAGCAAAAATTCAGCGGGCCGTGGTTTGGCGGGCTTTCTGGCGTGGTGTATGCGCTGATGGGCTACGTCTGGCTACGTGGCGAACGCGATCCGCAAAGTGGCATTTACCTGCAACGTGGGTTAATTATCTTTGCGTTGATCTGGATTGTCGCCGGATGGTTTGATTTGTTTGGGATGTCGATGGCGAACGGAGCACACATCGCCGGGTTAGCCGTGGGTTTAGCGATGGCTTTTGTTGATTCGCTCAATGCGCGAAAACGAAAATAATTCCAGGGATTTATCAATGAAACAAACACAACGTCACAACGGTATTATCGAACTGGTTAAACAGCAGGGTTATGTCAGCACCGAGGAGCTGGTAGAGCATTTCTCCGTTAGCCCGCAGACTATTCGCCGCGATCTCAACGAGCTGGCAGAGCAAAACCTGATCCTGCGCCATCATGGCGGTGCGGCGCTGCCTTCCAGTTCGGTTAATACGCCGTGGCACGATCGCAAGGCCACCCAGACCGAAGAAAAAGAGCGCATCGCCCGCAAAGTGGCGGAGCAAATTCCCAATGGCTCGACGCTGTTTATCGATATCGGCACCACGCCGGAAGCGGTGGCGCACGCGCTGCTTAATCACAGCAATTTACGCATTGTGACCAACAATCTCAACGTCGCTAACACGCTGATGGTAAAAGAGGATTTCCGTATCATTCTTGCCGGTGGCGAATTACGCAGCCGCGATGGCGGGATCATTGGCGAAGCAACGCTCGATTTTATCTCCCAGTTCCGCCTCGATTTCGGCATTCTGGGGATAAGCGGCATCGATAGCGACGGCTCGCTACTGGAGTTCGATTACCACGAAGTTCGCACCAAACGCGCCATCATTGAGAACTCGCGCCACGTTATGCTGGTTGTCGACCACTCAAAATTTGGCCGTAACGCAATGGTCAATATGGGTAGCATCAGCATGGTCGATGCTGTCTACACCGACACGATGCCGCCTGCGAGCGTGATGCAGGTGCTGAAGGACCATCATATTCAACTGGAGCTGTGCTGATCCTGCATTGCTTCCCATGTCAGACCAAAACGCGCCAGGTATTTGCGTAGCCGATCCGCGTCATTGACGCTGGCTTTACCCTGGCGCGAAATGTCAAACAGTTCACGTCCGGCAGCAGAAAGCGACTTTGCCTGGCGGCAGATAGCGATAACGTGTTCCAGTTGCATACGGTCGAAGAGATCGATGTTTTCTGCCTCTGCGCCCAGCAACGCCGTAAGCGTGGAGGGGCGACTCTCCTGCCAGTTATAGCGCAGACGGTTGATCTCATCTTCCACCGTATCCAGTGTGATGCGTCCGCTAGTGGCAAAGGTGGCCATCCGCGTGACGCTGGCAGAAAGTTCGCGAAAGTTACCGCGCCATGTTGCCTGGGGAGAGGTCGCAAAGGCCAGCCAGGCACGCCGCGCTTCGGTGTTAAAACGCACGCTGTCGCCAGTGAGTGAGGCGTGGCGCTCCACTTCATAATCCAGGTTCGGTTCAATATCTTCCTGGCGTTGGCGTAATCCTGGCAAGGTGAAGGTCCAGAGATTTATTCGCGCGTACAGGTCTTCACGAAATTTGCCTTCGGCAACCAACTGGCGCAAATCGCGCACCGTTCCGGCGATAAGCTGAAAATCACTGCTCACCTGGCGATCGCTGCCAAACGGGTAAAAGGTTTTCTCTTCAATGGCTTTCAGCAACATCGCCTGTTCGTCTGCGCCCAGTTCGCCAATCTCATCAAGAAACAACATTCCGCCGTTGGCGCTGCGTAATAATCCTTCACGCGATTCCCGCGCCCCGGTAAACGCGCCTTTCACATGACCAAACAGCGTCGACATGGCGGTATCGCCGCGCAGGGTGGCGCAGTTCACTTCCACAAACGCGCCGCTAAACTGATGCCGCGCCTGTTTTAGCTCGAAGATGCGTCGTGCCAGAAATGACTTACCTGCACCGGTCGGGCCGTTAAGCAGGATCGGTGCGCGGGATTTTATCGCCACTTTTTCAATCTGCTCAATCATGCGGTTGAAGTGGGAGTTACGCGTGGCAATGCCGGACTTAAGAAAATCAAGCGTTTGCTGGCGTTCCTCGGCAAAGCGGCTGGCGATGGCGTTATAACGGCTTAAATCGAGATCGATAATCGTCACTGCGCCAGGGCTATCGGGCCGCTCTTTTTTGCGCGGTGGTGAAGATTGTATCAACCGGGCGGGCAGGTAACGCGCTTCTGCCAGCAGAAACCAGCAAATCTGCGCGACGTGGGTACCGGTGGTGATGTGAATTAAATAGTCTTCTTTATCAGCTTGGAACGCGTAACCACGGGCGAAATCATGCAGGCAGGCGTAAACCTCTTCGAAATCCCACGGATTATGCAGTTCAATCTCAACGCCCACTACCTCTGTTTCTGGCGAAACGCTGGCGATATCGCGTTTAAGCGTTTCAAACAGCGAGCGCGAGCGGGCGTCGTGCAATAATTCCAGCCGATCGATAACTAACGATTCTTGCTGGCATAGACAGAGTGTCGGACGCCATTTTGACCAGCGCTGACTGCCGCGCCCGGCATAATCCAGCACCGTTCCGACAAAGCCAAAAGCCACTGTTTTACGCATCTTAGATATCCTTATAAAAGACGAGATTTCATTATCGGTAAATCGGCTTTGCGGGAAATCTCCGTTTACGGACGTAAAAATATAATATTTTTAAAAACAATGAATTAAAAAATTAAGATGCTTATTTGATTTTCTGGCACGACGGTTGCAATTATCAGGACAGCAAACAACGAAAAGAGAAAAACAAAATGAATTACGAATTACTGACCACTGAAAATGCTCCGGTAAAAATGTGGACCAAAGGCGTGCCGGTAGAAGCCGATGCGCGTCAGCAACTTATTAATACCGCGAAGATGCCGTTTATTTTCAAACATATTGCGGTAATGCCTGATGTACACCTGGGTAAAGGTTCCACCATTGGTAGCGTGATCCCGACCAAAGGGGCGATTATTCCGGCGGCGGTGGGCGTGGATATTGGCTGTGGAATGAACGCACTGCGTACCGCGTTAACGGCGGCGGACCTGCCTGAAAACCTGGCAGAGCTGCGTCAGGCGATTGAAACGGCCGTACCGCACGGACGTACTACCGGGCGTTGTAAACGTGATAAAGGCGCATGGGAAAATCCGCCTGTTAACGTCGATGCGAAATGGGCTGAGCTGGAAGCCGGTTATCAGTGGTTAACGCAAAAATATCCCCGTTTCCTTAACACTAACAACTATAAACACCTGGGAACGCTGGGAACGGGTAACCACTTTATTGAAATCTGCCTTGATGAGTCGGACCAGGTGTGGATTATGCTGCACTCCGGTTCACGCGGAATCGGTAATGCCATCGGAACTTACTTTATCGATCTGGCGCAAAAAGAGATGCAGGAAACGCTTGAAACGTTGCCATCGCGTGACCTGGCGTACTTTATGGAAGGTACGGAATACTTTGATGATTACCTGAAAGCCGTGGCCTGGGCGCAGCTTTTTGCCAGCCTTAACCGCGATGCGATGATGGAAAACGTGGTAACGGCGTTGCAGAGCGTTACGCAGAAAACGGTAAAACAGCCACAAACGCTGGCGATGGAAGAGATCAACTGTCACCACAACTATGTGCAAAAAGAACAGCACTTTGGCGAAGAGATCTATGTGACGCGTAAAGGCGCGGTGTCTGCGCGTGCTGGTCAATATGGAATTATTCCCGGTTCGATGGGGGCGAAAAGCTTTATCGTCCGTGGGCTGGGAAATGAAGAGTCGTTCTGTTCGTGCAGCCACGGTGCCGGGCGGGTAATGAGCCGTACTAAAGCGAAAAAACTGTTCAGTGTGGAAGATCAAATCCGTGCCACCGCGCATGTGGAGTGCCGTAAAGATGCCGAGGTGATCGACGAAATCCCGATGGCGTATAAAGATATTGATGCGGTGATGGCGGCACAAAGCGATCTGGTGGAAGTTATCTATACCCTGCGTCAGGTGGTGTGCGTAAAAGGATAAATGATGAAAAGGATGATTGCGCTGGATGGCGCACAGGGCGAAGGCGGCGGGCAGATCCTGCGCTCGGCGCTGAGCCTGTCGATGATAACCGGCCAGCCATTTACCATCACCGGCATTCGTGCCGGGCGGGCGAAACCGGGGCTGTTGCGCCAACATCTGACCGCGGTAAAAGCGGCTGCGGAAATTTGTAGGGCAACGGTGGAAGGCGCTGAGCTGGGGGCGCAGCGTCTGGTCTTCCGACCTGGCACCGTGCGCGGCGGCGATTACCGCTTTGCTATCGGTAGCGCCGGAAGTTGTACGCTGGTGCTGCAAACGGTGCTGCCCGCGCTGTGGTTTGCCGATGGACCTTCGCGTGTTGAAGTGAGCGGCGGCACCGATAACCCGTCGGCCCCGCCTGCGGATTTTATCCGTCGGGTGCTGGAGCCGCTGCTGGCGAAAATAGGAGTTCATCAGCAAACCACGCTGTTACGTCACGGTTTTTATCCTGCCGGAGGCGGCGTGGTAGCAACGGAAGTCTCACCGGTGGCATCGTTTAATAGCTTGCAACTTGGCGAGCGCGGGAACATTGTGCAGATGCGTGGAGAGGTGCTACTGGCTGGTGTGCCGCGCCATGTTGCTGAGCGTGAAATCGCTACACTGGCGGGTAGTTTTTCCTTGCATGAACAGAATATTCATAACCTGCCGCGCGACCAGGGGCCGGGTAATACCGTCTCGCTTGAAGTCGAAAGTGAAAATATCACCGAACGCTTTTTTGTCGTCGGTGAAAAGCGCGTCAGTGCCGAGGTGGTCGCGGCACAGTTGGTGAAAGAGGTGAAACGCTACCTGGCAAGCCCGGCGGCGGTGGGGGAATATCTCGCCGACCAACTGGTGCTACCGATGGCGCTGGCGGGTACGGGGGAATTTACGGTCGCCCATCCCTCATGCCATCTGCTGACCAATATCGCCGTGGTGGAGCGTTTCTTGCCGGTGCGGTTTGGTTTGATAGAAACAGATGGCGTAACGCGGGTGAGCATTGAATGATGTAAAGATGTAAGCCGGATCTGGCGCATTATCCGGCTAAACTCATACCCCATATCCCATCATCTTCAGCAGTTTCTGCGCGTGTTGTACCGCGGCCTGACGGTGGGCGACACCGAGTTTTTGGTACAGATTACGGATATGCGTTTTGATGGTGGTTGCCGCCACTTCCAGCTCGCCTGCAATTTGCTCATTGCTGTAACCGGAGTAAATCAGCCCCAGGACCTGCCATTCACGTTGGGTCAACGGGCTAGTGCGGATCAGCTCTGGCACTTCCGGATGATTTAGCAGACGTTCAACGAAATTCTCATCGAAATGGGCGAATTTATGCCGATGATGTTGATTGATTTCTCGCAGAATACGCTGTGCGCGATGCTGTTCCAGCTCCGGCAGCGTATTGAGTTGAATAAGCTGGCGCAGTTGTTGCGCCATCGCTTCGCCTTCGATGACAAAATGACTGATAAATCCGGTACGATTCGCCAGTTTTAATGCGTCCAGCAACACACGCTGGGCGTCACTTTTACGTCCGGCCTGCCAGTACAGTTGATTAAGCAGCAACAGGTTACGGTTGAGATCGCTCATCAACCGCAGACTGCGGGCATTTTCATTGAGTTCTTCGAGGACAATTTCCGCAGATTCAAACTCGCCCAGCAAGATTTGTGCACGGGCAATGTTGCGCCATTGACCTTGCAGGAAGTGGTTGTTCGCAAACTCCGGTTTAGCCGTATGACGCAACCAGTTGGCAGCGGCGGCTTTATCGCCGGTCATTTGCCAGTAAATCACCCGGACTTTGTTGGCGTTAGAGATCCAGTCGCTGTGATATTTGCCATTCCCCAGCAGGTTTTCCAGACGGTTCAGCTGGCTACGGGCGTTATCTAAATCACCACGGGCCAGCGAGCATTGAATCAACATTGCCAGGCACTGAAGCTGTTGCTGTGGCTGATAAGACGACAAGACTTCAATCCCGCTGCGCGCCGACGCTTCGGCTTCATCCAGCCGTGCCCAGGCCCATAACAGCTGCGCACGGATGCGTACCAGAAACTCATGCATTGGCAGCTGTTCCAGATGCTGCTCGTTGATCAGCTGGAACGCTTTTTCCTGCGTTTCCCACGCGGTTTGCAGGAACCCTTGGGCAAACAGAATTTCACTTTGCTGGATTAAACTCCACAAAGCGTAGTGCCAGACATCGTGCTGGCGTGCCATCTGTTCGGTTTGCTGCATTAACGCCAGTGAGCGGGTCAATTCGCCTTTGCAGTGCAACACTTCACCCAGCACCGAGGTTGCCACAATGCGGCTATAGAACCAGCCTGGCGGCAGCTCTTCCAGTGCCAGTTTTGCCAGCCGTTCCGCTTCATCCGGGTTACCATCATTAATCGCCACCTGGGCGCGCAGAGCGTTAAATTCTGCGTGCATGGTGCCTTCTCTGATGTCCTTGATTTCATGTTCAGCGCGGGCCAGCAGGGTGTTAACTTCGCCGTAGCGATGCTGGCTTTGCATCAGCCACGCCTGCAATAATACCAACTGCGAATTTTCCAGCAAACTGTCCCACGGCAGGGCCTTAAGCGACTCTTCCAGCAGCGACAGTTCGCTATGGTTGAACAAACTCCAGGCGTGATTAAGCAGAATATCGCGCAGCATCAGCGCATCGCCTGCCGCCAGCGCATGATGAATCGCTTCGCTGGGAAATCCCTGGGCCATCCAGCTTTCTGCGTCGGCACGTGGGATTTCCGGCAGCTCCGCCGCCCGGTCCCACTGGCAGCGCTGGCGCAGGAAGTTACCAAACAGTGGGTGATAGCAAAACCACTCGCCGGTATCATCCATCCGCTGTAAAAACAGCCCCTGACGCTCAATCTCTTCGAGGCGCATTTGCCCGTTTTCTTCGCCGGTCACACGGGTGATGAGTGCATCGTTCATTGAGCGCAAAATGGCGCTTTTCAACAGAAAATGGCGCGTTGCGAGATCGACGTTATCCAAAACCTCATCGACCAGATAATCCGAAAGATGGCTGGCATTGATTCCCGCCAGGCGGCGTGCCGACTTATGGGCTGAGTGAGTATTCTGCCGGGCGGAGAGGGCGATTAGCTGCAGTGCCGTCGCCCAACCGGAAACATCATCACAAATCCGACTGCTTTCTGCAGCTTCAATCGGCGATGACAGACGGCAATCAAAAAACTGCTTCGCTTCCTGATGGGTAAATGCCAGTTGCTGACTGCCAATTTCCAGCAGCTGGTCACGAACACGCAGATTGGCAATGCCCAGTTGCGGAAGGTTGCGTGACAACACCACAAGGGTGAGATTTTCTGGTTGATGGCGAATAAAGAAGCGCATTGACTCGTGGATCACAGGATTAGTGATCAGATGATAGTCATCGATGACCAGATAAAGTGGGCTATGCCATTCCGCCAGCTCAATGAAAAGCTGGGCGAAGAGTGACGTCAGGCTGGCATATTGCCGTTTTTGCGCCATCGTCTCACATATCGCGCAGTGACCGTTGGTTGCCTGTTGCACGGCGGCAATGAGATAGCTGGCGAAACGCTCTTGCTGGTTATCACCTTCATCCAGCGAGTACCAGCCGATATCGTTTTTGCCTGCCGCCCACTGGGAAATGAGCGTGGTCTTTCCGTAGCCCGCAGGACTTGTGATCAGCGCCAGCCGGAAGTTGTTCGCGCCGGAAAGTTTAGCCAGCAGGCGCTCACGAACCACGGTATGGTCGAGTCGAACCGGACGACTTAATTTTGACGGAATCAGCATAGTTAATCACTTCACTGTGGAAAATGAGGAAATATTATTTTTTTTGCGCTTCGTAATTAATGGTTATAAGGTCGGCCAGAAACCTTTCTAATGCAAGCGATGACGTTTTTTTATGTGTCTGAATTTGCACTGTGTCACAATTCCAAATGTTTATTAACAACTCACCTAAAACGACGCTGATCCAGCGTGAATACTGGGTTGTACGGTATTTTCCTTATGTTCATCAGTTTCATTTAAGCAAGGGTTTCTTCTTCATTTCTGATGAAAGTGCCATCTAAAAAGATGATCTTAATAAATCTATTAAGAATGAGATGGAGCACACTTGATATTTTACTTGTGAAACTGTTTCACTCCTTTACTTAATTTATAGAGTTACCTTCCGCTTTTTGAAAATACGCAACGGCCATTTTTTGCACTTAGATACAGATTTTCTGCGCGGTATGGCATTGATTTGCTGCTAATCCTGTGGATTGCACTAGCTTTAAGTGGTCGAGATCACATTTCCTTGCTCATCCCCGCAACTCCTCCCTGCCTAATCCCCCGCAGGATGAGGAAGGTCAACATCGAGCCTGGCAAACTAGCGATAACGTTGTGTTGAAAATCTAAGAAAAGTGGAACTCCTATGTCACAACCTATTTTTAACGATAAGCAATTTCAGGAAGCGCTTTCACGTCAGTGGCAGCGTTATGGCTTAAATTCTGCGGCTGAAATGACTCCTCGCCAGTGGTGGCTGGCAGTGAGCGAAGCACTGGCCGAAATGCTGCGTGCTCAGCCATTCGCCAAGCCAGTGGCGAATCAGCGACATGTTAACTACATCTCAATGGAGTTTTTAATTGGTCGCCTGACGGGCAACAACCTGTTGAATCTCGGCTGGTATCAGGATGTACAGGATTCGTTGAAGGCTTATGACATCAACCTGACTGACCTGTTGGAAGAAGAGATCGACCCGGCGCTGGGGAACGGTGGTCTGGGACGTCTGGCGGCGTGCTTTCTCGACTCAATGGCAACTGTCG
>OGQT01000770.1_pt1 | contig 27562 bp, 44 predicted proteins | sample 1553261 | NCBI WGS metagenome assembly OGQT01 (sample SAMEA2579992, study PRJEB22360) | human gut metagenome | biome: human gut; feature: human-associated habitat; material: faeces | place: Denmark | collected 2008/2010
AACTTAAGAAAGAGCATACTGGTCAAATTATGACTTATATGAATTATATTGATAAGAATTTAAAAACAATTGAAGAAAATGCTACAGTAGGTATCATTGTATGTAAGCAAAATAATGAATATATAATTAAATATTGTTCTGATGAGAGGATTATTGCTAGAGAATACGAATTCGTGTGATATAATATTTATAGGTAATGATAATAATGAATTTATATAGAGGTAATAACTGGGAGGTTATTTTTGTTAATTGGTGTCAAGAATTTCCAGGAGATTGTATTGTATCTTGTAGTAAGGAAAAGTTGAGCGATTTAACTAACGAAGATTGGATTGAACTTGGACTAATTGAAAAAGAGTTAGAAAGAATAACTAAAAAACTATTTAATGCTACCATGTATAATTTTGCCTGTTTAATGAATAACGCATACAGAGATAAAGAAAAACCACATGTTCATTTTCACTTTATTCCTAGATACGATGGAAAAAGAATTATACTAAATAAGAGATACAAAGATAGGCATTTTGGATATAATATGTGGAAATGGTCATTAAGTAAATTTAAAGCTCAAAAAGATATTTTTACAAAAGAGGAAAAAGAAGAAATTTTTAAAATGATGCAAAAGGAATGGAATTTGTAATTCATTTTTTTCTTTTGTTAAAATACATATGCATAAACGAATAACAGCACACGGAGATGCAGATCATATGGGTGAAGCTGTTAATTTAGTAAATAACTTTAAAGTAGAAAAAGTGATATTTAATTGTTGTGAATCTAATAATTTAGAAAAAGAACTGATTAAAGTTTTAGATAAAAAGAAAATAAAGCATTATTCATGCATCAAAGAATTAAATATAGATAAGAATAAATTACATTTCTTACAAACAAGAGAATATGATAATGAAAATGATAATTCTAATGTTATTTATACAGAACTTAATGGTTATAAATTTATGTTTATGGGAGATGCTTCGAGTACTACTGAAAAAGAAATATTAAATAAGTATAACTTACCAGATATTGATGTATTAAAAGTAGGACATCATGGCTCTAAAACAAGTAGCAGCAAAACCTTCATAAATGAAATTAATCCTAGATATAGTGTTATTAGTGTTGGGAAGAACAATCGTTATGGTCATCCGAATAAAGAAGTATTAGATAATTTAGAAGATTCAAAAATATATAGAACGGATCAAAACGGAACTATTATATTAAAAATTAAAAACAATAAATTAAAAATAGAAACTTGTAGTCCATAGAAAGGAGCAAATATGAATTATTATAATGAGATTAAAAACAAATTAATTGACGATGAAGTATATTCGAAAATAAAAGATTATTCAAAAGAAAGACATACTCTTTTAACACATTATGAGGTAGGCAAATTACTATTAGAAGCGGGAAGTAAGTATGGTGATGATATAATTGGTAATTATTCTAATAAGTTAACGGTTGAAGTTGATAAGAAATACAATCCGAGAACTTTAAGAAGAATGAGACAATTGTATCAATTCTTTGAGAAACAAAAATGGTCCCCACTGGGGACCAAATATAAGACAATTGTTTAGTTTAACTGATAATAATGAGATAAATTATTATGCTGAACAAATAGAAAAAAGGAATCTTTCAAAAAGACAATTAGAAGAAATAATTAAGAATAGAGAATATGAAAGGTTACCAATTGAAACAAAGAACAAACTTATGAATAGTGAAAAAATTAATGTAAAAGATTTAGTGCCAAATCCTATTTTAATTAGGAATAAAAATAATATAGAAATAATAATTGAAAAGACACTTCATCATCTAATATTAGAAGATATTGAATCATTTATGAAAGACATTGGGAATTCATTTAGTTTTATTGGTAGCGAATATAAAATCAAAATAGGTGACAGAAATCACTATATTGATTTATTGCTCTTCAATATAAAATACAATTGTTATGTAGTAGTTGAATTAAAAGTAACAGAGTTTAAGGTAGAATATATTGCGCAAGTTCAAAAATATATGAATTATATAGATAAAAATGTAAAAGAAATAAGTAATAATTCTACTATTGGAATATTAATATGTAAGAGAGAAAATGAATTTGTAATCGAATACTGCTCAGATGATAGAATTGCTGTTAGAGAATACGAATTCGTGTGATATAATATGAATTAGTTTGTAGGTGGTTTTGATGATCATTAAAGGAACAAGTTGTTATGCAAACGCTAAAGTCGGCAATTTAGTATCAATTACTGGTGATGGTGGGAATGCCTGGGGTTTTTATGGTAATGCATATAAGAAAATGTCTCCAAAATTATATTTATGGCAATATTATGATCAAAATCCCGATAATTTATCAGAAGATGAATTAATTGATTGGTATATAAAAGAATTTTATGATTTAAGGCTGAAAGACTTAAATCCATATGAATTAATGGATACTTTAAAACAAAAATTTGGAGAGAAAATAATATTGCTTTGTCATGAGTCGCCTGGATTAGAAATAACTAAAGAACACTTTTGCCATAGAAGATTATTAGCAGATTGGATTGAACTTGAAACGGGTATTGTAATTCCTGAATTATCAATTAATGAATCTGGTGAGATTATCCAAGAAGAAATTTATGATCTCAAACCAAGAATAAAAAAACTAATTAAAAAGGACTAAAGAATTATCATAAAGGTAAAAAGAATTATCATAAAGGTAATTCTTTTTCTTTAGTGTTATTCGACTTACTTTTTGACAATCACCACATGGTGATGCTGATCATCTAGGAGATTCTTTAAATTTATTAGAAAATTTTAAAGTAAAAAAAATCATTTTAAACAATGGTGAAATAAATACTTATGAAAAAAAGTTGCAAGAATATAAAAGTAAAATAACTAAGGAATATAATTCAAAAATAAATATAAAATTTTTAAACACTAAAATATATGATAATGAAAATGACAATTCTATAGTGGGTTATCTCAACATTCATAATATAAAGTTTTTGTATATGGGAGACGCAAGCATAAATGTTGAAAAAGAAATTTTAGAAAAATACAAGTTAACAAATGTTGCCTTTCTTAAAGTTGGTCATCATGGATCAGATACTAGCAGTGGTAAAGAATTTATTGATGAAATCAATCTTAAATACTCAATAATAAGTGTTGGAAAAAATAACCGGTATGGGCATCCAAAAGATAAAGTGCTTAATAATTTAAGTAATTCAAAAATATATAGAACTGATTTAAATGGAGCGATAGCTATAAAAATAAATAGTAATTATAAAATTAAAACTTATTCACCATAAAAGAGGACATATAGATTATTACAAAGAAATTAAAATGAATTTTGTATATTAGGAAATTAAGTTTGCTGAATAAGTACTAGAGCATAATATCAGTCGGAAATTTGCATATTTTCCTATTTTGTGTTATAGTATGTGCATAAATTAAAAAAAAGGGGGAAATTTATATGAAAAGTACAGAAGAATTAATAGCAGAAATAGAAAATTTAAACGAATCTAAAGAAGAATTGGGAGCAATTCGAGCTAAGAAGATTGAGAGACTCTTTGATGAATATATAGAATACGCATATCCGATGACTGATTCAGAACTTGCACGAGGATTAAATAGAATAGATTCTCACTATAACAAACTAATAGCTAAAGATGAAAGAGCAATAGCTTTTATTGAATTTCAATTATATTTAAGAGCAAAAAAAGATCAAATATTTGGTAAAGAAGAAGAACCTAGATTGGGTAAATAGTTATAATTTTTTATTCACATAAAAAGAATGATTAACACATTCTTTTTTTTTACACATTCTTATTATTAATCACGTTAATATGCATCTCTACAAAATGAAATAAATTCAAAAAATCTATTCAAATGAAAACTTATACTTTCTTTGAAAGAAATTTAACAATGTTAACCTATTGTAATAGTTGCAAAATTTATAGAATTAATATGTTATAATATAGAAGATAAGGAGTATAAAATATGGAAATTGTATATCATGGAAGTAAAGAAAGTGGTCTAAAAAGATTAGAACCAAGAAAATCAACGCACGGAACATATGTCTATGCCACTCCTGAAAAAGTTCTAGCGTTACATTTCAGTAAAAGATGCGGAGATGACTTAGCGTATGATATTGGTCATTTTAGCGTTGAAAAAGATGGACCTTGGGAATTAATTGAAAATGTACCTGGAGCTTTTGATAAAATGTATTCCAACAGTTCATCAATATACACTCTTCCAAAAGAAACGTTTAAAGATTTGCATACTGGTTTTTGTGAAATTGTATCAGAAGTTAGTGTAGATGTAATTAGTGAAGAATATTGTAATAATGTTTGGGAAGGCATACTAAAAGCAGAAAAAGAAGGTCTAATAAAGATATATCGATATCCTAATAAACCAACTGGATTCAAACATGATGGTTCAGATATTTTAGATAAGTGGAGAAGATATAAAAACGTATTTAAAAAAGAGTTTACAAGAAATGATTTTAATAGATTGATTTATCTTCATCCAAATTTGATGCAAAAAGTCAATGAATTGGCAGAAGAATTTGGATATGATTATAGATATGAACCTAATGATTTAATAAATATATTCCAAGATAGAATAGAAAGACAGTTGCGCGATTTGGACCATGAGCAATACATCGATTGTGCATACATAAGTATTTGCTCTTTTTTTCCAGAGTTGATTCCCAAAATCGACGAATTATATCAATATTATAAACAGGCAATTATGGAACAAGAAGCAACTCAAAAGTTAAAATAATATTTATCAATATTTTAAACACCAAAGATATAACTTGTTCATAGAATATATTGTACGTTATATAACGTTTATATAGATTGAGCTCATTTGAGCTCGCTTTTAATTTGACAATATTTTTCTAAACGATTATAATACCTAACCAAAAGAAGGGGAAAATATGACACTTGAAACACGTTTAAGATTAAATTATTTATTAAGTCAGTATAAAACAAAATATGAAAAGTATTATTCTAAAGAAGATTTTGAATACGTTGTAGGTAGTTTTATTAGTAATTTTGAATCTCGCGAAAGCGTTGGAACTTTGTTACTTCAAGCTTATGAAGAATGTGGATTATCAGAGGAATTATCAGTTAATATATATGGAAATTTCATTAATCATCTAAAGAATGACTGTGATATAAATGTTGATTTATTGGAAGTGGGATGTGGTGTGATACCATCACTAGCCAAAAGTTTGAAAAAGATTCAAACCAGTGGAACAATAACTGTAATAGATCCATTGGTAAAAATACCTGAGTATGGAGATTTGCGAATTATTAATGGAGCGTTTACAGAACAAACAGATGTAAGCGAGTATAAACTTATTTATGGCACTTTTACTTGTGGAGCAACAAGCGCAATGATATATTCATCATTTCAAAATGATATAGATTTGTATTTAGCTTTATGTGGGTGTGCCACTGGAAGATTATATTTAGATTACTATGAATATTTATATGATTTAGAGGATACTTTAGAAACTCTATCAAATAAAACTGGAAGAAATTTTGATATTTTTGAATATAGTGATTTACCATACCCACTTATAAAAACTTATAGATAAAAGGAGAATTAAAATGGAATATACAGAAGAAGAAGGATTAAAAATTTTATTAGAATTTCAACTATTCTTAAAAAAATATGGAAAATATTATAAAGAAATACCAGGTGCCTACGAATATATAAAGCAACAATTTTTTGTAGACATCAGTTATGGGAAGCCTAACGATATTATTCGCTCAATAATTGAAGAACTTGGTTTAAATCGTTTTCTTGAAAATGATTATTACAAAAATTTTATAGAATACATGAAAAGCGAAACGGGAATTGATAAAAATTTGCTAGAAGTAGGTTGTGGGATTTTACCATCCTTAGCAAATAGAATAAGTAAAGAGCAAACCTGTGGAAGTGTAACGGCTATGGATCCAAAAGTAATTGAGGCATATGAAGGAAATATTGGAATTATAAAAAAAGAATTTACTTTGGACACTGATGTTAGTAATTATGATCTAATTTATGGATTTTATCCATGTCAAGCAACTACTACTATGATAAAATCATCTTTTAAAAATGATAAAGACCTGTTTCTTGAAATGTGTGGATGCACACATGATGTACCTAGAGAATTTGCAAGTAGTCAAAAAATAGCTAACAAATATCACCTTTATTTAAGATATTTAGACTATATTTTAGAAAAATTATCATCAACTGATAGGACTTATGAAATAATAAGACATCAAGGTTTAGACTATCAAGTAGTAAGAACTTACAAACCTAAAAATTTTTATTGATTTTTATAAGTCTTTATAATATAATTAACTAAGAAGTTTTTACTTGGTTTTAAAAGTCTCCGATTTTTTACTAAGTTTTAACCGATTATACAAAGAAGGAGGAATTGAAAATGGCTGTTACTAAAGAAAGAAAAGCAGAATTAATCAAAGAATTTGGTAAAAGTGAAAAAAATTCTGGTTCTACAGAAGCACAAATTGCTGTATTAACTGAAAGAATCAATGATTTAACTGAACACTTAAAAGTTCATATTCACGATTATCATTCAAAAAGAGGATTACAAATGATGGTTGGTAAAAGACGTAGTTTACTTGATTACTTAAAAGCAAAAGACGTTGAAGCTTATCGTGATTTAATCGCAAAATTAAATATAAGAAAGTAGGCATTTATTTTAAGTGCCTTTTTTTATTTAAAAAATTAGTAGAGGTGAAAAAATGAAGAAAGTATTTGAATACGATTTTAGAGGAAGAAAAATAATAGTAGAAAACGGAGAAGTTGCTAAGCAAGCTCATGGAGCAGTAGTTGTAAGATATGGTGATACAGTAATTCTATCAACTGTAGTAGTTGGAAATAATGCCAATATTTTAAGCGATTTCTTTCCACTTATGGTTTTATATCAAGAAAAACTATATTCTGTAGGTAAAATACCCGGTGGTTTTATCAAAAGAGAAGGAAGACCAACTGATGCTGCAACACTTGCTGCCCGTATGATAGATAGACCTATGCGTCCTATGTTCCCTGAAGATTTTAGAAACGAAGTACAAATTGTTAATACAGTTTTATCTGTTGATACAGATAATTCTCCAGAATTATCAGCGATGTTTGGTTCATCTTTATGTACATGTATTTCTAAAATACCATTTGATGGACCAATTGCAGGAGTAAAAGTAGGAAGAATAAATGGAGAATTTATAATCAATCCAACTCCAAGTGAACTTGAAGAATCTGATATAGATTTAACAGTTGCTGGTACTAAAAAAGCAATTAATATGGTAGAAGCAGGAAGTAAAGAAGTATCAGAAGCTGATATGTTGGAAGCTTTAATGTTTGGTCATGAAGCTGTAAAAGAATTATGTGAATTCCAAGAGAAAATTATAGCTGAAATAGGTCAAGAAAAGATGACTTATGAACATATTGAAATTGAAGATAGTTTAAGAAAAGAAATATATGATTTAGCTGCTGAGAAATTGGATAAGGCAATGCGTATAAAAGAAAAATTAGAAAAATATGCAGCAATTGATGCCGTAAAAGAAGAAATAGTTTCTAAATATGAAACTGAAAATAAAGAGTCTTTAGATGCAGAAGAATTAGTCCTTTTAATAACTAAAGTAAAAATGGTTCTTGAAAATATTGAATATGATATTTTTAGAAGTATAACGGTTGATGAACATACTAGAAGTGATGGAAGAAAGATGGATGAGATAAGACCTCTTTCAACAGCAATTGATTTGCTTCCAAGAACTCACGGAAGTGCTTTATTTACTCGTGGTGAAACTCAAGCACTTGCAGTTACAACTCTAGGAGCATTAAACGAATACCAAGTTTTGGATGGAATTAGTTTAGAAGCTGAGAAGCATTTCATGTTACATTATAACTTCCCAGCATTCTCAGTTGGAGAAACAGGAAGATATGGTTCTCCTGGAAGAAGAGAAATTGGACATGGTGCTTTAGGAGAAAGATGTTTAAAACAAGTAATGCCTTCTGAAGAAGAATTCCCATATACTGTTAGAGTAGTATCTGAAATACTTGAATCAAATGGATCATCAAGTCAAGCTACTATATGTGCAGGATGTATGTCACTTATGGCTGCAGGTGTTCCAATCAAAGCTCCAGTAGCTGGAATTGCAATGGGACTTATTACTTCTAAAGATGGAAGCAAATACCAAATATTAACTGATATTCAAGGTATGGAAGATCATTTAGGTGATATGGACTTTAAGGTAGGTGGAACAAGAAAAGGAATTTGTTCACTACAAATGGATATAAAAATAAAAGGTATAACTAAAGAAATACTTGCAGAAGCTCTTGAACAAGCAAAAAAAGCCCGCATGGAAATTCTTGATGTAATGGAAAAACAAATTAAAGAACCAAGAAGTGAAGTTTCTGAATACGCTCCAAAAACTGAAACATTTATGATTAATCCTGACAAAATCAAAGATGTTATCGGTAAAGGTGGAGATACAATTACTAAGATTATTCTTGAAGCAAGCAATGTTAAAACTGTTCAAGATAAAGATGCGGTTAAAGTTGATTTGAATGACGATGGTCAAGTAATTATTTATCATACTAATAGAGATATTATTAATAAAACTGCTGAGATGATAAAAAATATTGCTCGTGAAGTTGAAATGGGAGTTAAATATACAGCAAAAGTTATTAAAGTAGAAGATTTCGGTTGCTTTGTAGAATTATGGCCTGGATGTGAAGGACTTGTTCATGTATCTCAACTTGCTCATGAACGAGTAAATAAACCAAGTGATGTTGTCAAAGTTGGTGATGAAATAATTGTAATGTCACAAGGATATGATAATCGTGGAAGATTGAATTTAAGCAGAAAAGATGCTTTACCAAAACCAAAAAAAGAAGAAAAAACAGAAAAGAATATGGAAAGTGAAACTAAATAGTTTTACTTTTTTTATGTAAAATTATACGTAATCATAACTTTTATTAGTATATTTTGTCATTTTATGTTATATTTATTATGGTTAAAGATAAAATAATAGAAGGAGTGATATTTTATGAAAAAGTTGCATAGTAAATTATTTGCAGTTATTATGTCTATTGCATGTATTTTACCAACATTTGTAAAAGCCGAAGGATTTAATACTTATAAAAAAGGAGAAATGGCAAATTTCTACATTTCTAAAAATGATAAAGTAGGTAGATCTTTAATGATCCTTGAGGATTCAGGGGAAGATGCTGAATACGTTAAAGCTTTTGTTTATGGAATCGTTGGTTATACAAGTGATCCATATGCTGATACAAATGATCCGGATATTGGATGGAAAGTTGATAAGTTTGAAAATACTCAAGCATATTATTATATGACAAAGACATTACTTCCAAATGAAAACCAAATGCCTCTAAATGATTTAGATTATACAACTAATCTTGAAACTGATGGAAATTTATCATTAATATCTTTACAAGAATTAATCGATATTTTTGGAGCAAAAGTTGATGGAGAAGGTTATGTAATTGATGATGCGTCTAAATTAACAATATTTAACGAAATTGCTTCACACGCCAAATTAGATCTTGCAAGACCTGCATCTCATCCATTTAAAGGTATCTTCACTTCAACAGTAGATGGTAATATGGTTTGGGCAGTTGAATTTATAAATGATTCAGCAGGAAACTTGGTAAAAGCAGCTGTAAAAAAAGTTGCATACGCTACATCTAACGAATATGACTACGTTCCAGTAATGTATGTCAACAAGAAACAAGATTGTAACAAAAAACAAACTGAACAAAAATATGCATGTTATTCTTGTGGTGATGACTATACTTGGACAACTGTTGGAAGCCAAGCTGATACTTGTACTCTAGTTGAAAAAGTAACTTCAAAAGCAAATTGTGTTAAAAGTCCAAAAACTGGAGTTAAAGAATACGCATTAGAGTTTGCTATAGTTGCTGGAATTGGTATTGCTGTTCTAACAGTAGTTAAGAGAAAAGACTTATTTAGAAGTATCTAACGAAGAAACACCTTTTGGTGTTTTTTTTGGTGTATTGAAAAACAATATTGCATATGATATACTGATAAAGTATAAGAATAGAGGAATAATATGATTATAAAAAATAAAACCAATATAATTATACTTTCAATTGTATTAGTGTTATCACTAGGAATTTTTTTAATTATAAAGGTAAGTTTTTTTAATAAAACTGAAATAGATGAACCAATAAGAAATGTTATAAAATATTATGGAGGTGGCACGAATGTTCCTAAACTAGCTGTCGCAACAACTGTTCCAATTAAAACAACTCTAAATGTTCCAATTGATGAAAAAAAAGTATATGAAGAAGAGGAACTTGTAGAAGATGTGGAAACAGTACAAGCACCTGAAATAATTGATGATGGTTCAATAATTTATGAAGGAATGACGATGACAGAACTTACAAATAAGCTAAATAAAAGTTTAAATGACTATTTAGCTAATACTGGTTATTATTTTGCTAAGTATACTAGAGACACGGGAATGGATCCTTATTTAAGCGTTGCTATTGTCTTACTAGAAACAGGATGCAAATGGAAATGCTCTTCATTAACTTATGAATGTAATAATATTGGTGGTTTAAAAGGTGGCAATAGTTGTAATGGAAAGAGTTATAGTAGATATGACACTTTAGAAGAAGGAATAGATTCATATTTAAACATAATCTATAATAACTACTATTTAAAAGGATTGGATACACCAGAAAAAATGGGGCCAAAGTATGCTTATAGCACAGCATGGGCAGAAAAGGTTAATAACTACATTAAAGAAATTAGAGAAAAATAAAAAAAAACTGCATTTAGCAGTTTTTTTTATAAAATATCCTCATCTAAACCAAGGGTTGTTTTTTTAATATATATAGGTCTATTTTTGGCTTCTATATAGGCTTTTGAAACATATTCACCCATAATCCCAATTACAAGTAACTGTATTCCACCTAAAAGAAGAATCACACACATCATGGTTGTATATGGTGGAAGTTTTGTGCTTTTTAATATAGCGGAAATAATAACTATAATTAAATAAACAAGCGAGAAAGTTGAGATAATGCTTCCTAAAAATGTCGCGATTCTAAGCGGTTTAGTAGAAAAGTTGATTAAACCATCTGTCGCATAATTAATTTGCTTTTTTAAACGAAATTTAGACTTTCCAGCAATACGTTTATTAGCATGATACTCCATATAATAAGTATTATATCCAACCCATGAAAATAATCCTTTAGTAAAACGATTGTTTTCACTCATGCTTACAAGGGCTTTAACGACATTATGTCGCATTAAACGAAAATCACTGGCACCAGCTTTAAACTTTTGCTCTGAAACACGATTCATTAAATAATAAAATGATTTCTTTAAAAATTTAGATAACTTGTTTTCGTTGCTATAATCATTTACCATAGCAACCATATCATAAGAATCATCACGTTCCAAAATATTTATCATATCGTTTATTAGATTTGGATCTTGTTGTAAATCGGCATCTATTATACAAGCGTATTTCGCGTTTGATATTTCCAACCCAGCATATATTGCGGCATCCTTTCCAAAATTTCTGGAAAATCTTATTACCTTGACGCACTTTTTATCCTTATTATATATATCAGTTAAAACTTTATAGGTTCCATCGGTAGAACCATCATCTACAAAAATAATATTGTATTTCACATCTTTTAAACTTTGTTTTATTGTTGAATAAAGATTTTCTAAATTGCCTTCTTCATTGAAAGCAGGGATGATTAAATCTATTTTCATGTTTTCACCTCATTCTAATTATATCATGTATTTTAAATAAAAAATCAAAAAGTCGAAAAAGTGCTAAAAAGTACTTGATTTTAATACATTATTAATGTATAATCGTAAATAGTTTAACTGGCTGAGATGTGCAAGGTTGCTGATACACTAGGTGGAGTTGCAAAATAAAACTAGTGAAATATCAGGTTAATTTGTAACGGAGCTATGTTTATACAATGATATAGACGGAAGGAGGACATGAAAATGTCAAAAGTTAGAATTAGATTAAAAGCTTATGATCACAGAGTTTTAGATAATGCTGTAGCTAAATTAATCGAAACTGTTAAACGTACTGGAGGGGAAATTTCAGGACCTGTTCCACTACCAACAGAAATTCAAAAGATTACAGTATTAAGAGCTGTTCATAAATATAAAGATAGTCGTGAACAATTCGAAATGCGTACTCATAAGAGATTAATCGATATCAAAGATCCTAGCAAAGAAACTATGGATGCTCTAACTCACTTAGATTTACCAAGTGGTGTTGAGATTGATATCAAAACAATATAATAAAAAAATAATAATGGAGGAAATGAAATGAAAGGAATCTTAGGCGTAAAAGTCGGAATGACTGAAAAATTTACGAAAGATGGAAAAATTATTCCTGTTACTATAGTTGAAGTTCAACCAAACGTTATAACTCAAATCAAAACTGTAGAAAAAGATGGTTACAACGCTATTCAACTTGCTGTAGTAGACAAGAAAGAAAAAAATGCAACAAAGGCTGAAATCGGCCATGCAAAAAAAGCAGGTGTTGCTCCTAAGCGCTTCTTAAAAGAATTAAGAGTTGAATCTACAGAAAACTATACTCTTGGAAGTACATTAGCAGCTGACACTTTTGAAGTAGGAGAAAAAGTTGATGTAACTGGTACTTCTAAAGGAAAAGGATTCGCTGGTGTTATTAAACGTCATAACCAATCTAGAGGACCTGAAACTCATGGTTCAAGATATCATAGACGTCCAGGTTCAATGGGAACAATGAGACCAATGCGTGTTTTGAAAGGTAAAAAACTTGCTGGACATATGGGTTCAGAAACTGTTACAATTCAAAATCTAGAAATAATTGAAGTTTGTGTAAAAGATAATTACATATTAGTAAGTGGAAATATTCCAGGGCCAAAGAAATCTTTAGTTCTAATTAAATCTGCTGTTAAAGGTGGAAGCGTAGAACCAAAAGACATCATCATTAATGAAAGTATTGAAGAAGAAACTACACCAGTAGAAGAAACTGCTGTAGATACTGCTTCTACAGTAGAAAAAACTGATACTGAAGCCAAGGAATCTACTGAAGCTTAGTTGAAAGGAGAAACATATAATGACTAAAGTTAATGTTATCGACCTTAAAGGTGAAAAAGTTAAAGACTTAACAATTAATGATGAAATTTGGAAAAATGAAGGAAATGACATTGTTTTAAAGAAAGCTATTCGTTTACAATTAGATTCTTTAAGACAAGGAACAGCTGATACTAAAGGTAGAAGCGAAGTATCTGGTGGAGGAAGAAAACCATACAGACAAAAAGGAACTGGTAATGCTAGACAAGGATCTATTCGTGCACCACACTATAGAGGCGGTGGAATCGTATTTGGTCCAACTCCTAGAAGTTACTCATTCAAAACTAATAGAAAAGAAAGAAGATTAGCACTTAAAACTGCTTTATCTGAAAAATTTGCTGAAAAGAACTTAATTGTAGTTGATTCACTAGTTCTTGAAAGCGTTAAAACAAAAGATGCTATTAAGTTATTAGAAACATTAAAACTAACTGGTAAAGTATTATTCGTATCTGCAGGAGATGCTGAAAATTTATATTTAGCAACTAGAAATTTAGGAAATGTAGCTGTAGTAATGGCTGATGAACTAAATGTATATGATATCGTTAATGCTGATATGGTAGTAATGGATTCTGATACTGTTAATTATGTAGAGGAGGCACTTAAATAATGAAAGATTTAATTATTGCACCAGTAATTACTGAAAAATCTGCTCATTTAGGAGAAGATGGTAAGACTTACGTTTTTAAAGTAAGTAAAGATGCAAATAAAGTTGAAATCGCTGACGCTATTGAAAGTGCTTTCAATGTAAAAGTTGCTTCTGTTAGAACTCTTAATACTAAATCAAAAGCTAAAAGAGTTGGAAGATATACTGGACAAACAAAAACTTATAAGAAAGCTATCGTTACTTTAAAAGACGGTTATGCTATAGAAATATAGTAGGAGGTTAAGTTATTATGGGTATAAGAAAATATAAACCAACTACGAATGGTCGTAGAGGAATGTCTACTTTAACTAATGACGAAATTACTACATCAAGACCAGAAAAAAGTTTATTAAAAACTATTTCTAAAACTGGTGGACGTAATAATCAAGGTAGAATGACTGTACAACACATCGGTGGTGGAGCAAAAAGAAAATATCGTATAATTGATTTTAAAAGAAATAAATTCAATGTAACTGGTAAAGTTACTACAATCGAATACGATCCAAATCGTAATGCTAATATAGCTTTAATCACTTACTTAGATGGTGAAAAAAGATATATTATTGCACCAAAAGATTTAAAAGTAGGAATGATTATTGAAGCTGGAGAAGCTTGTGATATCAAAGTTGGTAATGCAATGCAACTTCAAAACATTCCTGTTGGTACATTAGTACACAATGTTGAATTAAAACCTGGTAAGGGTGGAGAAATTGCTAGATCTGCTGGACAAAGCGTTCAAATACTTGGTAGAGATGGCAAATACGTAATCGTTCGTTTAATGTCAGGCGAAACAAGAAAAGTTCTTGGAACTTGCATGGCAACTATCGGTGAAGTTGGAAATGAAGATTATGAACTAGTAAACATTGGTAAAGCTGGAAGAACTCGTCACATGGGTATTCGTCCTACAAACCGTGGTTCTGTTATGAACCCTAACGACCATCCACATGGTGGTGGTGAAGGTAGAACACCAATCGGTAGAAAAGGGCCTGTTACTCCTTGGGGTAAACCAGCACTTGGATATAAAACTCGTAAAGGAAAGAAAGCTTCTGACAAGTTAATTGTTAGTAAGAAGAAATAGGTGATTTTATGGCAAGAAGTTTAAAGAAAGGGCCTTTCATTGATGAAAGCCTAATGAAAAAAATTCAAAAATTAAATGAATCAAATAAAAAAGAAGTTGTTAAAACTTGGTCACGTCGTTCAACAATTTTCCCTGACTTTGTAGGTCATACAATTGCTGTACATAATGGAAAAGATTTTGTTCCAGTATATGTAACAGAGGATATGGTTGGTCACAAACTTGGAGAATTTGCTTTAACTCGTAAAGCCGGCGGACATGCAGGACAAAAGTAGGAGGTTATTAGATGGAAACATTTGCAATGCATAAAAGCGCAATGGTAGCTCCACGTAAATGCCGTATGACTATGGATTTAGTTAGAGGTAAAAAAGCTACTACTGCTATTGGAATATTAGAAAATACAAATACTAAATCTAGTAGACTAATACTTAAAGTTTTAAATTCTGCTATAGCTAATGCAACTAATAACTATGGTGCTAAGCTAGAAGATTTAGTAATATCTGAATGCTTTGTTAATCCAGGACCTGTTTACAAAAGAGTAAAAATTGGTTCTAGAACAAAAGTAGACAGAAGAGATAAAAGAACAAGTCACATAACTGTAAAAGTTAGTGATGGTAAGGAGGCTTAATTAGATATGGGACAAAAAGTAGATCCTAGAGGATTAAGACTTGGTGTTAATAGAGATTGGCAATCTAAATGGTATGCTGAAAAAGGAAATTATGTTAATAACTTAAATAACGATATTAAAATTCGTGAATATTTAGTTAAAGAACTTAAAGATGCTGCTGTTTCAGAAATCTTAATCGAAAGAAAAAATAATAAAGTTGATGTTAAAATCTCAACTGCTCGTCCAGGAGTAATCATTGGTAGAGGTGGAGAAGACATCGAAAAATTAAGAAATAAAATTAAACGCGTTTGCGGAGAAGAAGTATTCGTAACAATAAATGAAGTTAAAAATGCTGATTTAAGTGCAGAACTAGTTGCTCAATCTATTGCAAAACAAATTGAAAATAGAGGAAACTTCAGAAATGTTCAAAAGAAAGCTATTAAGAACACTATGAAGGCTGGAGCAAAAGGAATCAAAACTTCTGTATCTGGTCGTTTAGGAGGAGCTGAAATGGCTCGTACTGAAGGATATACAGAAGGAACTGTACCTCTACAAACAATCAGAGCTAATGTTGATTATGCTACAGCAGAAGCTGACACTACTTATGGTAAGATTGGTGTTAAAGTTTGGATTTACAAAGGTGAAATCCTAAACAAAAGAGTAAATAAAGGAGGTAATGACGATGTTAATGCCAAAAAGAACTAAATATCGTAAACCTCAAAGAATTTCATACGAAGGTCATGCTAAAGGAAATCTAGAATTACATTTTGGTGATTACGGATTACAAGCTAAAGAAGGTGGATACGTTACAGCTCGTCAAATAGAAGCTGCTCGTATCGCTATGACACGTTACATGAAACGTGGTGGTAAAGTATGGATTAACATATTCCCACATTTAGCTAGAACTCAAAAACCTTTGGAAACTCGTCAAGGTAAAGGAAAAGGTAACGTAAATGAATGGGCAGCAGTTGTAAAAGAAGGAAAAATCATGTTTGAAATAGCTGGTGTATCTGAAGAAGTTGCTCGTGAAGCATTAAGACTTGCATCTCATAAATTAAGCGTTACAACTCGTTTCGTTAAGAGAGAAGAAAGTGGGGATAGTAATGAAGACTAGTGAAATTAGAAAAATGTCCACTGAAGAGATATTAAAGAAAATTGAAGAACTAAAGAGTGAATTATTCGATTTAAGAATGAAACAATCTACTGGTTCATTAGAAAAATCACATAAAATAAATCAAGATAGAAAAGATATTGCTAGAATGAAAACTGTTTTAAGTGAAAGAGAAGGAGGAAATGAATAATGAGCGAAACTAAGAGAACTGAATTAATCGGAAAAGTTGTTTCAGCTGCTAATGATAAAACTATTACAGTTTTAGTTGAAACTTATAGAAATCATCCTCTATACAAAAAAAGAGTAAAATATTCTAAAAAATATGCTGCTCATGATGAAAAAAATATTGCGAAAGTTGGAGATACAGTTAGATTACTTTCTACTAGACCATTATCTAAAACTAAGAGATATGAACTTGTAGAAATCCTAACTAAATCTCAAGAAGCTTAAGGAGGGTTATTATGATACAACAAGAAACTAGATTAAAAGTTGCTGATAACTCTGGAGCTCGTGAATTATTAGTAATCAGAGTATTAGGTGGAAGCAAAGTTAAATATGGTAACATTGGAGATATAGTTGTTGGAACTGTTAAAAAAGCAATTCCTAACTCAAATGTTAAAAAAGGAAAAGTAGTAAAAGCTGTTATTGTTAGAAGTGTTGAAGGTGTAAGACGTGCAGATGGATCTTTAATTAAATTCGGAGATAATGCTTGTGTATTAATCAAAGATGATAAGAGTCCAATCGGAACACGTGTTTTAGGACCTGTTGCTAGAGAACTTCGTGATAAAGACTTCATGAAAATCGTATCTTTAGCAAATGAAGTTTTATAGGAGGTAAACATGAAAGTTAAAGTTGGCGATAAAGTAAAAATTCTTGCTGGTAAAGATAAAGGCAAAGAAGGAACTGTTACAGTAACTTTGAAGAAAAAAGACAAAGTTGTTGTAAGTGGAATCAATATGATCAAAAAACATATGAAACCAAATTATCAAAATGAAACTGGTGGAATTCTTGAAACAGAAGCTCCAATTCATGTTTCTAACGTAAAAGTAATTGAAGAAACAAAAAATGCAAAAACAGTAAAAACTACAGAAAAAAAGACAACTAAGAAAAAACCTCAAAAAGAAGTAGGTGAAGATAATGAATAGTTTAAAAGAAAAATACAATGATGTTATTAAAAAAGATCTAATGGAAAAATTTAATTACTCTTCAGTAATGGAAATTCCTAAACTAGAAAAAATTGTTATTAATATCGGTGTTGGAGAAGCAAGTCATGATTCAAAATTTATTGAAGCTGCAGTTGCTGATCTAGAAACTATTACAGGACAAAAACCAATTATAACAAAAGCTAAAAAATCAATAGCTGGATTCAAATTAAGAGAAGGTCAATCTATTGGTACTAAAGTTACTTTAAGAGGAGAAAATATGTACAATTTTATGGATAAATTAATCCGTGTTGCATTACCTCGTGTACGTGACTTTAGAGGAATTAGTCCAAAGGCATTTGACGGTTTTGGAAACTATACTCTAGGAATTAAAGAACAACTTATATTCCCAGAAATAGATTATGATAAAGTATTAAAAATAAGAGGAATGGATATTGTTTTTGTTACAACAGCAAAAACTAACGAAGAAGGTTTAGCATTATTAACTGGATTCGGACTTCCATTTAGAAAGTAGGTATATTAATGGCTAAGAAAAGTATGATTGTTAAGGCAAATCGCCCACAAAAATTTAAAGTTAGAGAATATACTCGTTGTCAAAGATGTGGAAGACCTCATGGTGTTCTACGTAAGTTTGGACTATGCCGTATTTGTTTTAGAGAACTTGCAAATCAAGGACAAATACCTGGAGTAAAGAAATCAAGTTGGTAGAAAGGAAGTTAATTATGGTAGCAGATAAAATAGCAGATATGCTTACAAGAATTCGTAATGCAAATCAAATGAAATATGATACTGTTGATGTTATTGGAACAAAAATGACAGTAGAAATCGCTAGAATATTAAAAGAAGAAGGATATATAAGCGATTATAAACTAGTTGAAGCTCCTAATGGAAATACTTTAACATTAAACTTAAAATATGCTGAAGATAAAAAAGTTAGAGTTATCACTGGTTTAAAAAGAATCAGTAAATCTGGTTTAAGAGTTTATGCCAAATGTGATGAACTTCCTAGAGTTCTAAATGGTTTAGGTATAGCAATAATATCTACTTCTGAAGGTATTATGACTGATAGAGATGCTAGAAATAAAAAGCTAGGAGGAGAAGTACTTGCTTACATTTGGTAACAAGGAAAATATTGGTTATGAGTAGAATAGGAAATAGAGTTTTAAAAGTTCCTGCTGGTGTAAATGTAACAGTTGAGGGTAATACTATCACTGTTAAAGGACCAAAAGGAGAATTAAGTTATACTTTTAATAAAAATATAACTGTTGAAGTAAAAGATGAAACTATTAAAGTTACTCGTGCAAACGAAACTAAAGAAGTAAAATCTTTACACGGAACAACAAATGCATTAATTTCAAATATGTTAATTGGTGTATCTGAAGGATTCCAAAAAGGATTAGAAGCTGTTGGTGTTGGTTACAAATTTGCAGTTGCTGGAAATAAGATTACAGTTTCTGCTGGATATTCTCATCCAATAGAAGTAATAGTTCCAAGTGATTTAAAAGTTGAATCAGTATCAAATACAGAAATAACTGTTAGTGGAATTGATAAACAAAAAGTATCTGAATTTGCGGCTAATGTTCGTAAGATTCGTGAACCAGAACCTTATAAAGGTAAAGGTATACGTTATAAAGGCGAATACATAAGACGTAAAGAAGGAAAGAAAGCATCTAAATAGGTAGGAGGGTTAATATGATAAAGAAAGAATCAACTAATGTCGCAAGACAAAGAAGGCATGCAAGAGTTCGTAATAAAGTTGCAGGTACTAGTGAATGTCCAAGATTAAATGTATTTAGATCTAATTCTCATATTTTCGCACAAATAATTGATGACGAAAAAGGAACTACCTTAGTTAGTTCTTCAAGTGTTGAATTAAAAATCAAAAATGGTGGAAACGCTGAAGGTGCTAAATTAGTAGGTGCTGATGTTGCTAAAAAAGCTAAAAAAGCTGGTATTACAAAAGTAGTATTCGATAGAGGTGGATACCAATATCATGGACGTGTTGAAGCTTTAGCTGAAGCTGCACGTGAAGCAGGATTGGAATTTTAGGAGGTAGATTATGGCAAGACAAGAAAAAGTTATGGACCCTAAGAAAAAACTTTTAGATGAAAAAGTTATTACCATCTCTAGAGTAACAAAGGTTACTAAAGGTGGACGTCATTTTAGATTTTCAGCTACAATGGTAGTTGGTGACGGAAAAGGATTAGTAGGAATTGGAACAGGTAAGGCTAATGAAGTACCTGAAGCAATTAAAAAAGGATTACAAGCTGCTAATAAGAATTTAGTTAGAGTATCACTAGTTGATGCTAGAACTATTCCACATGAAGCTATTGGAGTATGTGGAAGAGCTAAAGTTATGATTAAACCTGCTCCAAAAGGTACAGGAATCATCGCTGGTGGAGCTGCTCGTGCCGTTCTTGAATTAGCTGGTGTTAAAGATATCGTTTCTAAGTCTTTAGGATCAAATACTCAAGTTAACGTTGCTAAAGCTACACTAGAAGCTTTAAAATCACAACGTACTGCTGAACAAATTGCAGAATTACGTGGTAAGAAAGTTGAGGAGTTATAATATGAAGTTAAATAGTTTAGAAAAATCTCCAGAAACTAAAGTAAGAAAAAGAGTTGGACGTGGACCAGGATCTGGAATGGGTAAAACATCTACTCGTGGTGAAAACGGACAAAAATCAAGAAGTGGAGCAAGCATTAAAGCTTGGTTCGAAGGTGGACAATCTCCATTATATAGAAGAATCCCAAAAAGAGGATTCAATAATACTAGATTCCAAACAAGATATGCAACTATCAATTTATCTGATTTAAACAGATTTAATGATGGTGATACAGTTACTCCAGAACTTTTAAAAGAAATGGGTATTGTAAAAAAACAATTAGCTGGTGTTAAAGTACTTGCTAATGGTAAATTAGAAAAGAAGGTTAATGTTAAAGCTCATAGATTCTCATCAAGAGCTGTTACAAAGATTGAAGAATTAGGCGGAACAGCAGAGGTGATTTAAAGATGTTCAAAAGTCTTAAAGGACTATTTAGTTCTAAAAATAAAGATTTAAGAAAAAGAATTTATATCACCTTAGCTATTTTAGCTATCTTTGGATTAGGTACTAACATAGTAGTTCCTCATGCAAAAAGTATTACTCAAAATTTAGATTTCTTAGATTTACTAAATTTAATGAGTGGTGGTAGTTTAAAAACTTTTTCAATATTTGCGTTAGGTGTTATGCCATATATTTCGGCAACAATCCTTACACAATTATTACAAATGGATATTATTCCATATTTTAAAGAATTAAAAGAACAAGGTGCCACTGGTAGACAAAAGATAAATAAGATCAATAGATACTTAGGTATTCTATTTGCGTTTGTCCAAGGTTATATATACTCAGTTGCATTTATGGGTGGAAGCACTGTTGAAATATTAAAAACAACAATAATATTAACTGCAGGAACTTCATTACTATTATGGTTAGCTGATGTAGTTACAAATAAAGGATTAGGTAATGGTATATCACTATTTATTATGGCTGGTATCGTTAATACATTACCATCAACATTTATAACAGCATTTAAAGACTTAATCTTAGCTGATACATTTACACGTGTTGTTGGAATAAGCTTATTTGTATTATTCATAATAGCTTATTTAGTTATTCTAGTAGGAGTTGTATACATGCAAATATCTGAAAGAAGAATACCAATACAACATAGTCAAAGAACAGATAGTTCTTATAATCAAGAGCAATCTTATATTCCTTTGAAATTAAACTCAGCTAGTGTTATGCCAGTAATATTTGCTAGTGCTCTAACAAGTATTCCTACATTAATTGCTCAATTTGTAAAAAATGAAACATATCAAAACATTGTTAATAACTATTTAAACTATACAACTTTAACTGGTTATATATTATATGTAGTATTAATATTTGCTTTTGGATATGTATATACACTTATGGAACTTAATCCAAAAGAGATGAGTGAAAACCTAGATAAAAATAGAAGTTATATTCCAGGAATTACTCCTGGTGAAAAAACAGAGATGTTCTTAAAAGGAACGATTTCTAGATTAACAGTTGTTGGAAGTTTATTCCTAATTGTTATCGCTTCTATTCCAATATTATTTAGTAAAGTATCTTCATTATCAAGTGCTGTAACACTTGGAGGTACAGGATTACTAATTGTAGTTGGTGTTGCTCTTGAAACTTATAAACAACTTGAAAGTAGCATTGTTAGTAGAAGTTATCAAGGTAGTAGAAAGAGAAGACATAGAAGATGAAAAACATTATCTTTATAGCGCCTCCTGCTGCTGGCAAGGGAACGCAAAGTGAAATGCTAGTTAAGAAATATGGATATAAACATATTTCTACAGGAGACTTATTAAGAGAAGAAGTTAAAAAAGAAAGTCTTCTTGGTAAAGATATAAAGAAACTTATGGAAGCTGGTAAACTTATCAGTGATGAAATAGTTTTAAACCTATTAAAAAGTAAGATTGAAAGTTCAGGGGTATCTTCAAAGTTTATATTTGATGGATATCCTCGAACTATAAATCAAGCTGAAAGCTTAAGTAAGTTAGCAAATGAATTAAATTTTAAACTAGATTGTGTTATATATTTGGATATTGATGAATTAACAGCAATGAAAAGAGCTGTTGGAAGAGTTAGCTGTCCAAGTTGTGGTAGAGGTTATAATAAATATGAAGAAGGTCTTATGCCAAAAGAAAAAGATCTATGTGATGATTGTAAGGTGCCATTAACATCAAGAAGTGATGATAATGAAGAAACTTTTAAAGAAAGATTTCAAACATATTTAAGTAATACCAAACCTTTACTTGACTATTATGAAAAGTTAGGTATAATTAACGTGGTAGCAAGTTTATCTCCGGAAGAAACTTTTAAAGAAATAGAGGGTGTAGTCAATGATTAATATATATACTGATGACGAAATTAAATTAATTAAAGAATCAGGTCATATTACATACGAAACTCATCAATATTTAAAACAATTCTTAAAACCTGGAGTAACAACTAAATATATAGATGATTTAGCTGGAGAATTCATTAGAAGCAAAGGCGGAGAGCCTAGTTGCAAAGGATATGAAGGTTATCCTGGAAATATATGTATATCAGTAAATGATGAAGTTGTACATGGAATTGGAAGCGATAGATGTCTTGAAGAAGGCGATATTGTTACTCTTGATATTTGTACACTTTATAAGGGTTACCATTCTGATTCGGCATGGACTTATCCAGTAGGTAAGATAAATAAAGAAAAGGAATACTTAATGCATCATACTGAAAAAGCATTATTTATTGGATTAAAAGAATTGAAAGCTGGAGTTCCACTTGGAAATGCCTCAGCTAGAATTGGTCAATATGCTAAGAAGCATGGTTTAGGTGTTGTACATGAACTTGTTGGACACGGAGTAGGTCATGAATTACACGAAGATCCAGATGTTCCAAACTATGGAATTTACAATACTGGAGTAAAACTAAAAGAAGGCATGGTTATAGCTGTAGAACCAATGTTAACGGCTGGAAAGAGATATGTTGTAATGTTAGATGACGATTGGACAATCGTAACTGAAGATGGAAGTCCAAGCGCTCACTTTGAACATACCGTTGCTATAAGAAAAGATGGATATGAAATTCTTACAGGAGAGTGAAAAATGGCTAAAGAGCAAAAAATTGAAGTCGAAGGTAAAGTAATCGACGTAACTCATGAAATATATAAGATTGAGTTAGATAATAAGCTTATTGTAACTGCCCGTGTTTCTGGTAAAATACGTATGAACATGATTCGTATTTTAGCAGGTGATAGAGTTACAGTAGAAATGTCACCAACTGATTTAACACATGGGATTATAAAATATAGAAAATAATGGAGGAAATTTTATGAAAGTAAGAGCATCAGTTAAAAAAATGTGTGCAAAATGCAGAACAATAAAAAGAAAAGGTAAAATTAGAATTATTTGTGAAAATCCAAAACACAAACAAGTACAAGGCTAGGAGGAAAATAATATATGGCACGTATTAAAAATATAGAATTACCAAAAGATAAAGCTTTATATATTGGTTTAACTGCTATTTATGGAGTAGGACAAAGCACTGCTAAAAAAATCTGTGCAGAAGCTAAAATTGATCCTGAAATGAAAGTAAGAGATTTAACTACTGAACAAGAAGCTTTATTAAGAACTGAAGTTGATAAATTTGTAGTTGAAGGAGAACTTCGTAGAGAAGTTCAAATGAACATCAAAAACAAAATGGAAATTAAATCTTATCAAGGTATAAGACATATTAAAGGTTTACCAGTTCATGGACAAAGTACTAGAAGTAATGCTAAGACTCGTAAAGGAAAAGGTAAAGTAGTTGCTAACAAGAAAAAAGTTGGTAAATAATAAATAGGAGGTATAATAATGGCTTATAATAGAAGAAAAAGAAAAATTAAAAAGAATATTCCTGAAGCTCAAGCTCATATATCTTCATCTTATAATAATACATTAGTTACTATTACAGATAAAGATGGTAATACAATCAGTTGGGCATCTTCTGGAACTATTGGTTATAAAGGTAGTAAAAAGAAAACTCCTTATGCTGCAGGACTTGCTGCTGAATCTGCAGGAAAAGCTGCTATGGATGCTGGAGTTGTTAAAGTTGAAGTATTCGTTAAAGGATTAGGTGGAGGTAGAGAAACTGCTATTCGTTCACTTCAATCAGTAGGATTAGAAATTACAGCTATTAACGATGAAACACCAGTACCACATAATGGTTGTAGACCACCAAAACGTCCAAGAAACTAATACAAAGGAAAAGAGGATTTAAATATGAATTTTGAAAAACCAGACTATAAAATTACTGAATATTGTGAAAGTAAGAATTATGGAAAATTTGAACTAGAACCACTTGAAAGAGGTTTTGGTACAACTATAGGTAATGCATTAAGAAGAGTTATGTTATCTAGTATGCCTGGTTCGGCTGTTACTAGTGTTAAAATTGATGGAGTTTTACATGAATTCCAAAAAATAGATGGTGTTAGAGAAGATGTTATGAACATTATTCTTAATATCAAAACTTTAGTTGTAAAGAATCATTCAACAGAAAAGAAAGTAATTAAACTTTCTGCTGCTAAGGAAGGACCTGTTACAGCTGGCGAAATTGAACATGACGCTGATATCGAAATAGTAAATCCTGATTTAGTTATTTGTAATTTAGTTAAGGGTGGAAAAATTGATATTGAAATGACTGTTAATAATGGTCGTGGATATGTTGATGCAAAAGAAAACAAAAAAACACTTGGAGATGTTGTTGGATTAATTCCTATTGATTCAATTTATTCTCCAGTTGAAAACGTAGCATTTGAGGTTGAAAGTGCTCGTGTAGGTCATAATGAAAACTATGATAAACTAATAATGTCTGTATACACTAATGGATCTATAACTCCAGAAGAATGTATGGCATTAGCAAGTAGAATTTTAATTGAACATTTAAATATTATTACTGATTTAAATCATATAGCTGATGTAACAGGAATAATTGCTGAAAAGAAAGTAGATACAATAACTAAAACACTTGAAACTCCAATTGAAGAAATTGAATTCAGTGTAAGAGCTTATAACTGCTTAAAGAGAGCAAATATTCATACAATGCAAGATTTAATTGATAAAAAAGAAGTTGAAGTTACTAAGATTAGAAATTTAGGTAAGAAATCACTTAAAGAAGTAATCGATAAAGTAAACGAAATGGGATTAAAATTTAAAGACTAAAACCAAAGAAGGAGGATATGACGATGTATAGAAAATTAGGTAGAGAATCTAGAATCAGAAGAAGTATTCTTGCTGGAATAACTAAAGACGTAATCAACAATGGTTATGTTGTAACAACTGAAGCTAGAGCTAAAGAAGTTAGAAAATTTGTTGATAAGATGATTACTTACGGAAAAACTGGTACATTAGTTTCAAGAAGAAAAGCATTAGCTTTCTTACATAATGATAAAGCTGTAGTAAGTAAAGTATTTGATGAATTAGCACCAAAATATGCAAATAGAAATGGTGGATATACAAGAATCATTAAATTAAAAGAAAGAATTGGCGATGACGCCTTAACTGTTAGACTTGAATTAGTTGACTAATCAAGTCTTTTTTTTTATGAAAAAGTAAACTTTACACATACTAAAAATGAAATATGCAAAATACAACAAATAAGTAGTATAATTAAAAATAGGATAGGTGTGTGAAATTAGGTGAAAATAAAAAATGTAATGTAGAATAATTTAAAAGATGTGTATTTTAATATGCAAAATGCACTAGTCAAGAAAAAGTAGACAATTTATGTAAAAAAGAGGGGGATTGGTTTGATAAATTAATTCTCTTTATTATAATAATAATTTTTAAATTGAATAGGAGTAAGATATTTTAAAGCAAATTGTGGTCTTTCATAATTAAAATAATGAATATAATCCTCAATTTGTTTAGGAAAATCATCACAAGAATTAATCTTAAAATCTAGAAATAATTCTTCCTTAATCCAACCATTAATCGCTTCCATTGCACCATTTTCGGTAGGAGTGCCTGGTTTAGACATTGAATGTATGATATTATATAAAGGAAGGGATTCATTGAATTTCTTAGAAGAATATACAGAACCTTGGTCAGAGTGCAAAATCATCTCAAGGTCTTTATATTCTTTATTTTTTTGTATGATAACATGGGATAAAGCATTATGATAAGTATTAGGATCACCTTTTTTATTAGAAAGAGAATAACCAATAAGCTCATTATTAAATAAATCCATAAATAAAGTTAATTCGTAATAATGTCCATTAGCCCAAAAAGCAGTCATATCAGAAACAACAATTTGAAAAGGTCTTAAAGGATTTAGTTCTGCCAAGATGTAATTAGGAAAATTTTTCATTTCTCTATTAACTTTCTTACCATATCTTTTTGTATGTTTAGATTCCGATTTAACTCCAATAAACTTGCAAATTTTATGAGAATAATTATCAGAATAAACAACGCCTAAATCAAGTTTAATCTTAGCATTTAACCATCTATAACCATGAGAAGGAAATTGATTATGATAATTTAAAAAAACATCACACGCTTCATTTCTGTTGATTTCTCTAATAGAAGGGTTACTGCGTCTTTTAAGCCATTTATAAAAACCAGAACGATTAATATTCATCATATTACATAAAGAATTAATAGAATATATATTAGAAAGTTCATAGATTACTTCGTATTCTTTTTGGAGAAAGTAACGAACACCTTTTCTCCCATACCACCTTCTTTCACAAGATATCCTTTTTTTAATCTAGTAATTTCTATATCCTTTTTCATCAAAATATTTTTTAATTCATCAATTGATAAATCATCATAACAATCATCTTTAGGTATATTAATAAGTTTAAAATCATTGATGAATTCGATTTTAGGATCAAAACAATGATTATCTTTATTAAAAGCAGTAATCCACTTTTCTAAAGTTTTTAAAGGAACATTATATTCTTCAGCAGTTTTAATAGTAGAAACATGATTAAAACAAATCTCTTCACAAAGCTTCTTTTTGAGATCAGTATTATAATGCATAGACATAAAACTCACATCCTTTCGTTGTCTATATTACAAAATAATTGTATAAATAAAATAAATATTTGTCTACATCCGACTTTTTATTGTCTACATACCCTCTCTAGTTGTCTACTTTTAGTTTACCACTACAAAACAAAGTGCATAATTTTTTTTGTGCAAAAAATTTTCAAATTGACTTGAAAATCGGGGGGGGTATTATAAAATAAAAATAGAAAGATAGATGATGCAAA
>OGQT01000772.1_pt1 | contig 27544 bp, 18 predicted proteins | sample 1553261 | NCBI WGS metagenome assembly OGQT01 (sample SAMEA2579992, study PRJEB22360) | human gut metagenome | biome: human gut; feature: human-associated habitat; material: faeces | place: Denmark | collected 2008/2010
TGGAGGGAAACCAGCTGGTATCCCGGAAGATATCCAAACCGATCCGGGAGCTGGATGCTTCCGTCAAGGCCCATGAGGCAGGAGGAAAACCGGATATCTATATCGGCGGCTCCTCGGAGATCCGCCATCTGGGACATTCTGTGCAGAAGTCCTATGAACAGATCGAAAAACTGATGGACGAGATCATCCGGCAGCAAAATGAACGAAGAAAAAGTGAACTGGATGCCCTGCAAAGCCAGATCAACCCCCATTTTCTGTATAATACACTGGAGTCCATCACATGGATGGTGGAAGCCCAGGAAAATGAAGCGGCGGTTCGTATGATTTCCGAACTGGCAAAATTACTTCGTGTCAGTCTGTCACGGGGTAAGACCATCATTCCCATTAAGGATGAGCTGCAGCACAGCAGAAGCTATATGAATATCCAGCTGGCCCGGTACAAAGAGCGATTTAAAACAGAATTCCGGATTGAGGAAGAGATTGAAAACTACTGCATTGTAAAGCTGGTGATCCAGCCTATCCTGGAAAATGCCATCTATTATGGCGTTGGCAATATGGATGAGGATGATGGCGGCATGATCATCGTCAGCGGAAAAAAGAAAGACGAGGACATTCTGATCACCATCGAAGACAATGGGATGGGCATGCGGGAAGAAGTCCTGGAAAATATTCTGACGGATAACAGCAAGGTTCCGAAGCACGGTTCCGGCGTGGGTGTGATCAATGTGCATTCCAGAATCCGGCTGATGTTTGGAGAAGAATACGGACTTTCCATAGAAAGTGAACCGGACGAAGGAACAAGGGTTACGATCCGTATTCCGGCAATCCCATATACACCGGAAAACGCAGAAGCATTGGAATTACAAAAATACATACAAAGGAGACCGGGCAGATGAAAAAGAACAGAATGAAATTTCTTATAATTGAGTTTCTTTTGCTGCTGCTGGCAGTATTCTTTGTATGGAAAATTTTCGATCAGAACGTAGCAGAGCCCCGGATTGCCGTGATTCTTCCGGAGTCCGGTGACAAACGCTGGGATGCCCTGATCAAGGGAATGAAGCAGGCTGCGGCAGAGAACAACGTTCATATGATCATCTGCAATACGGAAGAGATCGACGGGCCGGAGGTGGAAAGAGAATTTATCAGGGAACAGAAGGACAACGATATTGATGGCTTTATCATATATCCGGCACCCGGTCATGAGACGGAAAATATGCTGAAAAAAGAGTGTGGAAAGAAACCGTATCTGCTGATTGCAGATGGTCTGGCGGTAAAAGAAGGGGAAACTGCCAGTCCCACGATCCAGCCGGATTACCGGGAGATCGGAAGGTGGCTGGGAGAACGGCTGAGAACAAAAAAGCAGAAGATCGGAATTATCGCCGACTGGAAAATGTCCGAGGCTGTACAGGCGGAGATTTGTGGATTGAACGAGGTGCTGGAAGGCAGCGAAAGCAAGATCAGCTGGTGTATTTACCGGAGAAAAGAACAGGACATTGTGGAGCGGATGAAGAAGGAAACAGAGGCGGATGCTCTTGTCATCCTGGATGCAGGAATATTGGAAGAGTTTGGAGAGCAGGCAGAAAATGGAACATACGAGGGCGCGGAGCTCTATGGAGTGGGTTACAGTCTGAAGACGATTGCACTTCTGGATAACGGAAACATTCAGGGGCTGGCTGTGCCGGACGGATATGAAATCGGCTATAAAAGTGTGGAAGAAATAACCAAAAGGATCGAGCACAGGTCTTATAAAATGCAAGGATATATAACCGAATATCAGGTACTTGGCAAGGAAAATTTCTCTATGGACGAAGATTTAGAAAGGTTTTTATATTCCTATGAATAAAAAGAAAAGAAGGGTGGCAGTATTATTATCTGCCACGATAGGGAGTGCGGTGCTTGTGCTGTCGGGGTGTTCCGGCAAGTCGGACCAGACAGAGAAAACCCTGCGGGTCGGAGTGATAACCTACACGCAGGATGATCCTTTTATCAATGGACTGACGGATGAACTGAAGGCGCAGCTGAAAGCCATGGAAAACAAAGAACGAAGGATTATCGTATCGATAAAAAGCGGAAACGACGATCAGCAGGAACAGAACGAAAAGGTGGAAGAGATGATTGATGCCGGCTGTGATGTGCTCTGTATCAATCTTGTGGACCGGACAGCTCCGTCCCGGATCATCCGAATGGCAAGGAATGAAGACATTCCTGTGATCTTCTTTAACAGGGAACCGGTAAGAGAAGACCTGATGCAGTGGGAAAAGCTGTATTATGTGGGCTGTGATGCAGAACAGTCCGGGATCATGCAGGGTGAGATCGCAGCAGAATACATCAACAGCCATCCGGAAGTCGATAAAAACAAGGACGGAAAGATCCAATATGTGCTTCTGGAAGGAGAAGCGGGCCATCAGGATGCCATCAGCAGAACGGAATATTCCGTAAAGACACTGATGAAAAAAGATGTTATACTGGAAAAGCTAAGTTATCAGTTAGCGGACTGGAACCGGGGACAGGCGGAAAACCGCATGAACCGTCTGATCAGCCAGTACGGAAAAAAGATTGAACTTGTTATGTCCAACAACGATGAGATGGCACTTGGGGCTGTGGAGGCCTATCGGAAAGCAGGCTATGTCCGTGAAGAATGGCCGGTGATCTTCGGAATTGATGGCCTGGAAGAGGCTCTGGAAGCCGTAAAGGCAGGAGAGATGCAGGGCAGCATCCTAAATGACAGAGTGGATCAGGCAAAGAAAATGGCGAAAATGGCAGTGGAGCTGTTCGAGGGAGAGGAATTTGACCAGGAAAGCCTGAAAGAAGGCCGGTACTATTTTTCAGAATATCAGAAGGTAGACGGCAGCAACATCGATGAGTACCTGAACGCAGAAGAGACGATTTCCCACTCCGAAATGTAAGCAGGAAGACTGCGTTTGCAGGCAGAAAGAGTAAGTAAAGACGTGTCTTTATTTTAAACCAATCAAGCAAGCAGCGAAGCGGATTGCGAATATCCGACTGACAGAATGAGGAAAAACAGATGGAACATACATGGACCAAAGATTTTTATCAGGAGACAGATCCGGCAAAACGGCAGCAGATCTTAAAAGAATATATCGGAGAGGAGGAAGCTTGGGAAGAAGAATACCGGGCTCGGCTCTGGACGGCCCGATACGGACAACGCAGGCTCCAGAAGGATGAATTTGTCAAATGCCTGATGGAACTGAAGTATCTGGCGGAAGGAACCTCTCTGGATCCGGGAGGCGACAGAAGAAAGATGGGAGCCCGGATTCTCTCTACGTTGTGCCTGGCGGAAGCCATGCAGTCAGATGAGGGATACCAGAAAATTCTTGCAGATGAACTGTACAATGTATTCCTGAAATTTATTCAGGTCAGCAGAGGAGGCAGAGGATTTACCTCTCTGGTATTCGGCATGGGACAATTGTCCGAAGAAGGAATCGCGAAAAAAATCGCCGAACAGATCAGTGTGATCGCGTTCAAGGCACCACGCCTGCTTCACATGGAAAAAGAATTCACCCTGCTCCGGGAAGCCGCCCTCCGGGCATATCGGCAGGAGTATCCGAACAGGGAGCATTTCCTGAATAAATATTGAGGTTATTGCAGTAATGTCTGAACAGTGGCAGGCGGAAAGAGAAAGGAGAATAAAATGGAATACAGAAAATTTGACAATGTTATAGTAGCAAGGATTGACAAAGACGAGGAAATATTGGAGCAGCTGAGGGTAATTGCCATAAAGGAGAATATAAAGCTTGCCAGTGTCCAGGCTCTTGGAGCGATCAATGATTTCACAGTCGGAGTATACAAGACAGACGAAAAGAAATATTATTCAAACAGCTTCCAGGGGTATTATGAAATTACATCACTGACAGGTACAATCAATACAATGGATGGAGAATATTATGCACATCTTCATATGAGTGCCGGAAATCAGAAGGGCGAGGTGTTTGGAGGACATCTGAACAGAGCGATTGTCAGTGCAACCTGTGAGCTGGTCATCACGGTAATTGACGGAAGAGTGGACAGAGTTCATGATGAAGAAACCGGACTTAATATTTTTAAGTTTAACTGAATCAAGCTGCAAAGCAGCTATTCGGTTATGAGCAAGTAGCGAAGCGGATTGCGAATATCCGCTTGACTTAAAAGCCTGAGAGGAAATAGTGAGAAGCAACATCGGGATGCAGCGTAAGCGAAATCGAGATGTGATCTGAAGAGATAATACAATTTACGAAAAAGTGGATTTTCCACATAAATACCTGAACTGGAGGTGTAGGGGCTATGATAAAAGAACATTATTCGATCCTGTTTTGCAGCTTAACGGGTAATACAAAGAAGCTGGCTGATGCAATCTATGAAACGTTGCCAAAGGACAAATGCGATTATTTTGGCACAAACGATTCGCAGGTACCGCAATCCGACGTATGCTATATCGGATTTTGGACGGACAAAGGGAATGCGGACCAAAAGACATTAGAATTGTTGTCGAAATTAAAAAATAAAAAGATTTTTCTGTTTGGAACAGCTGGATTTGGCGGAAGTGATGCCTATTTTGAAAAGATTCTCGGACAAGTCAAACAGTCGATCGATGCAAGCAATACGGTCATCGGTGAGTATATGTGCCAGGGAAAGATGCCGCAGTCTGTGCGTGAACGGTATGTGAAAATGAAAGAAAACCCGGAACATCCGGCCAATCTTGATCTGCTGATTCAAAATTTTGACCGTGCTTTGTCACACCCGGACAGCGAAGATTTGGAAAGACTGAAAAAGTCATTATGAGATGGAAAAGTATGTTGTGCTTGATAAAAATAATCAGATAAGAGCAAAATTCGCGAAATGATTGCAATGGATCGTCAAATGGAATAGAATGGAGAGAAAAAAGAAAGGTGTGGAAAAGGCAGGGTTGGCAAAGCATATCCGGCAGATGAGGTCATGCAGAAACAAAAACAATGAAAACTACAACAAAACAAACTCATTTATACAGTAACACGGATCTTCGCAAGCTTTTAATTCCGATCATCATTGAACAATTGCTTTCTTCCCTGATGGGAACTGTCGACACGATGATGGTCAGCAATGTCGGGTCTGCCGCAATTTCGGCAGTCTCGCTGGTGGATTCCATTAATATCTTAGTCATTCAGGCGCTTTCTGCGCTGGCGGCAGGAGGAGCGATTCTCTGTTCGCAGTATCTTGGAAGCGAAAAACGGGATGGGGCAATCCGTTCGGCACAGCAGGTGCTTTTTGTTATGACAGTTTTGTCCGTCGCATTATCCGCGGGCTGTCTGATTTTCCGTGTTCCGCTGCTGCGCGTGATTTTCGGGGCAGTGGAAGCGGATGTTATGAAAAATTCACAGGTGTATTTCCTGTTTACGCTGCTGTCATTCCCGTTTATCGGGCTTTACGATGCGGGCGCATCGATTCTGCGGGCGCAGAACAACAGCCGCAGTCCGATGGTGATTTCGGTGATTTCCAACTTTATGAACATCGGCGGAAATGCCATTCTTATTTTCGGTTTCCACATGGGTGTCGAAGGAGCCGCAATTTCGACTTTAATTTCGCGTATTTTCTGTGCGGTTGTCGTACTGTGGAAGCTTCGGGATGAAAGCAAACCGATTTTTGTGAAGCAGTATCTTTCCATTCGGCCGGACTTTGGTTTGATCAAAAAAATACTGTTCATCGGTATCCCATCGGGAATCGAGAACAGTATGTTCCAGTTTGGAAAGCTGGCGATTCAGTCCACTGTGTCCACACTTGGCACGGTTGCCATTGCCGCGCAGGCGATGACGAACATCCTTGAGAACCTGAACGGTGTCGCTGCGATTGGTGTCGGCATCGGACTGATGACGGTAGTCGGTCAGTGTCTCGGCGCGGGCCGGAAGGATGAAGCAATCTACTATATTAAAAAACTGTGCTGGCTGTCAGAAGTGGTTATCGTTGCAAGCTGTCTGCTGGTATTTGTGCTGACAAAACCGATTACGATGATCGGCGGTATGGAGGCAGAGAGTGCAAAGCTCTGCATGCAGATGATGATCTTTATCACGATTGTAAAGCCGCTCTGCTGGGTCATGGCGTTTGTCCCGGGATACGGCATGCGGGCTGCCGGGGATGTAAAATTCTCCATGATCACGTCCTGCTGTACGATGTGGCTGTGCCGTGTGAGTCTCTGCATTTATCTGTGCCGCGTATGGGGATTCGGCCCGATCGCCGTCTGGATCGGCATGGCGGCAGACTGGAGCCTGCGGTCCATTCTCTTTACCATCCGGTTCAAATCAGGAAAATGGCTGAATCATCATTTGATAGAAGAAAAGAAACAGGAGAGCTAAACATCTTCTTCCGGTAAAAAGGAAAGCGCATATGCAAGAGAGTCGTTGAGATGAGATTTTTGACCGCGGCTGGAAGCCGTACCGGATCAATCACCTGAGCTGGTGGAAAGAGGAGCTTGCATCCGAAGAAGAGATGGAAGAGGGACGGAACAATCTTGCAGCACACGACAATCGGAATGTAGATGAAAAGAAAATCCTTTTGTATGAACAGATCATTCGGGTTGTGTAGAAACAGGAAGAAAAAACTGGATTTTTCCAGTACCGGATGATAAGATAAAGCTGTGTTTCGGGATGGCTTAAACATATGGAGGTGCAGGATGGAACCAATTTATTTGTCAATCCAGCAGAAAGAAACTGGCAGTCGCATCAAATCCCTTCTTCGTGAAAGCGGATACACCGTGAGAGACATTCAGAATGCCATGGGTTTTGAAAATCCACAGGCGGTCTATAAATGGATTTCCGGCAAGTGCCTGCCAAGTCTGGACAACTTTCTCATTTTAAGCAGATTATTAAACACAAGCATCGAAGATATCCTCGTCATTGACGGGGATATTCCTCGTTTCAGGATAATTTTAAACTACACACAACGGTGGCAGGAAAGTCTCCACCGGCTCCGTTGACTTTATATGTACAAACTGATAAGATACTCATAAGTATGTTCTTAGGGGTATCTTATTTTTGTATTTCAAAAAAAAAGGGGAAATTAAATAATGACAAAAAAGAAAATCATTGGCCTTTGCATCGGCGCTGTCGTTCTTGCCGTGGCTGCGGCCGGTGTGAAGGAAGGCAGCTGGCTGATGAAGCATCGCCGGATGCAGAATGAGTTTACGCATGAGATGAATGCATTCACGACCAAAACAAACGCTGAGCTGATCCAGCCGACGATTGTTGCGGAGGATGATATCTACGGCTGGTTTTTCCATGAGGAAGATGACGGGCTGTACATGAATCTCTATTACCGGATCAAAAACGAGTCCAATCAGCACGAAATTGCATCCAGTGAATTTCCTGTGAAGATCAAAAAGGAGCTTCTTGCGGATGATAAAGTGTGGAGCAGAACGACGCGGACCGCGAAAAATCAGGTTCACGCGGAATACCTGGAAGGAGAAGATGACATGACGGTTTCGTTTGACGTCTATTACCAGTGTGAGGGTTCCTGCGGGGAATATTTTGCGGATATTACCGTGACGGACAGTGAGAGCGGAAAGCTCTACTACAGCAGTGAAGCAGAAAATGAAGCGGCAGAATAGGAGGAGCAATGGCCGAAAAAGAAAGCAAAAATAAATGGCATACCCCGGCGGAGCGGATTATGATGCTGGGGTTTGCTGCGGTGATTCTGCTGGGGACAATTCTTCTTTGCCTGCCGGTTTCTGCGGCGGACGGAAAAAGCGTTTACTGGCTCGACGCCCTGTTTACCGCAACGACATCTGTCTGCGTGACGGGCCTTGTCACCGTTCCGACGGCGACGACATGGAGTATCTTTGGAAAAATTGTGATCCTCGGGTTGATTCAGTTCGGAGGTCTTGGCATCATGGCGTGCCTGACGATGGTGTTTCTGATCCTGCGCCGGAAAATCAGTCTGCAGAGCCGGAAATTAATTCAGGATACCTATAATCTGCCGGTTTTAAAGGGCAGTGTGGGCATCGTGCGCCGGCTTCTGATTGGAACAGCAACCGTAGAGATTGCGGGGGCGGTTCTGTATAGCTTCTGGTTTGTGCCGGAGTATGGCTTCTGGAAGGGAATCGGCTACAGTATTTTTCACGCCGTTTCCGCTTTCTGTAATGCGGGAATCGATCTCGTTGGCGAAGCCTCTTTTGCTCCGTTTGTAACGAACCCGCTGATAAACTTTACGACGATGGGACTGATTCTTTTGAGCGGTCTTGGTTTTCCCGTCTGGTGGGAAGTTATGGAGCGGGTGCAGGAGCTTGTGAAGGGAAAACGGCCCCGTAAAAATTTTGTGCGAGGATTCACGCTTCATACGAAACTGGTTTTAACGACAACCATGATTCTGGTGTTCGGTGGAGCACTGCTGATTCTTGCACTGGACTGGAATCACGCGCCATCACTTGGCAGCCTGAAACCGGCGCAGAAGGTCATGGCGGCTTTTTTTCAGTCCGTGACGACAAGAACGGCAGGCTTTGAGACGATCCCGCAGGCTGATTTCTCGGACAGCTCTGCAATGGTAAGTATGGTTCTCATGTTCATCGGTGGCTCCCCGATGGGAACGGCAGGTGGTGTTAAGACGACAACGGTTGCCATTCTGGTTGTGCTGGTTGCCTCCTATATTCGCGGAGACTCAGATACGGTGGCCTGGGGGCGGAAAGTGATGGAAGAAAATATCCGTACCGCTGTCGTCATTTTCTTTTTTGTACTGACGACAGTCTTTACTGCCACCGTGCTGCTGATTTCCGTAACCGGAAGCCCGCTGCTGGATTGTACGTATGAAATTATTTCTGCGGTTGCAACGGTGGGCCTCACCCGTTCCCTGACGCCGACGCTTCCTTTTATGGGAAAGGTGATTGTTATTCTGGTTATGTTTATGGGAAGAATCGGGCCGGTGACGCTGGCTGTCGCACTGCGCCGCAGAACAGGAAGAAAAGATGTCGATATTCAGAGACCGGAGCAGCGGATTCTGATTGGATAGTTGGGAAAATAAAAAACAGGACAGATTTCAGAAAACGAGGAAAAGAAATGAGTAAACAGTATGCAGTCATTGGACTTGGAAAGTTTGGTTTTTCTGTAGCAACGACACTTGCGCAGGCAGGAAAAGAAGTGCTTGCCGTTGATAAAGACGCTGAGCCGGTACAGGAAATTGCCGATCTTGTTACCTATGCGGCGCGTGCAGACATCACGGACAGTCGTGTGTTCGCATCTCTTGGCATCAGCAATATGGATGTGGTGATCGTTGGCATTTCCGAAAATATGGAGTCGAGCATCCTCGCCACCCTGCAGGCAAAAGAGGCGGGCGTGCCGCTCGTCATCGCAAAGTGCATGAGCCAGATGCATGCCAATATTTTGAAAAAAGTCGGCGCGGACCGCGTCGTGATGGCGGAGAGTGAGACGGGCATCCGCCTCGGAAAAAGCCTGATTTCCGGCGGCTTCCAGGACTTCTTCATGCTGTCGGATTCGTTCTCCATGGTAGAGCTTCCCGTGCCGGAAGCGTGGACGGGGCATAACCTCGAGGAGCTGGATCTGCGGAAGAAATACAGTATCAACGTAATCGCCGTCAAGGACGGGGAAGACATCCGTGTCACGGTCAATCCGAAGACGCTGCTCCGCGCAGAGGAAGTGCTGATTCTGATCGGCGAAAACAAAGAACTTGCCAAATTGATGAAAAACAGGAAATGAGGGGACCATTCATGATTACAAGCAGCAGCAATGCACAGGTAAAAAACATTATTGCGCTGAACAAAAAAGCAAAAGAACGCCGGGAGCAGGACGTTTTCGTGGCGGAGGGCTGGAAAATGTTCCAGGAAGCGCCGCGGGAATGGCTGAAAAAAGTATATGTGTCTGAGAGCGGCAGCAAAATGCATGAAATACCGTCCGACGGGACAGAATACGAAGTAGTGGACGACCGCGTGTTCCAGTCCATGTGCGACACGAAGACGCCGCAGGGTGTTTTAAGTGTGATCCGCATGCCGCATTACACCGAAGAGGAGGTGATGGACAACGGAAAGACACCGCTTCTGATGGTACTTGAGGATCTGCAGGACCCTGGAAATGTCGGAACAATCATCCGCACCGCAGAGGGCGCAGGAGTCACCGGCATCATCATGAGCCGCGGTACCGCGGATATCTTCAATCCGAAAACGATTCGCTCGACGATGGGCTCGATTTACCGTATGCCGTTTCTGATCGTCGACGATGCGGTCGGATTTGTAAAAGGCTTAAAAGCGCGGAAGATCTGTACGTACGCGGCACATCTGCACGGCGTGCATTCCTACCGCGAGGAGGATTACACAAAAGGAACGGCATTCCTGATCGGAAATGAGGGAAACGGCCTGACCGATGCAATGGCAGAGGCCGCCGAGTGCCTGATCCGTATTCCGATGGAAGGAAAAGTGGAGTCGTTAAACGCAGCGATTGCATCCGCCGTTCTCATGTATGAGGCACACGGCCAGCGCGCATAAAAGAAAGAGCGTTACCGGTTTTCTTACATTTCTCTTAACCTGCCGGAAACCTACTCGACAGAACCGGTATTTTGAGCTAAAATAGAAAGAGCAGAGTCCGGGCTGAATTTCTGTCAGTCCGGTAAAACTGTAATATTTGCCAGAAAAGCAAAAGCTGTTTTGGGAGGAAGGAAAAATGAGTGAGAAAAAAAACATCAGTAAAAAGGAGTTCCGAAGAAGAAAGCGGAAGCGTGCGCTGATGATCAAAACAGGAATTCTATGTGTTCTGCTTGTCATCTTCGGCATTGGAATATGGGCTTTGGCCGGAGGAACAGAAAAAATCCAGCAGAAAGCACAGGAAAAAGAGGATCAGAAAACAGCAGAGGTGGACGGTTCCGTATCGTCGGACAGCACGGGAAGTGCTGAAGCGCCGACAACGAAAGCACAGATTATGGCGGAAGCCGATGGACCTGCGCAGACATACGATTACGATGGAGCCATTGAAAAGCTCCAGAGCGTAGAGGGCGCAGCGACCGACGCGGATATCATCACAAAAGTAGCAGAGTACACCAGCACGAGAGATGCCTGTGTGCGCGTCAACGTCAACGAAGTAACCCACATTTTCTATCATTCTCTTGTAGTCGATCCGCAGAAAGCGTTCTATCAGGACAACGCACAGACCGCAGGCTTCTGCCAGTGGATGACCACCGTGGATGAGTTCAACGCGATTACCCAGCAGATGTACGACAGAGGATATGTCATGGTTTCGATCAACGATCTCGTGAAAAAGACCGTAGATGATGACGGAACCGTTCATTACGAGGAAGGGGACATTTACCTGCCGGAGGGCAAGAAAGCATTCGTTCTTTCTCTGGATGACCTTTCCTATTACCACTCTTACGACGGACGCGGTATTGCCAGCAAGATGGTAGTCGGCGACGACGGAAAACCGACCTGCGAATATATTCAGGATGACGGAACTGTTGTGACCGGTGCTTACGACTGTATCCCGCTGATGGATCAGTTTATCGAAGCGCATCCGGATGCCGTATACCACAATGCGCGCGGAACCGTAGCACTGACCGGCTACGATGGAATCCTCGGATACCGCACCGACGGTGATTACAAGACGAGAGAAGATCTGACGGATGATCAGGTAGCATGGCTTGATGCACACCCGGATTTCGACTGGGATAAAGAGTGCGAGGAGGCGAAAAAAGTAGCCGATGCGATCAAAGCAGACGGCTGGACATTCGCAAGCCATACCTGGGGCCATATCCGTGTCGGCGACAAACCGATCGAGACGATCCAGGCGGATACCGAGAAATGGCTGACGTATGTTGCACCGCTCATCGGCGGAAGCGATATCATCATCTTTGCACATGGACAGGATCTTTCCGACTGGCACGATTACACGATGGACAATGAGAAGTTTGCTTACTTAAAGAGTCAGGGCTTCAACATCTACTGCAACGTAGATTCCTCCCAGTATTTCGTTCAGGTAAGAGACAATTACCTGCGTATGGGACGAAGAAATCTGGATGGATACCGTCTGTACCAGAACCTCTACGGAGGCGGCGAGGACAGAACAAGCGATCTGTTTGATTCTGCCTCTGTTATTGATCCGCAGCGGCCGACAGATCCATCTCTTTACAATTTAGGTTAAAGAATTTTGAAAATGAAAAAGATCTCACAGAACTTTCTATTATTTATAGAAGAAAGTCTGTGGGATCTTTTTTTCAGCAGGGCGAACCGTTTACAGATATTTTTCTACGAGCGGAAACGGCAGAGGCCCGAGACGGAGCAGTTTTTCATGGAAACCGATCAATGAGAATGAGCCACCTTCCTGTTCCCGCACTTCCGAGAGGAGCTGCGAAAACGAGAGCGATCCGACACAGTATTTCAGATAGTTCGCCGGTGTCTCGAGAATATACTGATATAAAGAGGCAGCGGCCGACGCATCCGTGATGCCGAACTGCGCCAGAAAGGCTGACGCATCCGAGAGGAGCCATCCCTGGCTGTGGATGCCGAGATCCAGCAGCGAGCAGAGGGTAAGATGCACCGAGCGGTTCAGATACCAGAGACGGCAGAGCGCCTGCGTGTTTGCATCGAGATTACGTGCGGCGTAGCGGCAGGCATATGATTCAACGTAGGTTGCCCATCCTTCCACATAACCCGACGGCGCGTAGAGACGGCGGATCAGAAGCGGGTCGGAGCGCGAGAACGAGACGGTCTGGTACAGATGGCCGGGAAAGCCCTCGTGGGCAAGTGTGGAATACAGCTCGATGCCGGTCATCTCATCCGCGGGATTCAGGTAAATGGAGTTGGGTGAATTGACATCGGCGGGCGGTGTGAGATAAAAGGCGGGGCTTAAAAAATCCTTGAGGGAGTCATCCACGGTCTTTACTTCGTATGCGATACCCGAAAGAACGGGAAAATCTTCAGAAACGGCATTCTGCAGATCGGCAAGCATTTCCTCCGGCGTGGAGAACGGCAGCACGAGCGCCTGCTCGGAGAGGGAGAGCGACGGATTCTGATCGAGAATGATCTGCATTTCGGCACACTGGTCCGCAAGCTGCTGTGTTAAAAGGCGGGTCAGCTCCTCCGGTGAAGCGTCAACACCGACGCGGCTGCGGAGAAGATACGCATAGTAGGAAAGTCCGCCTTCCTGCCGGGAAAGACCACCGGCGTTCTGTGTTCCTTTGCCGCGGAGTGAAGAAAGCGCATCGGAAAGAGAGCGGTAGGCGGGAAAAACACAGGAGGTAAGGAGTTTTTCATGCGTCTGCAGACAGAGATTCCTTTCCGCCTCAGAAAACAGTGAAGACGCCTGCAGTTTATTCTGAAAAACGGTGTGGAGCAGATGGCTTTCCGGTGTATCCGCGTCGGCGAGAAAAGCACTGCACTGGCGGATAATGCCATCGACCGCAAGGTCATTCTGAAACACGCCCTGCCGGGATTTTTCCTGCTCGAGTGCGATGAGGTCGGAGAAATAGCGCGGGAGATCCTGCAGAAGATGGAGGTAGTCGGCGATATCCTGCTGTGTGCGGAACGGGTACTCCGCGAGCAGAATGGGAAGCTGTGCCTGAATCCCAAGCGACGGACCGAGCAGTTCCGCAAGAAGGCTGGTGCTGCCCGGCATTTTTTCGCAGTCCAGCTCGTAGAGCAGAAGATCGAGCGTGATCTGATTTTCCGCGGAGAGGCGGTTTCGATGAAAGGATGTGAGCGTTGTTTCCACACTCTGCAGCAGGGCATCATACGAGGTGCGGTCAGGGATGGAAACCGTGCCGAACGAGGCGGTGCCGGGGGCAATTCCGCGGGAAGCCGGATCGGCGAGGGTATAGTGGAGCGTGATGGCAGAAGAGGTTACCTCGGAGTGGAACCGTTCCTCCACATACGCGGAAAACCGGCGGTTCTCACCGGGGGAAAAGAACGGGGAAAAATACCAGAACAGCAGGGCGAAAAGAAGTCCGCCGCACAGAAGCAGAGGGAACAGGATGCGGCGGTGCAGAGAAGCTGGTTTCATAGAATAGGCTCCGGTGCGGACAGTTATCATAAAGTATGTAAAAAATGCTGATTTTATGCGCTTTTTCCGTGGCCTTTCATTTGACTTTCCAAAACGGCTTTGCTATAATCAGTAACGAATGAAATAAGGGACTTTTCAGTGCAGAACGGATTTGAAAAAGAATCCGCGAAGGTAAAAGAGAATCAGGTGGAAATCCTGAGCGATCCGGTCACTGTAAGCAGGGAGTGTTAGCTGCAGAAATGCCATTGTGCGAAACGCATGAGAAGGCGCGGCTGCCGTGAAGATCTGCGAGTCAGGAAACCTGCTGGAAAGGTTAGTGAATCGCTTCCGATGAAAGCATATATTCATGGAAAGATGTACGAAGTAAAATCGGACATCTGCTTTTTTGTCGCCATGCGTCCGAAAAAGAGCTCCGGTGGAGAAACTCTTTTGCAGAAAAAGCAGATGTCTGTTTGTCTTTTCGCAGAAAAAATGTGTCCTCAAAAACAAGATTACTTGCAGGGAGACATCATTGACGGGGACAGGCACCGCCCAGCTGCCTGAAAAAGTCAGACGGAATCCGGAGCAGATGCGCGAAGGAGATCCGAAGAAAAGGAGAAGTTATGAAAGGAAATTCAAGCAAATTTCTGGCACTGCTGCTGTCGGCGTCCATGATCATGAGCCCGACTGCCAGCGTATTAGCAGATACGCAGGAAAAAGCAGCACAGACAGAAAGCAGCGCAGCCGCAGAGGAAGCGCCGCAGAGCGAAGAAACAGCAGAGACGGCAGAACCGGAAACAACACCGGCAGAAACCGAGAGCAGTGAAAGCACTGCAGAGACTCCGGCAGAAGAGCCGACGGAAACACCGGCCGCGCCTGCAGAGGATCAGACACCGGCAGGATCTGACGAGACCGAGACACCATCCGCAGATGAGGATGCTTCGGAAGATACTGCAGAGGACACTGCAAAAGACGGTGAAGAGACTGCCGATACCACAGAAAAAGAGCCGGAAGCAGCAGATGAGACTTCCCAAGATGCTGAAAAAGAAACACCGGCAAAAGAAGAAACCAAAGATGCTGTAAAAGAGAATACCAGTCCGGCGGCAGAACAGCCGAAAACGGAAGTAAAAGAAACAACCAAAAATGAGGCATCCAATACAGCCGAGGAGAAAGAAACAAAAGCAGCGGAAGCAGCAAAACCGGCAGATGGTGAGTATGAGACTTCTGCAGAAGCAACCGGAAGCATGTTCCGTGTGATTTCTTCCAGACTCATCGTAAAAGATGGAAAACTGAAAGCATCCATTCTGCTGAGTGGAACCGGCTATGATTACCTGTATACGGGAACAGCAGCAGAAGCTGCCGCAGCGGATGAAAAGAGCTGGATTGCTCCGACAGGAAGCGAAACCTATACGGATACGAAGACCGGTGCAGAAAAGACCGGATATCGTTTTGAAATTCCGGTGGAAGAGCTTGACAAACAGATGGATGTTGCCGTTCGCTCAGCCAAGAAAAAAACATGGGCTGATAAAACTGTTACGATCCACAGCACTGATGCAATCCCGACGGTAGCACCGGAACCAACCGAGACTCCAAGCGAAAATCCAGGTGAGGATTCCTCGAATAAGCCAGCCAGTGTAGAAGCACCGGTTACCAAAGAGGACGGCAGCGTATTCAAAATGTTCGTCATCTCCGAGGCAACAATGATCAACAAGGGCGATAAACTCGTTCTTACACTGAAAACAAACAACGTATCATTTGATAAACTGTATCTTGGAAAGAACGATGACCTTGCAAAAACACCGGCTATCCAGGGAATGCAGGAAGCAAACGGCGGTTATTCCTTTGCATTTGAAGTAGATGCGGACAAAGCCGGCACAACCGTTCCGATCGTTCTTGGAAAGCCAGATGGAACCTGGTACACCAAACAGCAGCTTTATTTTGCAGTTCCGGGAAGTAAAACACCGGAAGTAACTCCGATACCGGAGCCGACCGAGACTCCGGTCCCGACTGCAACCCCGACTCCGAGTGAGACTCCGGTTCCAACCGCAACTCCAACTCCGGAACCGGCGAAAGTAGAAAACGGTATCTACAGCGGAACCGCGGAGACCGGCGCAGCTATGTTCAAAGTAGTCGGCGTAGAGCTGACCGTAAAAGACGGCGACATGAAAGCACGCATCACGTTAAGTGGTGTTGCCTACGATTATCTGTACATGGGAACACCGGAAGAGGCAGCTGCCGCAGACAAGAGTGCATGGATTGCAGGCGTCGGCACCGTTGATTACACAACAGCAGACGGCGAGACGAAAACAGGAATGCAGTATGATATTCCGGTAGCAGCACTCGATCAGGCACTTGTTGTTTCTTCCCATTCTGCAAAAAAGGATAAATGGTATGCAAGAACCATTACTATTGCATCTTCCAGTCTGAAAAAGACCGCAGATCTTCCGGCAGATGAGACCAATAAAGTAGCAGATGGTATTTACAGTGCAGAGGCAACAACTAATGCAGCAATGTTCAAGGTAGTCGGCGTAAAACTGACCGCGAAAAACGGAAAAATGACAGCAGTTATCACCTTAAGCGGAAGCGGCTATGATTATCTGTATATGGGAACCGGAAAAGATGCGGCAGCAGAGAGCGGCGCATGGATCGCTTCCACCGGAAAAGTGGACTACACCTTAGACGGTGAAACCAAAACCGGAATGCAGTTTGAAATCCCGGTAGAGGCACTTGATCAGGAATTTGCTGTAGCAGCTCATGCAGTAAAGAGCGGCAAATGGTACGACAGAGCCATCACGATTGCATCTTCCAGCCTGAAAAAGACCGGAGACCTTCCGTCGGATGACAACAAGGGCGATACTCCGAAACCAACCCTCGTTCCGACCAATACCCCAACCGTATCTCCATCTGAGACACCGGTTGTAAAACCGACCAGCACCCCGACTCCGGCACCGACCCAGAAACCGGCAGATACCAAACCGGAGCAGGAATCCAAATATGAGTCTGACTTAAGCGGCGGCACATCCAAAGTAGACAGTGCAACCACACTGGCAGACGGCGTTTACACACCAGACGGATTCTCCTTCTCCGGCGGATCCGGAAAGGTAACCATCTCCTGCAGCAAGATTACTGTAACGAACGGACAGGCTTATGCAACGATCGCATTCAGCAGTCCGTACTACGGATATGTAAAAGCAAACGGAAATAAATACATGGCAAATGTCAGCGGCGGAAGCAGCATCTTCACCATTCCGGTTGAGCTGAACAAGAACAATACCATCATCGGTATGACCACCAGAATGTCCGTTGCCCATGAGATTTCCTACAACATCTTCATCTCCTTGGCAGCAGCAAAGAAGGGCGGCAGCACTTCTTCCAGCACAGGATTTGTAAAAGCAGACGGAACAATCTCCACGATCAGCACCGATAACTCCAAGCTGGATACCACCGCTCCGGAGATCATGGGACTGGAATACAAAGCAGAGACAAAACTTGCTTACGCAGAGTACTTCAAGATGTATCATTACGACGAAGGCATCACCCTGCTGGAGATCGATATGACAAAAGATACCGAGCGTGATCCGGAGAAACAGACCGAGGACGACAAGAAAGCAGAAGATACCAATACCGCGGCAGCAACCGACGAGGAAGAAGCGGCAGCAGCATCCGATTCCAAAAAGACCGGCACTGAGAAAGCGAAAGATCTGACCGAAAAGACAAAAGAGCTGTACGAAGGCAATGTTGTCAAATATCTGATCGTTCCGAAAGATGTTGAGATTCCGGCAGGACTGGACAAAGATATGATCGTGATCCAGCTTCCGGTTGAGAAAGCATACGTAGCATCTGAGGATGCCCTGAAACTTCTCGACGAGCAGTTAGACGCAGCAGAGAGCATCAAAGCAGTCGGCATGGAGCAGAAAGACTGCCAGATCGAAAACATTGCAAAAGCAATGGAAGACAAAAAAATCTCCTTCGACGGAGCATTCGATGATCTGGACTACAAAGCTCTGGTAAAAGACGAAATCGACTTTGCAATTCTTCCGTCTGAGTTCCTTCCGGGAAATGCAAAAGATGAGGAAGATACTGACGCAGCCGACGAGACCGCAGATACCAAAGCTGAGGATCAGAAGGACGATAAAGACGATAAGACAACGGATGAGAAAGCAGACGAAGACAAGACTACGGAAGAACTTCTGAAAGAGGAAAATGAGCGTCTGTCCGACACCGCAGAGCGTCTGGCAACCCTGACCATTCCGATGCTGGTTGACCGTTCCGCAGACGAGAAGACCGATCTTGCGAAAGCAGAGTGGCTGAAAGTCTACGGCGTGATCTTCGGATGCGAGGATCAGGCAAACGAGCTGTTCCAGCAGATGGTAAAGGCAGAAGAGAATAAATAAGTACAATAATTTGCAGCAAAAAATGAGAAAGGGCTGCTGCCGTATGGCAGCGGCTTTTTCTTTAAGAAAGGAATATCAAATGACAGGAAAAAACGAAAGAAAGCTGAAAAAATGGGCCGCACTTTTTCTTGCAGCAGCGATGTCACTGACGGCCTGCGGCAGCATCGCATCAACGGGAAGCAGCACATCGTCCGCGTCGGGCACTTCGGCAGTTTCTGAGAGCAGCACATCCACAGCATCCGCAGCAGACGTTTCCGAAAGCCAGACGGAGAGCACATCCGTCTCGGAAAGTACGGCTGAAAGTGAAAGCATCTCCGAAGCCACTGCCGCGAGCAGCACCTCCGGGAGTGATACCGCATCCGCGGATGGTTTCGCAACGACAGACGATGTCAGCGACGCACCGGACATCACCGGAATCACCATCGAGAGCCAGATGGTCCTGAATTACGCCGAGTGCTTTAACGTATACTACTGCACAGACGGCTATAAACTGATCGATGTCAAAGACGGCGCGCAGTATCTGCTCGTCCCGGACGGAAAAGAGGCGCCGGATGACCTCGATTCCGACGTAATTGTAATCCATCAGCCGCTGGAACGCATCTACATGGCAGCAACCTCTCCGATGGCGCTGTTCGATGCCATCGACTCCCTCGATACGATTCGTCTCTCCGGTGAAACCGCAGACAACTGGTACGTACAGGATGCCGTTGACGCGATGAATGCCGGAACGATGATCTTCGCCGGAAAATACAGTGAGCCGGATTACGAACTTCTGGTCAGTGAGAACTGTGATCTGGCCATTGAATCCACGATGATCCTCCATTCCCCGAAGGTACAGGAGATGATCGAGATGCTCGATATTCCGGTCTTCATCGACCGTTCCAGCTACGAATCCCAGCCTCTTGGCAGAACCGAATGGATCAAACTCTACGGTGCCATGCTGGACAAAGAGGAGGAGGCAGCCAACTTCTTTGCAAATCAGGCAAGTGTTGTGGAAAATCTGAAGGATTTCCAGAATACCGAAAAAACGGTCGCTTTCTTCTATATTAATACGAGCGGAGCTGCCGTTGTGCGGAACCCGGAGGACTATATTTCCAACATGATCGAGCTTGGCGGTGCGCGCAACGCCTTCCGTGATCTCCAGGACGACAGCGGAAAAACATCCGTGCCGATCACGATGGAGCAGTTCTACGATACGGCCGAAGATGCGGACTACCTGATCTACAACGCAAGCATCGATTCCACCGTCAAAACCCTGGACGACCTGCTGGCAAAGGATTCCATGTTTGCCGATTACAAAGCAGTCAAAGAGGGCAACGTCTGGACAACCGAGAAATCGATGTATCAGGCAACCGATAAAATTGCACAGTTTACCAACGACATTAACCTTCTGGTAACGGGCGGCGATCCGGATCAGATGGTATTCTTAAGAAAATTATCCTGATGGAGGAACGTATGTCAGAGAAAAAAAATATGACAGGAAAAGAGAACAGTTTCCATATGGAAAACTTCCGGCGCCGTTCGCGGTATACCGCTGTGTTCCTGGTGCTGATTCTGGCGTTCGCCGCCATCACCGTGCTGAATATCAATTCCGGAAACGTAAATATTTCGATTCCGGAAATTTTCCGGATTCTGCTGCGGCGGACCGGAGAGGGGAAAGCGTACAATATTATCTGGAAAATCCGCCTTCCGCGTATTCTGATGGCGGCAATCCTAGGCGGTGCTCTGTCCCTGTCGGGCTTCCTTTTACAGACTTTCTTTGAAAACCCGATTGCCGGTCCGTTTGTTCTTGGAATTTCCTCGGGAGCCAAAATGGTCGTGGCGCTGACCATGATCTTTTATCTGGAGCGGGCGCGCAATATCACATCTTACACGATGATTGTTGCAGCATTCTTAGGATCCCTTCTCTCCGTCGGCTTCATTCTGCTGATGTCCCGGCGGATCAAAAATATGGCAGGACTTCTCGTCGGCGGTATTATGATCGGTTACATCTGCTCGGCGGTCACGGATTTTGTTGTCACCTTCGCGGAGGATTCCGATATCGTCAACCTCCACGGCTGGTCACAGGGAAGCTTCTCCGGCATGAGCTGGAGCAACGTAGCGATCTCTGCGGCTGTGATCGGCATCACCTTTGTCATTACGTTCCTGATGGCAAAACCGATCGGTGCATACCAGCTCGGTGAGGCGTATGCGCAGAGCATGGGTGTCAACATCAAAGTATTCCGCATCGCGCTGATTCTGCTTTCGAGTATTCTCTCCGCATGCGTCACCGCATTTGCCGGTCCGATTTCGTTTGTCGGCATTGCCGTCCCGTTCCTCGTCAAACAGAGCCTCGGCACATCGCGTCCGCTCGTCGTAATCCCGGGAACGTTCCTCGGCGGAGCCGTCTTCTGTATGATGTGCGACCTGATCGCGCGTATGGCGTTTGCACCGCTGGAGCTGTCCATCAGTACGGTCACATCGATCTTTGGTGCGCCGGTCGTCATTTTCATGATGCTGCGCCGGAAAAGGGGGTAAGAGAATATGAGTGAATATTATTTTCATCTGGACCACCTGACGGTCGGCTATGATAAGAAGCCGCTGATCAAAGATATCTGCATCGGCATCGAAAAAGGCGAGATCGTTACGCTGATCGGACCGAACGGTTCCGGTAAATCAACGATTCTGAAAAGCATCACCCGCCAGTTAAAGCTGGTCGGCGGAAATGTGGAGTTTGACGGGAAAAACCTGCATGAGCTTTCGTTCCGCGAGTTGTCCACGAAGATGGCCGTTGTGCTGACGGAGCGCATGAAGCCGGAGCTGATGACCTGCCACGATATCGTGGCAACGGGCCGCTATCCGTACACCGGACGGCTCGGCATGCTGACCCGCGAGGATGAGGAGAAGGTCGAGAAGGCGATGCGCGCCGTTCATGCCGAAGAGCTCGGCGGCCGCGATTTCAACGCCATCAGCGACGGCCAGCGCCAGAGAGTGCTTCTTGCGCGTGCGATCTGTCAGGAGCCGGAGGTCATCATCCTCGACGAGCCGACTTCTTTCCTCGATATCCGCCACAAGCTGGAACTGCTCGCGATTCTGCGCCGCATGGCAAAGGAGAAGGGCATCACCGTCATCATGTCGCTGCATGAGATCGATCTGGCACAGAAAATTTCAGATAAGATCATCTGCGTCAAGGGCGATGCTATTTCCCATTTCGGCGCACCGGAGACAATTTTCCGCGAGGATATCATCCGCGAACTGTACGAGATTGACAATGGTTCGTTTGACCCGTGCTTCGGAAGCATCGAGCTGCCGCGGCCGGAGGGAACACCGCGCGTCTTTGTCCTCGCAGGCGGCGGAACGGGAATCCCGGTGTTCCGGAAACTGCAGAAGGAAAATGTCCCGTTTGCGGCAGGCGTCCTGTATACGAACGATATCGATTACCAGCTCGCCCGCATTCTGGCGATGGAGACGGTAACCGAAGCACCGTTCCAGGAGATCAGCGACGAGGCATTTGCCCGCGCCTGCGAGCTGATGAAGAGCTGTGAACGTGTCATCGACACCGGCGTCCCGGTGGGCATGTGCAACCGCCGGATCGAAGAGCTGAGGGCAGAAGCAAAGCGGCTTGGAAAGCTGGCAGAGTAAAACAAAGAAAAATCCAATCAAAATCTCCTGTCTGGGAACGAAACAATCGTTTTCCGAACAGGAGATTTTCTTTTTGCAGCCATTGTAAAAACAGCAAAAGAACACGAAAAATGTAATATTAAATTGTACGAAAAATTCACACAATTCAAGTCAAAAACCAACAGAGATTGACACTTAAAAAGTCAAGTGCTTTATAAAATCTTTTGGCGAAATAACGGTTTTCTCTGTTATGACCAAAACACGCGTTCTGATTTCGCAAGATTTAAACACATGCTTTCCACACCGTTTTTCGTGGATAATGTGGATAACTCGGTGTATAACTTGTTTTTAGGCATGTTTTCGGTGGTTAACCATGTGGATAACTTGTGGACGAGATGTTTATAAAATTGGCCCGTGTGGAAAAAACCCGGTTTCTTTGTGCAATTTCGACAAAAAGAGGTTTTAAAGTTTTACACGACTGACATGAAAGGTTTTTCAGATTTCAGAAACTACGGAAAAACAGAAAAAAGCAGGCAGTTCTCCGTACAATACGAAGAATGCCTGCTTTTGCCGTATTCTATTCGAAAGAAGCCATCAGTGGCTGATCAGATATTTCTCTACCGAAGTCACACAGTTCGCGCCGTCGGCGGCTGCAGTGATGATCTGACGGAGCTGCTTCGTGCGGACATCGCCTGCGGCGAACACGCCCGGCACGCTCGTCACACCGTCTTCGCCGGCTTTGATGTAGCCAGCCTCATCGGTTTCTACGATGCCTGCGATCAGTGCGGAGACCGGAACGATACCGACGGCAATAAACACGCCGTCTACCGTGATCATACCGGCTTCTCCTGCCTTTTTGTTCGTTACCTTCACGCCGGACACCATCTCGTTTCCCTCGATGGAATCCACAACCGTATCCCACACCATTTCCACATTCGGCAGTGCCAGCAGTGCATCCTGGAGAACACCGGCTGCCCGCAGTTCATCGCGGCGGTGGATCACGTAAACCTTTTTGCACGTTCTGGCAAGGAAAATCGCATCCTCCACGGCGACATCGCCGCCGCCGATAACGGCAACGGTTTTGTCTTTGAAAAATGCGCCGTCACACGTTGCACAGTAAGAGACGCCCATGCCGGAGAGCTCCTTTTCACCAGGTACATTTAACGCGCGGTGCTCCGCACCGGTTGCAAGAATGACCGTTTTGGCATGATACTCATTTTTTCTCGTGCGGACAATCTTGATCTCTTCGTCAAGAACAAGCTCCTTCACACGCTCGCGGGAAAATTCCGCGCCCATTTTTTCAGCGTGTGCGCGCAGCGTGCTTCCGAGATCCATGCCGCTGATGCCCGGAAGGCCGGGATAGTTGTCTACTTCATAGGTATTCAGCACCTGGCCGCCGCTTGCAAAGTTTGCCTCAATCGTAAGAGAGGAGAGCTTTGCGCGTTTCGCATAAATCGCGGCAGAAAGACCCGCCGGGCCGGAGCCGATGATGATAACGTCGTATAAGTTTTCCATAAAAATCCTCGTTTTCGTCTGTAGTAAGCTGCCATGCAGCCATTTTTCTGAAAGTATCGTTACGGAGCCGGTGTTTCGGACGGTTCCTGACTGTCGGAAACGGAAGATGAATCTTCCGCGGAAGTTTTTTCAGCTTCTTCTTCCGGCGCTTCCGGCTGGTTGTGAACCACCTTGATGCTGCGTACCAGCTTCAGATCGTTGTCGATGCCGACTTCAGTGTAGTCCAGCTTTTCGTCATCACTATAGAATGTGTAGAGTGTCAGGTTACTATCCTCTTTTTCCGTTTTTTCTGATTTGGCATCCCCTGCCTTCGCCAGAAAATCGCTCTCGGAAGTGCCGAGCGTGATGCCGTTTGTGATTGAAATCGGAATCTTTGTCGTATCGAGATCGCCGTACAGCGAAGTAACGAAACAGTTGCGCACTGTCGTCGCCTCCGCGCCGTAATTATGTACGGTGCAGTAAAGCTTCTGACCGCCCTTTTCCAGCGTGACGTAGCCGTATTTTCCGTTTAAAACGGCCGTATCGGACTCTTTCGTATTGACGGTCCAGTCGTGGTCCAGAAGTTCACTGACCGGAACGGGAAGATGATAGAGTACATCGTCAAAGCGGACGGTCCAGTCGTTGATTTCACTGCTGTCGGCTTCCGGTGCCTGGTAGGCCTCCACTTCCGGTGTTGTGGCATCGCTGACACCATCGAGCGCTTCTGCATCAGCCGTGGTCGTAAAGTTCTGCATATCGAGGGAATACAGAATTCCCGTTTCGTTATCGAAGCCGAGCGTGATCGTCTGGTACAGCCCGTACTCATACGTGAACTGCACAGAGGTATCGGCCTCATAACGGTCCTTTGGCACACCGTAGATGCTTTCCACATCCTCCATCAGCGACTGCTGCAGGGTGACGCCGTTCGGCAGGCCGACATAGATATTCTGGCCCTCAGCGGTCGAGGTATCGATGTGAATGCCTCCGATCAGGCATTCCGCCACTGGCTTTGCCGTGGTGTCCGGATTGGCAATATCGACGGTAATCTGGTTTCCGTCCTTTTCAAAGATTTCGCCCTCTGAGAAGGATTCCGGCTGGATTTCCTTCGTGTCGTCGCCGCTGTAGACCCAGCCAAGCGCTGTAAAATCCGCGTAGGATTCCGGAATTTCGTATGTATCGCCCCAGATGGCAAGCTGAAAACTGTTCAGGTTCTTCGAGAGATCCACATCGTATTCCGGAATCTCATCGGAATCGCCGGAGGCCGCCAGATTGTCTTCGGGGTCGTCATCGTCGGTACTCTGACTGATGGTTGTGATCGGAATCGTTTCTGTTTTCTTTCCGCAGCCGCTCGTTCCCACGAGGAAAGCGGCAAATACTGCTGTTAAAACCCAACGGTATTTTTTCATCAAAACCTCCTCATAATAAATGGTTAAAAATATTTGAAAGTTACTTCATGTAAGTAACGATATCAGTTCCCCCTATTCTATCACATTCCGCTTCGTTTTCCAATGTCTGAAGCGGATTTGAGAAAAATGGTTTTTCAAAAGCGCGGTACGGAATACATATTTAGTAAGGAACTGGAAAGGGCAGAAGTCTGGGAGGAGGCTGTGTATGCGTTTTACAAAAATGCAGGGCTGCGGAAATGATTATATCTATGTAAATGCCATGGAGGAGCGGGTGGAGAGTCCGGGACGGCTGGCAAAAGCGGTAAGTGACCGCCATTTCGGCATCGGCGCGGACGGGCTGATTCTGATCGGGGCATCCAAAACAGCAGATTTTTCGATGGAAATGTACAACGCCGACGGCTCGAAGGGCGCGATGTGCGGCAACGGCATCCGCTGTGTGGGAAAATACGTGTACGAGCATGGGCTGACGAGAAAAACGACGCTGACTATCGAAACCGGCAGCGGAAACCGTGTGATTCATCTGCAGACGGGGGAGAATCCAAATGAGATCTGTCAGGTGACAGTGGAGATGGGAACGCCGGAATTCCGCGCCGCACAGATCCCTGTTGTTTCTCTGGGGGAATATGTGCTGGAGCATAAAATTACCGTGTGCGGGGAAAATTATACGATGACCTGCCTTTCGATGGGAAATCCGCATGCGGTGATTCCGGTGGAAGATGTGGAAAAAATATCCATTGCAAAGACCGGTTCCGCTTTTGAACACCTTTCCTGCTTCCCGGACCGTATCAATACAGAGTTTATCCAGACTTTAGATCAACACACAATAAAAATGAGAGTCTGGGAACGTGGGAGCGGTGAAACGCTGTCCTGCGGAACGGGAGCGTGTGCGGCAGCCGTCGCGGCGATGCTTTCCGGCTGTGTTTCGGAGGGAGAAACTGCCGTAGAACTGCGCGGCGGCAGGCTTTTCGTTACATGGGACCGGACGAAAAATAAGGTCCTTCTGACCGGCCCGGCCGAGACCGTTTTTGAAGGAACGCTTGCAGAACGAATTTGAAAAATGCAGATTTCTGTCTGCACGAAAGAGCAGTATGCAATATTCTGAAAATAAAAACTTACAGGAAATGCCTTTTCTTTTCAAAAGAAACATGCTACAATATGTGGTACCCACTACAAGAAAAGGGTGGGGGACACACAAGATATAGTGTTTGATTTGGAGGACACCACAATGGTTTATATTATCAAAAAGGACGGAACCAAAGAAGAATTCGACGCGCAGAAGATCGTCCGTGCCGTAAATAAATCCGCACAGAGAATCCTGTATACCTTCTCACAGCAGGAGATTGACTTTATCTGTAAGTTCGCAACCGAGCACGTATATTCCCTTGGAAAGACCGAAATTCCGATCAGCGATATGCACAATATCGTGGAGGGAGCACTCGAAAAAGTAAACCCGGCTGTGGCAAAAAGCTACCGCGATTACCGCAATTACAAAACTGATTTTATCCATATGATGGACGAGGTCTACACGAAGAGCCAGTCCATCCGCTACATCGGCGACAAGAGCAATGCCAACACCGACAGCGCCCTCGTTGCAACGAAGCGAAGCCTGATTTTCAACGAGCTGAACAAAGAGCTGTACCGCAAGTTCTTCATGAACCGCAACGAGCTGCAGGCCTGTAAGGACGGTTACATCTACATCCACGACCAGTCCGCACGTCTCGATACCATGAACTGCTGTCTGTTCGATGTCGGAAACGTTTTAAAAGGCGGCTTCGAGATGGGAAATGTCTGGTACAACGAGCCGAAGACACTCGACACCGCATTTGATGTCATGGGCGATATCGTCCTCAGCACCGCTGCACAGCAGTACGGCGGCTTTACCGTGCCGGAGGTGGACAAGATCCTTGCTCCGTACGCACAGAAGAGCTACGATTACTACGTAAAAGAGTTCCTGAAATATACCGACGCATCCTGGGAGGGGGCACAGGAGAAAGCTATCGAGTATGCGATCGACAAAGTAAGAAGAGAGTGCGATCAGGGATGGCAGGGAATTGAGTATAAACTGAACACGGTCGGCTCTTCCCGCGGTGATTATCCGTTTGTTACCGTGACACTCGGTCTTGGAACGAGCATGTTCGAGAAGATGATTTCCATCTCCCTTCTCGAGGTCCACAAAAACGGACAGGGCAAGAAAGGCCACAAAAAGCCGGTGCTCTTCCCGAAAATCGTCTTCTTATATGATAAGGCAATTCACGGAGAGGGCGGCATCGCAGAAGATGTCTTCGAGGCAGGACTTGACTGTTCTTCCAAGACGATGTATCCGGACTGGCTGTCGATGAGCGGCGAGGGCTACATCGCCGAGATGTACAAGAAATACAAGAGAGTCATCAGCCCGATGGGATGCCGTGCTTTCCTTAGCCCGTGGTACGAGCGCGGAGGCATGGAGCCGGCAGATGAGAACGACAAACCGGTCTTTGTCGGACGTTTCAACATCGGAGCCGTTTCCCTTCATCTTCCGATGATCCTGGCAAAGTCCCGTTCCGAGAACCGCGATTTCCACGAAGTGCTTGACTTCTACCTCGAGATGATCCGCGATCTGCACAAACGGACCTACGATTACCTCGGCGAGATGCGTGCATCCACGAACCCGCTGGCTTACTGCGAGGGAGGTTTCTACGGCGGCCACTTAAAACCGTCCGACAAGATCCGCCCGCTG
>OGQT01000790.1_pt1 | contig 27139 bp, 26 predicted proteins | sample 1553261 | NCBI WGS metagenome assembly OGQT01 (sample SAMEA2579992, study PRJEB22360) | human gut metagenome | biome: human gut; feature: human-associated habitat; material: faeces | place: Denmark | collected 2008/2010
CTCTTTTATTTTTTTACTGCCACTAAGATACGATTTTTTCCCCTCAGGATTTCGGGATGATCCCTAAAAACACTCATTCCATCCATAGACATATTATAGGGTAATTTTTTCATGGTTAAATAATATTAAACAATATAACCAATAAAAATACTTGTATTCCATATTTAAGTTAAAACATAAGTGGTGATCATTGCCTGCTTTTTAAAACTGGTATAATGAAAAGTATCTTTGAAAATCAAAGATTTTCGTTTTTGTAATGACTAAAAAAAACGTACCTTTTTTTTAGTCATTACAAAGATACAATAAAAGTTATGATAAATCAAATCACATTTTCTGTATAGCATATATATCAAGCTGTTATACGAAGCCCATTTTTTCTCCCTGAAGCACAAAAAATGACTAAAAAAAAGGTACGTTTTTTTTAGTCATTTATAAGAATGGATTTTTTGTAAGAGAATAGACATTATAGAAATTCATCAAACTCTATTTTTCAATAGCTATAAATTTTTCATACAGATAGCTATTTACAGTAAGTCGGTCTGGGACTGACGAACATTGCTGTGTTCAATAGTAAAGTTTCTTGATTTTTATATATCTGAATATTAATCCTTTAACTTGCACCTGAAAATGACTTCTATGACCTTTATTTCACTATTCCGTTACTTTACCAAAGTGAAATATTTTAATCAATGGTTAATATACCTGATTGATTTAATGTTTTCTTGCAGTTCGACGCTGCTTTCATTGGGACTTGTTTCTTTTGTATTGGCTCAGAACTATACATTATATATATATGGTACAGCTTTGTTTGCGTCCATATTATGTAGTGCGGTCAGTTTTGTTTGCTTTAAAAGCTATAAAGGAGTAATTCGCCATTCTACGTTTACTGAGGTTGGGCGTATTTTATTGGTTACTCTTTTAAAAATAGCGTTGTTGATACCGGTTATCGTTTATCTGCCTACCATTTTGACTTTTCGAGAGATTTTGTTGGTCAACTTAATCGATTTATTCCTGACTTTCTTCCTCTTGACTTTTTTTAGACTGACGTTGATCACTTTATATCATTTGGTCTTGAATGTATCCAATCGTGACAGACTGTTGATCTTCGGTAGTGAAAACCGAACGACAGCTCTGTTTGGAGCCTCCTTGAATGATAAGTTGATGTATCAGGTAGAAGGTTATTTGCGTTTTGGAAAGAAAGGGTCGTTGCGTATAGGCGGATATAAAGTATATTCTGTCAAAGATCAGCTTGAATTCAACCGGTTAATCAATTCGAGGAATATAAAAGCTATTCTTTTTACAGACTATCAGGCAATCAGAGAAGAAAGCGAACGCCTGATCCGTTATTGTGAAAAGAAGAAAGTCCGTATGTTGATGCTTCCGACTATCGATGAACTTAGAGAAGGAACTAAAACACTACGTAATCTTCCGGACATACGTATCGAAGATCTGTTGGGGCGTGATGAAATCCATATTAATACGGGAGAGATTGCTAACTTTCTCAAAGGAAAAGTCGTTATGGTTACCGGAGCTGCCGGGTCGATCGGCAGCGAGCTTTGCCGTCAGCTTTGTCATTTTGGTCTGAAGCAATTGGTTTTGTTTGACAGTGCAGAGACGCCTATGCACAATATACGTCTAGAGCTGGAAGAGAAATTCCCTCAGGTAGAGTTTACGCCCGTAATGGGGGATGTCCGTATGGTTGATCGTGTAGAAAGCGTATTCCGTCGTTTTCATCCTCAGATAGTCTTCCATGCGGCTGCTTACAAACATGTTCCTCTGATGGAAGAAAATCCTTGTGAAGCGGTTCATACGAATGTTTACGGCACTCACAATGTCGCTGATATGGCAGTGAAATACGATGTGGATAAATTCATAATGATATCTACAGATAAGGCTGTTAATCCAACGAATGTAATGGGAGCGTCCAAACGTCTGGCTGAGATCTATGTTCAGAGTCTGAGCGTCGCGATCAGTAAAGGACTACATCCCGGAAAGACTCGTTTTATTACGACTCGTTTCGGTAATGTTTTGGGTAGTAACGGTTCTGTTATTCCGCGTTTCCGTGAACAACTGGCTAAAGGTGGCCCGTTGACAGTCACCCATCCTGATATTATCCGTTATTTTATGACTATTCCCGAAGCCTGCCGTTTGGTGTTGGAGGCAGCTTTTATGGGCAAAGGAAATGAAATCTTTGTCTTCGATATGGGGACTCCGGTGAAAATTGCCGACCTGGCACGTCGTATGATTGAGCTGGCCGGTCTTGTTCCTGATAAGGATATAGAAATTCAATACACGGGGCTTCGTCCGGGTGAAAAACTTTACGAAGAGCTTCTGGCAATAAAAGAGAACACGCTTCCCACATTAAATGAGAAAATCTATCGTGCCCAGGTTCGTGAATATGATTTCAAAGAGATTAATGATCTCATGGACCCTTTAGTGCACTTGGCTGTTTGTGTGGATAAGGTTCGGACTGTGAAGCTGATGAAAGAGATTGTGCCGGAGTTCAAGAGTAAGAATTCGGAATACGAGGCGCTGGACAAATAATAAAATTCCGAAGAACCTGCCGTATAAGGTGCAAGGCCTACTGCCGGCACATTCTATCAGAAGCGAGCAGAACAAGCCGATACGATCCATGCTGAGATAGAACGCTCACCTTATCCGGTGCTGGTTTGTGGGGACTTTAATGATACACCGGCTTCTTATACATATCATCGAACGCGCGAGGGTTTGGTTGACGGTTTCCGTGATTGTGGAAGTGGTTATCAATATACGTTCCGGCAGTTATACAAGCTCTGGCGGATTGATTATGTTTTTTATTCGGGGGCGTTAAAGGGTCGTGAATGCTATTCGCCGGAGACATCTTATAGCGATCATAATATGGTGGTTTGGAAAGGAATAATAAATTAATCGATATAAAATCAATGAAAGTTTTAGTTACTGGTGGTGCTGGTTTTATCGGCTCTAACCTTTGTGAGTCTCTTTTAGCAGAAGGGCATACTGTTCGTTGCTTAGATAATTTTGCAACCGGAAAACCAGAGAATATCTTCCCTTTGCTTGAAAAGTATCCGCAAACATTTAGTTTGCAAGTTGGTGATATCCGTAAGATTGAAGATTGTCGGAAAGCAGTGGAAGATATGGAATATGTTTTGCATGAAGCTGCCTTAGGTTCTGTTCCGCGTTCAATTAAAGATCCGATTACAACAAATGATGTTAACATTGGCGGTTTTATGAATATGCTTGTAGCTGCTCGCGACGCAGAAGTTAAGCGCTTTGTTTTTGCAGCCAGTTCTTCTACATACGGGGATAGTAAATCTTTACCTAAAGTGGAAGATGTGATTGGTAAACCACTTTCTCCATATGCGATTACCAAATATGTGGATGAACTGTATGCTGATGTATTTGCGCGTACTTACGGAATCGAATATATCGGCTTGCGTTATTTTAATGTATTTGGCCGTCGTCAAGATCCGTTTGGTGCGTATGCAGCAGTTATCCCTTTGTTTGTGAAGAAATTCATGAACCATGAGGCTCCGAATATCAATGGAGATGGAGAATATAGCCGTGACTTTACTTATATAGACAATGTGATTCAAATGAATATGCTGGCATTGACAACTACAAATCCTGAAGCAGTCAATCAGATATACAATACAGCATTTGGAGAACGTACTACTCTAAATCAATTGGTAACTTATTTGCGTGAATATCTTTCAGAATTTGACGCTGAAATGGCTGACATTGAGCCTACATACGGTCCGAATCGTGCTGGAGACATTCCACATTCTTTGGCTTGTGTAGATAAAGCTCGAAATTTGTTAGGCTATGATCCTAAATTTAGTATGAAACAAGGTTTGAAAGAAGCCGTAAAGTGGTATTGGAAAAATATTTGATAACAATAATGAATGATAAATCAATGAATACAGATGTAAAAATTGCAGTAATAGGTTTAGGGTATGTAGGTTTACCTTTAGCTCGATTGTTTTCTACTAAATATAAAACAATTGGTTTTGACATGAATCAAGCACGTGTAGAGGCTCTTATGGCTGGACATGATGCAACTCTTGAAGTCTCCGATGAATTGTTACAATCAGCAATAGCCAATGGGTTTACTTGTACTGCAAATATTGAAGATATTCGTGATTGTAATTTTTATGTTGTTGCTGTTCCTACACCTGTAAATGAGAATCATAATCCAGATTTGAGCCCATTGTATAGTGCTAGTACTACAGTTGGAAAGGTTATATCTAAAGGTGATATTGTTGTTTATGAATCAACAGTCTATCCAGGAGTGACTGAAGATGAATGTATTCCTGTTGTAGAGAAAGTTTCTGGATTGAAGTTTAATGTAGATTTTTTTGCAGGATACAGTCCGGAGCGTATTAATCCTGGAGATAAGCTTCATACTGTTGATAAAATCAAGAAAGTAACTTCTGGTTCTACACTTGAAATCGGTGTGAAAGTGAATGAGGTATATGCTTCAGTGATTACTGCCGGAACACATCTTGCTCCTACCATAAAGGTTGCTGAAGCAGCTAAAGTTATTGAAAATTCTCAACGTGACATCAATATAGCATTTGTGAACGAGTTATCTAAGATTTTCAATAAAATGGATATTGATACCCAAGCAGTATTGGAAGCAGCTGGAACAAAATGGAATTTTTTGTCTTTCCGTCCTGGACTTGTTGGTGGTCACTGTATCGGTGTTGATCCTTATTATCTTGCTCAATGTGCTCAACGTCACGGATATAATCCAGAGATTATTCTTGCAGGTCGTCGAATGAACGATGGTATGGGAGAGTATGTAGCAACAGAAGTGATTAAGCTCATGCTTAAGAAGGGAATTGTAGTTCTCAATTCGGAAATTCTTATCCTTGGCTTTACATTCAAAGAAAACTGCCCCGACTGTCGTAACACTAAGATTGTCGATATTGTCAAGGTTCTCAGGGAGTACAACCTTAATATCACTATCTACGATCCATGGGCTAACCCCGCCGTTGCTATGCATGAATATGGTATCCAGATTACCAACGAACTGCCTAAGGATAAGTTCGATGCAGTCATCCTCGGTGTGGCACACAACGAGTTTAAAATCCTTGATGTTTCTGTCTTTGGCAAGGAGAAGAGCGTGATTTACGATGTTAAGTGGTTGTTGCTAAGCGAAGTGGTTGACGGACGTTTGTAAGATTGTAAATGTTATTTTCTTGATTTAGACATTAAGGAAATTATGATAGGGTAACCGAACTAAAATATTTCCTTGTATAAATGATTCTTTTTGCTAAGACTAGAACTATTAATGAAGATTTGTGAACATGAAATATGGTTAATATAACTATGGAGATGTGAAATTAGCAGAAAGAATTGAATTTAGAAAAATGGCAAATAATATAAATCATAAAAGAATTGTAGTTAACACTGTCTTTCTATACATTAGGCAAATAGTCACAATGATCATTTCATTGATGGCTACTGGTATTGTAATGCGCGAGCTCGGTATTGAGGACTATGGTACTTACAATGTAGTGGGGGGGGTAGTCGCACTGCTCTCTATCTTACAGGGGGTTATGGCTGTAGGCACACAACGTTTTCTCAACTATGAAATGGGTAGAGGAAACACAGTTGGTGTAAGAGATGTATTTAATCTCTCTTTGCTGATATACTTTGCTATTGCTGCTATTGTCGTACTCATTGCTGAAACCGTTGGTTTGTGGTATGTATGCGAGAAGATGGTAATACCAGAAGGTCGTATGACTGCAGTTTTATGGGTGTATCAATTCTCAATACTAGCTAGTGTGCTATCTGTTACCCAAACTCCTTATACGGCTGTAATAATTGCCAATGAGAAGATGAAAGTTTTTGGTTGGCTTGGAATAGCAGAGTCGTTAAGTAGATTTTTACTTATTCTTTTACTTCCAATCTTGCCTTTTGACAAACTTATCTCTTTCGGTGTCATCAATCTTTCTGCGGGAATATTCTACCGTTTGGTTTATAGAGTATATTGCAAACGAAGCTTTCCTGAATGCAAGTTTATTATGCCTCATAATCCCAAGTTGCTAAAAGAGATTGCTTCATTCTCTGGATGGAGTTTGTTAGCAAAGATTGCATATGTGGGGCGGGATCAAGGTGGAGCGATTGTTGTCAATTCTTTCTTTGGTGTGGCGTTGAATGCTTCTGTTGCTGTTGCTACCAATGTGAACAGTATAATATCATCATTTGTAAGTAATTTTCAGACCGCATATAGACCTCAATTAGTGAAAGCATATGCAGCTAATGATATCAAGGGGATGATGTTTTTGTTTTACTTATCCAGTAGGATATCTGCATTTTTGATTTTATTATTTTCTATTCCTGTTGTAGCAAATATTGACTACCTATTGCAACTTTGGCTTGGTGTCATACCAGAGAAGAGTGCTTTGATTATTTCAATCCTATTGTTAGATTCTTTTGTAAGTGCTTTATTTGCTCCATTTTGGATGACAATATTTGCTATGGGAAATATTAAAAAATACCAGCTAGCCGAAGGTTTGATAGTATTGATGAACATTCCGCTAATGTTTTTTGCTTTTAGTGATGGTCTTGAGATAGAATGGATGTATATTATCAGAATATTTCTTGTTGGTCTTCTTTTCGCATATGCAATAGTATATTTAGTAAAAGAAATTGATTTCCCAATCTTACAATACACAAAGATTATCGTTCTGCCAATTTCAATCGTTGCAGTGTTGTCCTTTATAGGAACGATATATATATCATCATACTTTGGTGGATTTTTTAAAATATGTATAAGTATAGCTGCACATACAATATTGTTCCTGCCATTGTTTTATACCATAGTATTGACACCAAAGGAAAAGATGCAAGTTGTAAACTTATTATTAAACAAAATAAGAAGAATCAAGTGATGTCATGAAGAAAATAGCTATTGTAGCTCCTGCGTTACTTCCAATCCCTCCTACAAAAGGGGGAGCGGTCGAACAATTAATTAATCATTTTATTGAAGAAAATGAAAAATATAAAAAGTTGGATTTGACAATTGTTACGCCTTTTGAGGAAAGGGCTTTTGAAATTGCAAAAAAGTATAAGAATACAAATTTCTTGTGGTTCAAGCCAAGAGTAGGATTTGCTGTGAAGATTAGAAATAGAATTTTCCGACATATTATATGTTCTCTTTGCAATATCGAGTTCTATAATGATAACCAGGCACAGATTATCAAATTATTGAAGAAAGATCAATTTGATAAGATTATACTTGAAAGTAATAGTGAATTTGTGAACACACTTGGACGTATATTTGGTAAGGATAAAATAGTCTGCCATATTCATATAAGACCTATGGATTTACATGAAGGTCTCTATGAGAATTGTAAGGCTGTATTCTCAGTTAGTGAATATATAAAACAAGAAATTGTTAAGAATACGGATACGCCAAGCGATAAAGTATTTGTATTAAAAAACTGTGTTGACACTAGCATTTTTAAGAAAGATGCCAATCAAAGAGAATCTACTCGCCAAAAATATAATTTGACAGAAAATACTGTAGCGATATGCTATGTGGGGCGACTAGTAGAAATGAAAGGTATCAAGCATCTAATTGATGCTGTTGTTAAATTGGATTCCCAAAAAGATTTTAAACTTTTTATTATTGGTGCATTAGGTGGGCATTTTAAGGGTGATGTTAATTATGTTTCTCCATTTGTTAAGAATTTATTTCATGTAGTGAGACCACTAGGTGATAAAGTGATTTTTACAGATTTTATTGATAACGTTAATCTTCCTGTATTTCTTAATGGTATGGATATCGCAGTAATGCCAACAATGTATAAAGAAGCAGTAGCTCTAAACAATATTGAATATCAATCTATAGGCCTCCCTATTATTACAACAAACATGGGGGGCATTCCTGAGTATGTTACTGATGAGACAGCTTGTATTGTGGAAAATGACTCCAATCTTTCTAAATCTATATTAGAGAAGTTGGAGTATTTGATATCTAACAAAGAAGCTAGAATACAAATGGGGATGAGAGGTATTGAATATGCCAAGAACTTTGATACAAGTAACTATTTGAATTCATTAATTTACCTTTTGGATCGAATTGACAGATTCTAATTATGGCTTTATTTTCTTACAACAATAATACTCTATTTAAGGTAATTGCAATACCTACTATATGGGTGCTATTTGAAACTCAATTTAATCTATGGTATGGTGCAAATCAATTTATCTCGTTATTGAGATATTTTGTTATAGTGTCATCTACAATATTGCTGCTAAGATATACATATAATAACCACCAGAAAATTTCATTATTACAATACTTGTTCTTAATATGGATTGCATATATGTATGTAGTAGCTATTCCAACAGTGTTGGATAGTTACCGAGGGTATTTTTATTTCAAGCAATTTATTTCAATAAATCTTTTTTTGTACTTATTACCATTATTAATGATAGTAGAATTTGATACTATGTCTATTAGAAAGTTGATGAAATTATCATATTCTCTATCCATGCTTTATGTGTGTATTGCGATTCCTATTTTTTATGTTTCTCAAAAAATGTTTTTTTCTGAATCATTAATTAGTTTGTTGGGAGGTGCTGGTTTGGTGTTGATGACATTACCATATCACGATACAAAAAAAAGCAGGTTGGTTATGTTTGCAGTTGTTTTAGGAATAGTTCTTATGATGCTATTGGGACGTAGAAATAAAGTTCTTTACTTAAGTAGTATGCTTTTCTTTGCCGGCTTGCTTAACATGTTTGGTTCTTCTACATTGAAAACAAAAAAAAAATTTAGAGGTGTTTTTGTGATTCTTGCATTGGGGTGTTTTTTAGGTCTTGTTATATTTAGCTCTTCTTTCGAGTTCTTCTTTTCTCGTGTCGACACAGGTATGGATTCACGAGAAGGTATTATTGAATTGTTTATGCTTGATTTTAATACAACACCAAATGATTGGATTTTTGGTAGAGGTATCTATGGCGAGTTTAATGGAGGTATTTTGGCTACAAACGAAGACACAGGTATGAGAGATGGCATAGAGAATGGTTATTTGAACATCATTCTTAAGGGGGGGGGGATATGGCTTGTGCTTTTGATTTTATTGTCTCTTAAATCTGTCTATTTGGGTCTTTTTAAGTCTAATAACAAATTGTGTAAAGGTTTTGCTTTTATAATAGTAGTTTACTATATAGATATGATTGGTTTTGGCATAGCAACAATCTCACTTGGTTATATGATGGTTTTCATAGCAATCTCTATCTGTTGTAATAAGCAGTTTAGGAGATTGACTGATGAAGATTTAATGTACAAAATTGGATTAGAGTAACAATATGAAAGTACTTTGGTTTTCAAATACGTCTTGTGCTGCTTTTTGTAATGATAAGTTGAAAGGCACAGGCGGTTGGATGGTTTCTCTGGATCGTGCTATTCAAGAATATGTTGAACTACATGTGGTATTCCATTATCCATATAAAAAAGAGCCATTCAAGGTCGGTAAGACAACATATTATCCTGTTTATGCTGGTAATATTATATGGAATAGTATAAAAAATAGATTTCATAAGACCGTCATTGACCGACAGTTTCTGAGTGAATACAAGCAAATTATCAACAGGGTTAATCCTGATGTGATTCATATACATGGTACTGAGAATTCATACCACAGGATACTGGAATTTTCCAATATTCCACCTGTGGTTATTTCCATTCAAGGTAATTTGACAGTATATGCCCATAAATATCTATCTGGATTTCACCAAGATTATTTAAACGAAAAGATAGGTGTGTTAACCTGGAAATCAGTACTGTTAGGACGAAATACATATAAAGAAAGCTATATTAGTTTGAAGAGAAGAGCCTTGATAGAGGTCGAAGATATGTTGAAAGCCAGATACATTATTGGTCGAACGGATTGGGATAAACGTATTACAAGGATTTTAGCTCCAAAGAGCAAATATTTTATTGGCAATGAGATTTTGAGAGATTCTTTTTATTCTACAATTTGGGAGAATAACTCAATCAATCGCAAGTTGGTTGTCCACACTACTAATGGCAATAATTATTACAAGGGATTTGAAACAATATGTCATACACTGAAGCTATTACAGAATGTTGGATTGAATGTTGAATGGCGTGTAGCTGGTGTTTCAGTACAGAGTGACATTAATAGGATAACAAAGAAACTATTAAAAGCAGATTATCCTAAGACAGGACTTGTATTAATGGGCTCTTTGAACGAAGATGATCTTGTTGAGTCGTTAAAGACATCCCATATTTATGTTATGTCATCTCACATTGAGAATAGCCCTAACAATCTTTGTGAGGCTATGATTCTTGGTATGCCTTGTGTCGCAACCTTTGCTGGTGGTACATCTTCTATGTTAGCAGACAAGAAAGAAGGTCTCTTGGTTCAGGATGGCGATCCATGGGTAATGGCAGGGGCAATACTCGAATTGCTCAATAATTGGAATGTTGCACAGCAATATGGTAAAGCTGCAAGAGAAAGAGCTTTGGCTCGTCATAACAAAACTGAGATAATTCAAGGTTTACTTAATACATATAAGGAAATTGTCAAAGATACTATATGTAAGTAAGCCGATATATTTAAGTGAAAATAGTAGATAATGAAGATTCTTTTTATTCGTTCGTTAAATCCTTTCTATGAAACAGGTGCAAGTGCAAATCGTTTTGTAGGACTTTTGAAAGGATTACTTGAAAAGAATGTACAGGTAACCATGGTTGTTACTGGTGGTTACAATAATCCTCAGGAATATAAGCTTGGGGGTAAGGTGAAGCAATATCCCAATTTGGAAGTCCACTATACAACTACCCTCTTTAACTATAATGTTTGGTTGCGTAGAATCAATAAGTTTGTGTTGAACCGCTTCATAAAAATTATTAATACAAGTAGATTAAAAAGTTTTTTCAAGGGTGAATTTGACTATGTTTGGCTGACTAAAGATGAGGATATATTGTTTGCATTCAAACAATATGCAAATCTGATTAAGGGTAAGACACTCATCGAACTGAATGAATTCAATGATGTTCATAGAGGGCAGGGAACAACAGGTAATAAACTCCAGATGCAGCGTGCCATCGCTAGTGAAAAAATCTTCAACCAATCTGTTGGTGAGATTGATTGTTTTGCTGTGATGACAAAAACGCTCATAGCCCACTATAGTAAGATGGCGAAGAATGATGCAAAGTTCCTACATTTGCCCATGACTGTTGAGACAGAGCGATTTAAGAATATTTCTAATACTATTCAATACAAGAAACCATACGTTGCCTTCACTGGTACATTTAATAATGCTAAGGATGGTGTAGATGTTCTCATCAAAGCGTTTGCTAAAGTGGTAAATAAATATCCGGACTTGAATCTCTACCTTGCTGGTTTCTATCACTATGATGTGGATATACAGAAAAAGTTGATTGCAGATTATGGTCTGAATGACAGAATTACTTATTTGGGTATTTTGGACAAAGAGCAGATACCTGCGTTTGTTTGTAATGCTACTGTATTAGTATTATCTCGTCCCGATTCACATCAAGCACAGGGTGGATTTCCGACCAAGTTGGGTGAATACCTTGCCACTGGGAATCCTGTGTGTGTGACTAAGGTGGGTGAGATTCCAAACTATTTGGAAGATGGAGTTTCTGCCTTTATGGCGATTCCAGGTAATGTGGACTCATTTGCCGATGCGATGGATAGAGCGTTATCTAATCCCGAAGAGGCGAAGAAAGTAGGTGCTAATGGTAAAAAAGTTGCTGAAACGAATTTTAGCACAGATGTACAGACTAAACGACTTGTTGAATTTTTGAAAGCCAATAAATAATGACTCTAAAACAAACCATAATCCGTAATCTTCTCAATATCTTTGGATGGCGCACATCGCGTCATATTGTGGTGATAGAGAGTGACGACTGGGGGAGTATCCGAATGCCATCGAAAGAGGTGTATGAAGGACTGCTTACTGCAGGAATCCGAGTTGACAAATGTCATTATTGTGCAAATGATACAGTGGCAAGCGAGGATGATTTGTCGTTGTTGTTCGAACTACTAAACTCCGTTAAAGATAAAAACGGCAATCCTGCTGTGATTACCGCTAATGCTGTAGTGGCCAACCCTGATTTTACCAAAATCAAAGAGTCAGATTTTTTGGAGTATCATTATAAGCGTATTGACGAAGGACTTAAAGAGATAGAAGGTTGTGAGAATGTGCTTGATTTATGGATGCAAGGAAATGAAAACGGATGTTTTAGATTACAATCCCACGGTAGGGAACATTTGAATGTGTCAAGATGGATGCATTATCTCCAGAACGATTATCCGGAAACCAAGTTGGCATTCAATAAGGGGGGGTATGGCATTAGTACCACAATAACAAATGAGAAAAGGAAGTCGTTTTTGCCGGCTTTTGATTTTGAAAATTCAAAAGAAGAACAACTTGCCAATGAAATTGTAGCAGATGGACTTAGAATATTTGAAGAGATATTTGGTTTTAAATCCATATCATTTATAGCCCCTAACTATACTTGGGGCAGGTCTTTGGAAAAAACATTGTCGGTGAATGGCGTAAAATATATTCAAGGACAAATGAGACATCGTTACAAAAATGCAGTTGGAGAAAACAATAAGGTACAATTACGCTCTATCGGTAGTAAAACAGAAAGCGGTCTGATTAATATAGGGCGTAATGCTGTATTTGAACCTTCCGAAAATCCTAATAAAAATTGGATAGATTCTTGTATGAAAGATATTGCTACGGCATTCCGTTGGCATCATCCTGCTATAATATGTTCGCACAGAGTGAACTTTGTGGGAGGACTTAATATCAGTAATAGAGATAATAATTTGTTTTTATTAAAAGAATTGTTGGTAAAGATAAAAAAACAATGGCCGAATGCTGAGTTTATGAGTTCAGATCAGTTAGGTGATTTAATTACAAATAATAACAATGAACGATAATAGCATAAGGATATTTATTTCCGGTGATTTTGCCCCTCGTTATAGGGTAAATGAAAGTATTGAAAAAGGGGAATATGCTCAGTTGTACGGAGATATTCTACCTGTGATTCAAGATGCCGATTATGCCATAACAAATTTGGAGGCTCCTTTGATTGAGAATGGTACGCCAATAGCAAAAACAGGACCTAATATCAAAGCACCCATTAAAAGTATTGAGGCTCTTAAATTTGCTGGATTCGATATGGTGACATTGGCAAATAACCATATTATGGACTATGCAACTGAAGGTTTGTTCTCCACTATTGATATATGTGAGAAAAATAACATAGCGCATATTGGTGCAGGTAAAAACTTGAAAGATGCTTCAAAAGTAAAATATGTTACCATAAAAGGTAAAATTATTGCTTTTATCAATGTTGCGGAAAATGAATGGAGTACTACAAATGGCTCACACCCGGGAGCTAATCCTGTAAACGAAATCTCTATTTATTATCAGATTCAGGAGGCAAAACAGAATTCGGATTATATAATACTGATAATTCACGGCGGACACGAGACTTATGAGTTGCCAAGTCTGAGGATGAAAAAAATGTACCGTTGGTTTGTGGATTTGGGTGTGGATGCTGTAGTTGGTCATCATACTCATTGTTTCTCTGGAGATGAAATTTATAAAGGCAAACCTATTATATATAGTCTTGGTAATTTTATTTTTGACCATCAAAGTAATTGTAATTCATCATGGAATGAAGGCGTGGTTGTTACTCTGACGATTGCAGAAAATGACATTGATTATAAACTGCATCCATTTTATCAATGTAATGAGAATGTCGGGATTACTTTATTCTCCGAAATTAAGGTAAATGAGTTTGAAGTTTCTCGTAAAGAAAAAACGATGGCAATACAATCCGATGATAATCTGGAAAAAGAATTCTTGTCATTTGTTCAAAAGAGATCAAAGTTATACATGACATATTTAGAGCCAATTAAAAATAAATATCTTTTATTTCTTATCAATAGAGGAGTGTTGCCACGATTTGTTAAAGGAGCTTATAAGCACTTACTATTGAATATTATAAGAACTGAAGCTCATAGAGATATAATATTAAAGTTATTAACAAAGTAATGAAAATAGCTATTCATAAGTCAGTCGGTTTCTCTGAAAGGTGGATAAATTATTGTGAAAGAAATAAGATTGATTATAAAACAGTCAACGCTTATGATTCGAATATCGTAAAGCAGGTGGAAGATTGTGATGTGTTTATGTGGCATTTCCACCATTTGTCATATAAAGATGCGCTTTTTGCAAAACAACTACTTTTCTCATTGCAAATGGGCGGTAAAAAAGTATTTCCGGATTTTAATTCCGGTTGGCATTTCGATGACAAAGTGGGACAGAAATATTTGTTGGAAGCGATAGGCACACCATTGGTCCCAAGTTATGTGTTTTATACTAAAACAGAGGCTTATAAATGGATAAATTCCACAACGTTTCCTAAAGTGTTTAAATTACGTGGTGGTGCAGGTTCAAGCAATGTGATGTTGGCAAAAACTGCTAATCAGGCAAAAAAAATAGTTAAAAAAGCATTTGGGAAAGGTTTTAAGCAATATGACGCTTGGGGCAATTTAAAGGAGAGGTGGAGAAAATACATACTTGGTAAAACTGATTTGAAAGATGTAATAAAAGGTCTTATACGATTGGTTAATAAGCCGATTTTTGCTAAGATGCATTCGAAAGAGAAGGGATATGCTTATTTTCAGGAGTTTATTCCTAATAATAAGTATGATATTCGTGTATGTGTGGTAGGAGATAAGGCTTTTGCTTTAAAACGGTTATGCAGAGAGAATGATTTTAGAGCATCCGGTGGAGGAAGTATAGTGTATCATAAAAATGAAATCGACGAAAGATGTGTCCAAATAGCATTTGAGGTAAACGAAAAATTACAATCTCAAAGTATTGCTTACGATTTTGTATTTGACTCTCAGAATAACCCATTGATAGTTGAAATCAGTTACGGATATGCTGTGGATGTATACGATGCTTGTGAAGGTTATTGGACTAAAGATATGCAATGGCACGAAGGTACTAACTTTGATTTCTGTGGATGGATGGTGGAAAGTTTGATAAAATAAAAAGTCAATGTAATGTTTAAAAGAAAAATCAGGGATTGTATATATTTATTAGGTGCTATTATTTTCTTTTGGTTGTATATACCACATTTGTTTTGTTATTTAGTACAAAGCAATACGAAGAAATCATATATAAAGTCTGATGTTATCATTAATTCTCAGCACATTAATATAAAATTAGGATTTTTCATTGCGTTATTATTTTTGTTGCATAATAATAAGTACTATAGAAATGTATTTTATTATCGTATAGGTCCTGGTTTGTCATTATTAATATCTTGGTATAGACGAGGAGATGAGCACTTCGTTATACCATATAGCACAACAATAGGTAAAGGATTATTATTTGCCCATCCATATAGCACGGTTTTAAATGCTGAGATAATCGGAGATAATTTTGATTGCAGAAATATGCTTACTATTGGGAAAGGGTTTAAAGGAGGAAGACCTAAAATAGGCAATAATGTATTAGTTGGAGCTAATGTAACTATAATTGGAGATATAACAATTGGTGATAATGTGATTATAGGTGCAGGATCTGTAGTGGTGAAAAATGTACCATCAAATTGTGTTATCGTAGGTAATCCGGCTAAGATTCTTAAAACAATTGAATAATATGGATATTAAAAAGAACCTTTCGAATCTGTTTGGAAGCCGAATAGAAAGAAAACTTATAATTATTGAATCGGACGATTGGGGAAGTATCAGAATGCCTTCGTTAGAGGTCTTTGACAGGTTGAAAAAGTATGGTTTCCCTGTGGATAAATCCCATTTTAATCTATACGATTCAATAGAAAGTAATGATGATATGACGACCTTGTTTGAAACATTAAGTCGTTTTAAAGATAGAAAAGGAAATTATCCTGTTATAACGGGTGTAAATGTAGTTGCTAATCCCGATTTTGATGCTATAAAAAGAAATGGTTTTCAGAGTTTTGAATATGAGCCATATACCGAAACATTAAAACAATACAAAAATAGTGATAAAGTCTATGATTTGTGGAAAGAGGGTATTGAAAAAAAAGTAGTTTATTCAATTTTTCATGGTAGAGAGCATCTTAATGTTCAAAGATGGATGCGATATTTAAGAAGTAATAATACAGATGTGCATTATGCTTTTGAAAATAAGTTAACAGGATTTCCAAAAAGGAATGAAAAGTTGCTTTCAGGAGATCTTCAAGCAGCTTTTGATATTGACTACCAGGAAGATATAGAGTATTTGAAAATAGTACTTGATACAGGACTGGATTTGTTTGAAGAGTTGTATGGCTATAAGTCAGAGTATTTTGTCCCGACAAACGGGTGGTTTAACAATATGTTAGAAAAGACATTGTATGAGAAAGGAGTAAAATACGTAAATACGTCCAAAATACATATAGAACCATTAGGAAATGGTAATTTTAGAAAACACTATCGCTATATAGGGAAAAAAAATAAACTTGGTCAAACTTATATTACAAGAAACTGTTTCTTTGAACCTTCAAGCAATCAAACAAAAGATTGGATAGGGAGTTGTCTAAAAGAGATAGAGATAGCATTTAATTGGAAGAAGCCAGCCGTAATATCAACACATAGAGTCAATTTTATAGGTCGATTGCATCCGGAGAATAGAGATAATACTCACAAACAATTAAGTGAGTTGCTTACGAAAATACTAAAAATATGGCCTGATGTGGAGTTTGTAACTTCTGTGGAATTAGGAAATATCATTAACAAATGAAGAAGGTGGTAATTTTTACATCGTCACTGAACCCAGGCGGTATAGAACGCAGTATTCTAAGATTTCTACGATATGCCGGGGATATTGCAGACTATACAATAGTGGTTCGCAATGGCAGGACAGGAGAATTATATGATGACTACAAGGCGCTAGGGGTAAATATTGTATATCAAAGTGTAGGCTATTTTAACCTACATAAATGGATTAAGATATATAGATTTCTAATTAAAAATAAATTTGATATAGTTTGCGATTATACAGCGAATTTTAGCGGTATAACATTGTGGCTATCTAAAATTGCCGGGATTAAAAGTAGAGTGGCTTTTTATAGATCATCGACAAACCATTATGGTAAATCTAGAATTAAAGACTTATATAATAATTGGTTAAATAATCTGGTATATAATAATGCAACAAAAATATTAGCTAATTCAAAAGCAGCATTGCATTTCTTTTTTAAAAGTAGGAATATAGATATTCCTTTATTTGATGTTTTGTACAATGGAATAGAGGCGAACGAATTTTCAAAAGAGTACAATACAGTAGAAATAAAAAATGAATTAAACTTGCCAATAAATTCAGTTGTAGTTGGACATACAGGAAGATATAGTTGGCCTAAAAATTTTCCACTATTGGTTAGTATTGCAGAGAATATTACAGAAAAATATGAAAACGTGTATTTTGTGTTCTGTGGTAGAAATACTGATGATAAATTTATAGAAGACTACCCTGATGTAACAAGGAATCCTAAAATAAAAATATTAGGGTATCAAGCTGATGTTCCAAAGATTTTATCAATATATGATATATTTGTTTTTCCGTCAACAACTGAAGGACAGCCAAATTCATTGATAGAAGCACTTTTTTCTGGTTTGCCTATTGTTGCTTCAAATATTGAACCTATTAAGGAATGTGTTCCTGAGAGTATGGTCAGTGAATTAATAGACCCTCATTGTAAAGAAGAGTTTATAAAAAGAGTATCATATTTAATAGAAAATGAAAATGTAAGAAAAGAATCTGATTTTTCGGGATGGGCAAAAGATAGATATGATAGTAAAATCTTGTTTGATAAATTTATTTTTTATTTAGGTATATGAGAAAGGTATTATTTATAAATGATGGACCAAGATGGAAAACTTCTACTAATGTGTACTTTGGGAAAGTTGAAGATATAAATCTGATTAATAGATATTTACATTTGGGTGACTCTGTGGATTTTTTAATGCGTTCAAATTTGAAAGATATAAGCGATAATAATCTGATATTTGCCAATCACAATTCGAAATTTATAGAGGTTCCAACATTTAATAGGCCTTCATCTTTTTACAAAATATTTAAGGCCAAAAGAATAATACGAGAAACAATAAAACATTATGATGTATTGATAATACGCTTACCTAGTACAATTGGCAGTATTGCATTGTCTTTGACTAAAAAAAGTAATATACCGTATATTGTTGAGGTAGTCGGTTGTCCTTACGACACTTTGTCTAATTATAGCTTATTAGGAAAAATATATGCTCCATTTGCAATGAAGAAGCTAAAGTGTCATGTATTAAATGCAGAACGTGTAGTATATGTAACACAAAAATATTTACAATCAAAATATCCTTCTAATGGTATTTGTATGTGTGCTTCTGATGTTATATTGACATCTTTTGATGAAACAGTGATGGTTGATAAGAAGCAACGATATCAAACCATTAATAAAAACAATATAATACACATCGCAACAATGGGTGCTGTGAACGTGCCTTACAAAGGGCATGATATTGTATTAAAAGCATTGAGTGTACTTAAAAATGAAGGAATTACAAATATTCGTTACCATATAGCCGGATTAGGTGGGCAAGAAAGATTAAGAAACATTTGTACAGAATATGACATAGAAAACTTTGTTATTTTTGAGGGAGCTATTCCGCATAATGAAATAAATAGATTTCTTAAAACAATTGATATATATGTTCATCCAAGTAGGACCGAAGGATTGCCACGTTCGATTGTTGAAGCAATGAGTGTTGGTTGTGTTTGTATTGGAAGTAATGCCGGTGGTATTCCTGAGTTATTGGATTCAAAAGTGGTATTTGAAAACAATAGTGTTAGTGATTTTATTAAACAATTTAAGAATATATATCTGAATAACCAAGAACTGGTAAAACAGTCTGAAATTAATTACAACAAAGCTTTGTCATTTGATTTTAATGTTCTTGAACAAAAACGTCAAAAATTTTATATCGATTTTTTAAAAGATAAATTTAATTATGAAAGTACTAGTACTGCCGGGAACAACTGATTTGAATAGAGGAGACCAAACGTTGTTATGGGAATCAATACGAATCGTGGAAGATTTGTACGATACACCGCAGGTATATTTATATGAGTCGGGAGTTAACAACGAAGAAAAGAAGTTGCAAAAACAACAGACAGAAAAGAAAGGATATATATTTTTAGAAAGATTATTACAGCACCCACGCAGAGTAAAAAAAACAAATTCAGTTAATTTCTCTTTTCTAACCATTATTTTATGGGGAATAACGGCTGTTAGCGATTATTTTAGAACATCTTTATTATTATCAAAGATCAAATTGGTAAATAAAGTGGGCGAGATGTTTCTTTCTGATAAACAAAAAGAAACATACGAGATTTTTAAATCTATTGATGTTTTGTTTATAAAAGGTGGTGGATTTCTTCATAGTTATGGAAAAAAGACAGATGTCTATTTAATGTATTTCTTCTTATTTGATATAATGTTAGCACAACATTTAAATAAGAAAGTGGTAATTTTACCTAATTCTATTGGACCATTAAAAAATAAATTAGCCAAAAAACTTGCTAAAAAAGTTTTATCAAAATGTGATTTTATAGCAACGAGGGAAAATGTATCTCATAAATTTATAGAAGAGTATTTACATATAAATAATTACTTATCACCTGATTTGGGATTCTATCAAATAGCTTCAGATAAAGATTTTAAAGAAGAGTTAGAGAATATTGGAGTTGATTTTTCTAAGAAATGTGTTGCTGTTACTTTACGGCCGTATCGTTTTGACGGAAGTACAAATGCTATTGAACTATATGAGAAATATATATCAGAAATATCCAAGATGATAGATGCTATCACGTGTCAGAATATTCAAGTTTCTTTAATTGCACAAACATTGGGGCCAAGTTCGCATGAAAATGATTGTTTGGCATTGGAGAAAGTACTGGAAAAAGTAAAAAATCCACAAAATGTGCTATACATTAATAATCCATTGTGGGATTGTCAGGATATTCAGAAGGTTTATTCTTATTATGATTACCTTATAGGAACAAGGTTTCATTCTGTGATTTTTGCATTAAATATGCACGTTCCTTGTATTGCTATTGCCTATGGCGGAAATAAAACTTTTGGTATTATGGAAGATATTGGGATAGGTAATTATGTGGTAAGTATTGAAAATGTTTCATCAGATAAAATTCTAAAACTATTTAATGATTTACAGCAAGATTGTAATTATATTAATAAATTAAATAGTTACAAAGAAAGATTAAATTTTGAGCGAAATAATTTGTTGAATAAAATAAAGCAAATGTATGACTAAAAAAATTCTATTTGTAGCTTCAATTCATAAGCACTTCTTGGCCTTTCATTTACCTTATATAAACTGGCTTAAAGATAATGGATGTATTGTTCATGTTGCCGCTAATGGAACGGATAAAGTTCCAAATGTAGACAAACAATGGAATGTCTGTATAGAGAGAAATCCATTTTCTTTAAACAATATAAAAGCAGTTAATTGTTTAAAGAAAATTATCGAAGAAAATAGTTATGATTTAGTTCATTGTCATACTGCTATGGGGGCTGTTGTTGCCAGATTAGCGGCAAGGGAAAATAGGAATCGGGGCATAACAAAGGTATTATATACAGCACATGGATTCCATTTCTTTAAAGGCTCCCCGAAAAGATACTGGTTGATGTACTATCCAATGGAGAAATTTCTTTTGAAATATACCGATGGCATAATAACAATTAATAATGAAGATTATAATCTTGTAAATAGTCATAATTTTAAAAACAGAGATCTTTATCTAACTCATGGTGTGGGAATTAATACAGAAAGATTGTCTTATATAACCGGCAAAACAATTCTGAAGAAAGGATTGGGTTACAATGAAAATACTCTTATTTTTATTTATATAGCGGAGCATATAAGTAGAAAAAACCATAAATTTATAATAGACGTGGCTGCAAAACTAAAAAATCACATACAAGATTTTAAGATTCTTTTTGCAGGTAGAGGAGTGTTGTTTGATTCCAATAAAAAATATGCGGAGAGGAAAGGTGTAAGCGATTGTGTTGATTTTTTGGGATTTAGGCGTGATATTGGGAACTTATTAAACATTTCTGATATTGGTTTATCCGCAAGTCATCAAGAAGGTTTGCCTGTTAGTGTGATGGAGGAATTTTATATGAGGATACCAGTAGTAGCGACCAAAATAAGAGGACATGTTGATTTGATAAAAGATGGTGTAACGGGATATCTTTATGAAGATGGAGATATTAATGGATGTATAGATTCGATTATTAAGTTATTAGATAAAAATCACAGAAAAATAGTTGGGAATAAAGCTTATGATTATATTCAAGATTTTAGATTAGATAGAGTTGTCATCGAAATGGCAGAAATATATAGTAAGCAACTAAATATATAAGTTTTTTCTTTATGTATAAATACTTCTTTAAACGTCTTATCGACTTTGTTATCGCATTGGTCGCCTTATTGCTGATAGGATGGTTACTTATAATAATTACCATCTGGCTTCACTTTGCGAATAAAGGAGCTGGTGCATTTTTTCTTCAAGAAAGACCTGGTAAAGGTGCTAAAATTTTTAAGATTATTAAATTTAAGACGATGACCGATGAGAGGAATATTGGTGGTAAGCTATTGCCGGATGCTCAACGTCTTACCAAAGTAGGGAGATTTATCCGGTCGACATCAATTGACGAGCTGCCGCAACTTCTTAATGTGTTAAAAGGCGATATGGCGTTGATTGGTCCGAGACCTTTATTAGTGGAATATCTGCCTCTTTACAGCCATGAGCAAGCTCGCCGTCATGAGGTCAGACCCGGCATCACTGGCTGGGCACAGTGCCATGGTCGCAATGCAATATCCTGGGCTGAGAAATTTAAATTGGATGTTTGGTACGTAGATCACTGCTCTCTCTGGACAGATATTCGGGTTATATTTATCACGATTAAAAAGGTTCTGATGCGCTCTGATATTAGTCAGAAAGGGGCTGCAACAATGCCACGATTTGATGGAACAAACTAAATAAAAAAAGAGATGGAAGATATTGCAATATATGGAGCAGGTGGCTTTGGTAAAGAAGTTGCCTGTTTGATAACATCCATAAATGATAGTTCGGCTGAAGTGCGATGGAACATTGTAGGATTCTTAGATGATAGTGTTGCAGTTGGCACTGAGGTGTCTCATTTCGGTAAAGTGTTGGGTGGATTGTCGGTGATCAATAGTTGGGATAAGCCTTTATCATTGGTGATAGCTATAGGTAACGTAAAAGTATTGAATAAGTTGACTTCCAACATCCACAATTTAAACATAGACTATCCTAATCTTATTCATCCATCGGTGAACATAGCCGACAAAGATACTTTTAAGATTGGAAGAGGGAATATCATACAGAGGTTTAGTACTGCTTCATGTAATGTTACAATTGGTGATTTCAACATATTAAACTCGTCTGTGCAAATAGGGCATGATGTTGCCATTGGCAATTATAATTCCTTTATTCCAGGAGTAAGAATATCCGGAGATGTAAACATTGGTAATGGAAACTTCTTTGGTGTTGGAAGTATTGTGTTGCAGCAGATAAAGATAGGCAATGCGATAAAACTTGGTGCAGGTAGCGTCTTGATGACTAAACCCAAGGATGGCAACTTGTACATGGGCAATCCAGCAAAAAAAATAATAGTATAAACATTTAATAAAAAATTATGGACAATCAGAAATTTATTAAGCTATTTGCAGAAGCGGTTGAGGTGGAGAGTGTGGAATCTTTGAGTGTGGAAACCGTGTTTCGTGAGTTAGATGAATGGAATTCACTGGCCTACCTGTCAGTAATCGCTATGTTGGACGACGAGTATGAAGTGCAGATTGAGAATACTATTTTCAAGACTCTGGCTACCATTGGTGATATCATCAATTACGTGAAATCCAACAAGTAACCGAGTATGGCATATCTAAAGTACAATGGTGTGGGAGTTACAGCAATGGCTGCTGCAGTACCTTCACACGTTATCAATAACTATGAGTACACTGAGTTCTTCCCTGCTGACCAGGTGAAGGAGGTGGTGGATAAGGTGGGAATTTTCGAGCGTCGTTTTGCTGATGCAGAGACGTGTTCGTCAGACCTATGTTTTGCAGCTGCAGAAAAGCTTATTGCCGATAACAACATCGACAAGAGCGAAATCGACTTGCTGATTTTTATTTCACAGACTCCTGACTATCGTATGCCTGCTACGTCTTGTACTCTCCAGCATCGTCTGGGATTATCAAACTCTTGTATCGCTTTTGATATCACTCTTGGATGCTCAGCTTTCCTCTATGGTCTGTCAGTTGCATACGGCATGATGCAGAGTGGTGCAATTCGTAAGGCTCTTGTGCTTGATGGTGAAACTCGTTCAAAGGTTTATTCTCCTAAAGACCGTCGTTCTGCTTTCCTTTTTGGTGATGGTGGTGTGGCTGCTCTGGTTGGGCGTGACAAGAAGTTTGGTGAGAGTGTTTTCTCACTCAACACCGATGGCTCGCGTGCCGACCTTATCATGATTAAGGCTGGTGGTTATCGCTATCCAAGTTCTGTTGAGTCTTTGCAGGAGAAAGTAGTGGATGAATACGGCAACATCCGCAGTGACGAGCAAGGTTACATGATAGGAGGTGACGTGTTCAACTTCGTAATTCGTGAGATTCCTCGCGATATCAAGAAGACTCTGGAGTTTGCAGGAACAACAGCATCCGACTTTGACTACATTGTATTTCATCAGGCAAACAACTTCATTAATTCTTACATTGCCAAGAAGATGAAACTCGACACTGAGAAGATACCGTCCACAATTGACAAGTATGGAAATACCTCTTCTGTGTCTGTTCCCATCACTATCGTTGACCAGCTGAAGGGCAAACTCAATGGTGAGAAGAAATTGCTCCTTTCTGCATTCGGTGTCGGGATGACTTGGGCAACCGCTATTGTGCCATTCGTTGACTGTAAGATAAGCGATATTGTTGAGGTGGCAAATGGAAAAACCATAAAAAAGTAATGAATAATCCGTTTTCATTAGAAGGTAAGACAATCCTTGTCACCGGTGCTAGTAGTGGCATCGGTGCAAGGTGCGCTATAGATTGTGCGACAATGGGAGCGAGGGTCGTTCTCATTGCCCGCAATGAACAGCGATTACAGGAAACGCTGTCACAGATAGGGGGTGAAAGACACATAGTACTTCCTCTTGACTTGACAAATGTTGAGTTGATGGTAACGAAAGTAAAAGAAACGGTCAAGCAAGTGGGACCGATAGCAGGAGTAATAAATTGTGCTGGTGTATCTTCGGTCACTCCGCTCAAACTCATTAAAGAAGAGGATATGACCAGTATGATTCAAGCTAACGTTTATTCTGCTCTCTTTCTGACTAAGGAAGTGTGCAGAATGGGAAACTATGACAAAAAGGGAACTAGCATCATCTTCTTATCCAGTATCATGGGATTGGTTGGTGAGAATGCAAAGACCATGTACAGCTTGACAAAAGGCGCATTGCAATCAGCGGCTCGCAGCATAGCAATAGAACTTGCTCCAAAGAAAATCCGAGTGAACTGTATTGCTCCAGGGGCAATCGTTACACCAATCAACGAAAAACTTCCGCATATGGCTGACCCTGTGAAACGGGCAGTTCTCGAAGCCAAACATCCTCTGGGTTTAGGCCAGACTACCGACATTAGCAATGCCTGCATTTATCTGCTGAGCGATGCAGCAAGATGGGTCACTGGACAGGTCATTGCGGTTGATGGGGGATATACAATAAGATAGTGATTAATGATTTAAGATTATGAGAAATATTCATTTATGCAAAAATCTTTGATTTTTGGAGAGGGCTGGAAATAGAATAAATTATAGAATGAATAAAAAAGATTCAATATTTTTTAGCTTCGACTTGCAATTGCTGAGTAAATATAGAGCCGAATTAATGGGCTTTGCTACAATACTTATTATATTGTGTCATGCAATACCTAATGGAGTGCATTTACCTCGAATGATTGAGAAGGTAATGGCACTTGGTCAAACAGGTGTGGAACTATTCCTTTTTCTATCGGAATAGGTATGTATTATTCCTTGGCATTGTCAAAGAAGAAGGTAAGTCTTGGTACTTGGTATTATAAACGGATATCAAGACTTATGCTACCATATTGGATTATATGTGGTCCTTGGCTTATTTATACTTTGTGGTTAGATAAAATATCTATTGGAGCGTTTGTTGGAAAATTTACCACTTTAGGTTATTGGTTCGGAGAGTCATGTGCTTGGTTCATAGCTGCTATCATACCATTGTATCTACTCTCTCCATTGCTGCTTCGTGTGACGAAACAAAAGTTGATAAATGTAAAATGGGGGGGGTGATTCTTCTTCTCATTGTTATTCAACTCCTTCATAAGCGAGGCGTTTTTTGCAATACAGCAGCTATACGGCATATCATGCAAGTAGTGATTGTTGCTCCAAGTTTTATATTGGGATTTTATATGGCTCCGTTCATTGCAGAAAAGAAGATACTGGCAGCAAAGCAGGTCATGATGATAGTTATTGCAGTAGTCGCTCTTTGGATAGCTTTGTACATTCTTTTGGGTGTAAAGCAATATTGGTTGTTCATGTTGCTTTTTGTTGCATTACTCTGTAAGTTGTTAAAGTATTGTCATCGTTTCATTCTCGCTGTTTTAGCTTTCCTTGGCGCAATATCATTGGAGTCATATTTGTTCAACACTACACTTCCTGGTTGGTTTGGGGGGAGTGGTAATGTGTATTATCTGTTGATTGTCATCTTTGGTATTTGGGGGGCTTGGGTAGTAAATAAGTTTGTATCAAAAATTAGATAATGAATATTCATAGAATTGTAAACTAATAATCAATTAATAGCTGGTGCTAGATTAATAGAAAAATTCACAACTAAAATTATATTGTTATGGCTTATGTTCCAAACAAACGAATCTACCTCTGTCTTGCTCACATGAGTGAAGATGGAATTGAACAAAAATATGTTAAAGAGGCCTTCGATACCAACTGGGTAGTTCCTCTTGGACCGAATGTAAACGCTTTTGAAAAAGATCTGGAAATATTTGTAGGTAAAAACAAACATGTCGTTGCCCTTTCCGCCGGTACAGCAGCCGTTCATCTGGCACTGTTGGCTTGTGGTGTTGGTCCGGGGGATGAAGTGATCGTGCAGAGCTTTACTTTCTGTGCTTCTTCGCATCCGGTGACTTACTTAGGGGCCACTCCGGTGTTTGTCGATTCGGAGGCGGATACTTGGAATATGGACCCGGTATTGTTGGAAGAGGCTATTAAAGACCGGATCGCCAAGACGGGCAAGAAGCCGAAGGCGATTGTTCCGGTTTATCTGTACGGGATGCCAGCGAAGATTGAGGAGATCATGGCGATTGCCGACAGATATGATATTCCGGTTATCGAAGATGCTGCCGAAGGGCTGGGAAGCCGGTATGACGGACAGGTTTGCGGTACGTTCGGACAATACGGGGTGCTTTCGTTCAATGGGAACAAGATGATCACTACTTCAGGTGGTGGAGCTTTGATTTGCCCGGACGAGGAAGCGAAGAAGAAGATCATGTTCTATGCTACACAGGCTCGCGAGTCTTATCCTTATTATCAGCACGAGGAGATCGGTTACAACTATCGTATGTCAAATATCTGTGCTGGTATCGGACGTGGTCAGATGATGGTGTTGGATGAACATGTTGCCCATCATCGGCATACCAGCCGGCTCTATAAGGAACTGCTTGCCGGAGTGGAAGGGATCGTATTGCATGAGAATCCTTCTTCCCGTTTCGATAGTAACTATTGGCTGAATACGATCCTGCTCGATCCGTCCTTGCATGTGAAAGGCGAGGAACGTGCCTACAAAACGGCTGTTCAGGGAGCTGTAGGAGGCGCAGCCGGTGTGACACACGTCGCTTCTTCCTTGCATACCGAATCGGAACCGAACCAGAATGTGGAAGCCATGCGTATGGCATTGGATGCTGTCGGGATCGAATCTCGTCCGGTATGAGAACGGCGT
>OGQT01000813.1_pt1 | contig 26691 bp, 22 predicted proteins | sample 1553261 | NCBI WGS metagenome assembly OGQT01 (sample SAMEA2579992, study PRJEB22360) | human gut metagenome | biome: human gut; feature: human-associated habitat; material: faeces | place: Denmark | collected 2008/2010
ACATCGTACGTGTTTTCGAGCAGCTGCTTGACGAGCTCGCCGCCGCCTTCGCCGATGGCCATGGTGCCGAGCGCACCGTAGCGCGTGTGGGAATCGGAGCCGAGAATCATTTTGCCACAGCCCGCCATGGCCTCGCGCATGTACTGGTGAATGACCGCCATGTGGGGCGGCACATAAATGCCGCCGTATTTGCGCGCGGCGGAAAGGCCGAACACGTGGTCGTCCTCGTTGATGGTGCCGCCCACGGCGCACAAGCTGTTGTGGCAATTTGTGAGCACGTAGGGGATGGGGAACTTCTCCATGCCGGAGGCGCGCGCCGTCTGAATGATGCCGACGAACGTGATGTCGTGCGAGGCGAGCGCATCAAATTTTAAGCGCAGGTTCTGCATATCCTCTGCGGTGTTGTGCGCTTTTAAAATGGAATAGGCAATGGTACCCTGTTTTGCCGTGTCTTTTTGATAGGTCTCGGGTGCAGCGGCTTCCGGCACAATCTCTGTGCCGTTCACAAGGTAAACGCCGCCGTCATAAAGCTTTACCATATTCATTCACCGAAGCTTCCGAAGGAGCCCGGAAGCGATCCTTTCTTTTAGCATTGCATGGCCGCGCAGAAAATCCTGCGCTTAGTTGCTTTCAGTATAGCATAATAAAGGCGGATTTGCAATTTGCATTTCTGCTTTTTCATTTTGTTCAAAAACGGTTCAGTCTTCCGCAATGACTTTTGCTGCGGCGGAGCCCGAAGCGGTCTTCCGAATGCGGATCATCGTCGGGATGCGGCTTTGCAGTTCCGAAACGTGAGAGATGATACCGACGACGCGCCCGCTTTGGCGGATGCTCTCGAGCGCACGCATGGCGGTATCGAGCGTGTCGGTGTCGAGCGAGCCGAAGCCCTCGTCGATGAAAATGGAATCAAGCCGCACCGCGCCCGAGTAGCTCTGCACGACGTCCGAAAGCCCGAACGCGAGGGAAAGGGATGCCAAAAACTGCTCGCCGCCCGAAAGTGTCTCTACGGAGCGGCACGTGCCGCTCATGCCGTCCAAGACCTCAATGTCAAGCCCGCCGTAGCCCGCGCCGCTTTTGCCCTGCTTGTGCTGCAAAGCGTAGCGCCCGCGGCTTAAAACGGAGAAAAAGCGGTTTGCGCTCTGGATGGTCTCGTCGAGCATCATGCCGAGCACGTACTGCAAAAGCGGCACGCGCAAGGCGTTGCTGCGGCCGGTCACGTACCCCGCAAGCTTTGCTGCGCGGCTGTACTGTACGTCGAGCGCGGCGGCTTCCTCCGTGTATTGCTGCACGGCGGCGGCGCTTTCCGCAATGGTGCGCAGGTCGGAGCCAAAGCGCCCAAGCTGCACGGAAAGCGTCTGCGTTTCGGTGCTTTTTGCGTCCAGCTCCGCTTTGCTTTGCGGGAGGTCCTTTTCCGGCGCTGCGCCGAGGGCATTTTTCGCTTCCTTTGCGGCGAACATCTGCTGTGCGGCAGCTTTTACGGCCTCGTTTGCGGCAGAAAGCGCGTTTTCCGCAGCGTGGAACGCTTCATCAAGCGCTGCGGTCTCCTGCTCAAGCACACGAATGCGCTTTTGTATTTCGGTCGTCTCCAATGTGATTTGCGCCGCATCGCGTACGGTGTCCATGGCGCTTAATTGGCGGCGCTTTTCTTCCAAAGCGGCGCGGCAGGCGGCAAGCGCGGCGTTGTGGCGGCTTTCGACCTGCATAAGCGCTTCGCGTTCCGCTTTGAGTGTCTCAAGTTTCTTGTGTGCGGCCGGCGCCTGCGCTGCAAGCTTTTGCGCTTCGTTGAGCGCCGTTTGCGCCGCAATGTAGGCCGCGGTGAGCACGTCTTCGCTTTCTGTGATGTTTTTTGCGGCGTCGTTTGCGGCGTTTAATTGTGCGAAAGCGACCTCGTGCCGCGCTTTTGCGGCGGCGGCCGTCTGCTCGGCGCGGCTTTGCTCCTGCCGCAGGTCTTCAAGCTTTTTGCGCAGCGCATCAAGTTCTTCTTTTGTCGTCTCACCTGCGCACGGCACGGCGAGCACGGGGTGGTGCACCGCGCCGCAAACGGGGCAGGGCGTGCCGTCCGTGAGCCCAGTGGCGAGCGCGGCGGCGCTGTTTTGGTTCCATTTGGCTTCTGCCGCCGAGAGCAGCTTATCCTGCCCCACGACGGTCAGACGCGCGGTGCGCGCCGCGTCTTCGGCAGCTCCCCACAATTTTTTGCACTGCGCTTCGGCTTTGGCGGCGTCACTGCGCGTTTTCAGCGCGGCAAGCTGTTCGCTTAAGATGGTCTGCGTCTGTAAGAGCGACGCGAGCCGGTCTTTTGCGGCATCGGCCTTTTCGGTGAATGCTTCGCCTACCGCGATGCGCCGCAGCACCTCCGGCAGCTTTTGGCGGTCGTCCTCTGCCTGCTTCTGCACGGCGCGCTCGCGCTCCTCCTCGGCGCGCAGTTCTTTTAAAAGCTGCTCCTTTTGCAGGCTGCGTTCCTGCTCCGCGCGCAGCTGTTCGCTTCGTTTTAAAAGTGTGTCTTTTTCGGCGGTCAGCTTTGTAAGTCCCGCGCGGTTCTGCTCGGCGCGCGTATACTGCGCTTTGGCGGAAGCTGCCCGCGTTTCGGCGGTTTTCAGCTGCGCTTCGGCATCGGTCTCGGCTTTTTGGCACTGCTCAAATTGCAGTGCGCGGGTGTATTGCTTTTGTGCGAGCGTCAGTGCTTCTTTCGCGGCGGCGAGCGCTTTTTCGGTTCGTGCGCATTCTAATCGAAGCGCTTCCGTTTGCACGGCGAGCGCCTCGGCGGTCTCCGCGCCATGCTTTTCGAGCAGCGATTTCAGTTTCGTCTCGCACGTTTCGCGCTTTGCGTACAGCTTTTTTTGCCGCTCTGTAAATTTCATCGCGATGCGTTCCCATAGCTCGCAGGAGAAAAGCGTTTTCAAAATGGCTGCTTTTTCGGTGGAATTCGCGCGCAGAAGCTGCATGAATTTGCCCTGCGGCAGCACGATGACCTGCGAAAATTGCTCGGCGGTGAGGGAAAGCAGGTTTTCCGCGTAGCCTGTCACATTGCGCGCCGCACCCGAAGCGGCAAGCGCCCAGCCGTCTGCCGTGCGGCGCTTGCACTCGTTTTCTTCCTCGGTGATAAAATCGTCGCTGCCGCGCTTTTTGCGGCGGTACAGCGCGCGGCGGAAGCAGTATTCGTCTTCACCGAGCGCAAAATGATAGACGACCTCGGTGCGGTCGCTGTCTGCGGCGGCAAGGCAGCGCATATCTTGAAACGTGCGCCGCCCGCCCGTCGATTTATAAAAGAGCGCGATGCTCATGGCGTCGAGCAGCGTCGTTTTGCCGCCGCCCGTCTGTCCGGTGATGAGGAACAGCCCCGCTTCGTTCAACTTTTCAAAATCGATGACGGTGTGCTCCAGATACGGCCCAAACGCCGAAAGCTCCAAACGGATCGGTTTCACGTTGCATCGCCCTCCAGTTCTTTTAGAATTTCCGCCAGCAGCGCTTCGTCCTCCGGCTGCGCTTCCTCACCGCAGACTTCCTTTAAAAAGCCGCGGAAAAGCTCCGCGCGGCTGCGGCTGTGCAGATCGGCTTCCGCCTGCGTGCCTGCGTGCTGCTTTAAAAACCACGTGCTGCGCACGCCGAGTACGTTCGGGTAATAGGGGCGCAGTCGGTCGGCCGGGCGGAAAACCGGCTCGTCGTCGGAGAGCAGAATTTCCACATAGTCTTCATTGGGCGCCGCCTGCCCGTTTTCGAGCAGCGCCGCAAACGTACCCTCTATGCGCTTTACGTCGTGCAGAGGGGTTACGGGGATGCACGTTGTTTCCACCGTGTCGCCGAGCGTGACGAGCGTCATGCTCTTTTTCTGGTGCGCTTCGTCTACGGAATATTTGAGCGGTGAGCCCGCGTAGCGCGCCGTGTCGCCTGCCCTTTGCGCCGCGTGTAGGTGCCCGAGCGCCGCATAGTCAAACGAGGAGAAGACATCCGTCGGCACATCGCCCGCGCCGCCGACGAAAAGGCGGCTCTCGGAATCGGAGGTGGAGGCCCCCGCCGCAAAGCAGTGCGCGACCAAAACGTGCTTTTTCGCGGGGTCAAACGCTTTTTCCATTTTTTCCACCGCCGCGCGCATGCAGGCCCCTGCACCGCGCAGCGTTTCATCGCCTAAAAAATCGCGCATCTGAGCGTTTTCAAAGTACGGCAGCGGGAAAATCTGTATGTTGCCGATCTCGACCGGCGTAAACGCGTCTTTAAGCTCCGTGATGATATGAATGCCGTGCCGCGCAAGCAGGCTTTTGCCCACCGCAATGCGGTCCGGGCTGTCGTGGTTGCCGGAAATGATGACGGCGGGGATGCTCCGTTCGCACAGCGCATCGATGAGCTCGTCGAATAAATGAATCGCGTCGACCGAGGCAATCTGCCGGTCGTACAGATCGCCCGCAATGAGCAGCGCATCGGGCTTATATGCATCCAGCGCAGGCAAAAGCGACTGCCGCACAAAATGCCGCTGGTCATCCATTAAGCTGCGGCCGTACAAAAGCCTGCCGAAGTGCAGGTCTGCAATATGTAAAAGCTGCATAGCGTCTCCTTTTAAATTTTTAGTCTGACTTTTTTCTGAATTTGCCGGCGAGCACCTTTTCAGGGGTGCCAAACCGTGCTATAATAATAAAATAGTTAACAGTATTATATCATGTCCGTTGGAGGATAAACAGTGAGAAAACATAAATTTTTATCGATATGCGCAAGCATTTTGCTGTCGCTTTCCGTTTTGACGACCGGCGTTTTGGCCGATACAGCCGAAAGCACCGCGAGCGAAACTTCCACAGATTCCGATACCTCGACTTCGGAAACGAATACTACGACAAACACGGTCGTGGCCAAAAGCAGCGAAATGGGCTTTCCGTGCGATAAGCTCACAGACCCGAACAGCGCTTCTATTTATATGGTGAGCCTCGACACCGATACCGTTGTCTATACATATAATCCGGACGAGCGCCGCCCCATGGCTTCCATGACGAAGATTATGACGTATATCGTCACGGCGGAAACGGTCAGCGACCTGCAAAACACGCGCACTACGGTGCCGGAAAGCGTTGCCGAGGAGCTTGAGGGCACGGGCTCGTCTTTGGCGGAAATTCAAACGGGCGAAAGCTTTACCATCTATGAGCTTTTGAACCTGATGATGGTGCCCTCCGGCAATGATGCCGCGCTGACGCTTGCAAAATATGTGGATTCTTTGAATATCACGGCCGACGACCCGCAGTATGACGAAGACGGTGACGGCAAAATGAGCTGTGTGGAGCTGATGAACAAGAAGGCCGCGGAGCTCGGCTGCACGAACACGCATTTTGTGAACCCGCACGGCCTGTATGATGAAAACCACTACACCACCGCGCGCGAGATGGCGACCATTACGGAGTATGCGCTGACAATGCCGTATTTTACGGACGTCACCTCGCAGACGTATTACACGCAGCCGCCGACGAACATGACAAGCGAGGAACGCACCGTCACCACGACGAACCGCATGCTTTTGAGCTATGACGATGAGTATTACACCTATGCCACCGGCGTAAAGACCGGCTCCTTGAATGAATCCGGCTACTGCATTTCCGCCACGGCTACGTATGACGGGTACAGTTACCTTGTCGTTTGCATGGGCAGCCCGTATATCGACAGCGAGGGCAACCATATCGATTATCACGGCGAAATGTACGATGCCGCGACGCTGTTCCGCTGGGCATTTTTGAATATCGAAAACAAAACGCTCGTTACGGACGGCGAGCTTCTCGGCGAGGTGAGCCTCAAATACGCGTGGGGCAAAGACCGCCTGCAGGTGCTGGCGCAGGGCAATCTCACCGCAACACTGCCGAGCAGTCTGGAAAGCGGCGCCATCACCACAAAGCTCGATCTGCCCGAAAACGTGAAAGCGCCCATCAAAAAGGGCGATTACGTCGGTACCGCCACGTTCTATTATAACGGCGCGGAGCTTGCCACCGTTGCGCTCGTCGCCGCGGAAAGCGTGGAGCGCAGCGAGATCGTGCAGGTTTTGCAGCAGGGGCAGGAGGTGCTCACCTCCACGTGGTTTATCGTTACGGCCACCATTTTGCTGGTCTTGGCTGCCGCGTATGCTATCCTTGCCATCCTGATGAACCGTAAAAACAAAAAAGTCCGCCGCGTAAAGAAATACAGAGATTTATAAGTACAGAACAAAACCCCGATCCGTTTCATGTGCGGAATCGGGGTTTTAACGTTCACAGAGCGAACAATTCACTTGCCGTAAGGCAAATTTCACCATAATCTCCTACGTTCTCACCTGCCGGCTCGGTCGGAGTTGGGCAGTCGCCACCGGTTTGTTTTTAGTGAAATATTTTGCTGACGCAAAATGTGAAATAACGCTTCGCACACAAGTGTGCTGTGCATTGTGATATATTGCGTCTTCGCCGCAATATGAAATGAAATAAATCTCCTCACGCCCGCAGGCATTTCACAACAACCGAAGGTTGTTCTTTTACGTGCGAAGCGCATTTCACAAATCTCGAAGAGATTTATTTCACTCCAAAGGAAAAACCTCATTCGTTTGAATGAGGTTTTTCCTTTGGTGCGAGTGCTGATAACGGATTTCATAAAACAATGAATTAACCGGCAGAAACACATATATTTCATCTCGCACACGAACAGTTTCTTTAGAATTTTATTCGCACATTCGATTTTTACTGGCCTATCCGATACAATGATAACACAAGGAGGGCAGAATATGAAACAGAAATATCATCTTGCAATGGATGATGCAGAGCGGCGGCTTCTCATTGGAAGTCTGAATGATCTGCGCAGCAGGCTCTTCACAGAGGGCAGATATACCGACGCCGTTGACGAAGTGCTGCTGAAAATCATCGGTGCAAAGCGCAAGAAGTTCAAGATTGTATACACGGAATGAATGGAGGGAAGCACTATGACGGAGTTTGAAAAACTGGGCGGCACATACCGACAGACGGGTGATTATTATCTGCCGAATCTCGAGATTGATAATCAAATCGAGGTGCAAATTGGTGTTTGGGGACAGCGACACCGGCGATTTTTGAAGGAGAACCACCGGGTGAGATACTACAATCTGTTGACCACCGGGACGCTGAACGATTATCTTGCTGAGGTGGAATCCCTGGCACAGGCGATGTTTGATACGCTTGTGAAGGAACTGTCCGAAAAAGAAAACTTGAACGAAAAACTCAAGGCAAGTGACCCGCTGGAATGGGTCAGGCGGAGCAATAACATCCGCAATCGAGCTACAGAAATCGTAAATGCAGAGGTCATTTTCGTGTGAGCAGCAACAAAATTTGATAAAAATCAGAGGCGCAGTCAGATGCAGGTAAGCACCGGCTGCGCCCCTTTTTCGTTGCTCTGAAATAGGTCTGCATTATCTTAGCGAGCAGACTGTTTTTACTCCTGTCGGAGCCAAACAGTGTATCCGCTTGCGATGCCTGCGTCATCTTAGCGAGCAGTGCCTTTTTACTCCGTTCTGTCGAGCTACGCAAAAGGCCTCGTTAGGGACACCCCAAGACCTGCTTACCCGATGCCGAAGAATCGGTCGAAGAAACCCTTCAACTTTTCAATGATGGTTTGCTTCTTCTCTGCACGGTTTCCACCGCCGAAGCGGGAGATCGGCGGCATCAGCCGGTCAATATCCGTGCCTGTCGTTTTGACAGAGCCGTCACGGAAAGAGCTCTCCATAAAGCGGCGAGTCTCATCGTCTTTCAGGTTTTCCTCCTGAATGATTGCAACAAGCTGCCGTTCTTTTTCTTCGGCGACAAAGGTGCGCCATTCCAGCATCACATCTGATACATCGTTGATTCCGGCAATGAAGGTTTCAATCAGTGCCTTCTTGCTGCGCAGTTCAGGACTAGCGTCCACTGCTTTGCGGATCGTGATAAGCACTTCCTTGTCATCGCAGTGTGAATCGTGGTATTTCTGTACCAGAAGCAGGATGTAGTCAATATTGATCTCAATCTGCTTGATTAGCTCGATTTCAAAAACGATGTCATCGGTGATGTCCTCTTTTTCGCCACCGGGCTTGCGGTTTTTCCACTCATCCCGTAAGTCCTGATAGCGGCCAAGATAATCCTGAAAATCCCGCTCGCTCAAAATTTCGCTTCCGGCAAACTCGTCGAACGCAGTCAGCAGGTTGCGCATACGCAGAATCGCACCGAACAAAACGATAAACTCCTTCTGCCGCTGTTCACCGGTAATGCGTTCCTCTGTCAGCGGGAATTTCGTTGTCAATTCCTCAATCATATCCTGGTAGCCTGGGTGATATTTTCCGTCGGCATCCTCGTAGCCAAAGTAGTAATCCTTATAGCCACGCATCAGGACGATACCGCCCGCTTCCTTATCGCCAAACAGAGAAATTGCATCGTCGGTACGCTTTTGCAGATTGCGGAAGCAAACGATGTTGCCGAACACCTTGATGGAATTGAGAATCCGGTTCGTGCGGGAATATGCTTGAATCAGCCCGTGCATTTTCAGGTTTTTATCCACCCACAGCGTATTCAGCGTCGTGGCGTCGAAGCCGGTCAGGAACATATTGACCACGATCAGCAGGTCAAGTTCCTTGTTCTTCATCCGCAGGGAAACATCCTTATAGTAATTCTGGAATTTGTCCCCGTCTGTGGAATAGTTGGTGTGGAACATCCCGTTGTAGTCACGGATGGCCGCATCCAGAAAATCACGGGAACTTTGGTCAAGTGCGGAGGTATCCTCCGGATTCTCCTCGTCAAGAATACCATCCGTTTCTTCCTCATTCGCTCCATAGCTGTAAATGACGGCAACCTTCAGCCGCTTCTGCGGATTTTCCGCCATTTGCCTCTGAAACTCGGCGGAGTAGAGCTTTGCAGCATCCACGCTGGACACGGCAAAGATGGAGTTGAACCCGCTGACCCGCTGCTTCTGCTTGATTTCCTCGATCTGCTGCTTGCTGCCGGCAGAGGCAACCTCGGCGATATTCTGCAATACGCTGTATGTATAGGTTTTATCACCCCGGTAGGTCTTCTGGTCAAAATGCGTCAGAATGTAATCCGTGACCAGTCGGATGCGTTCCGGGGCAAGAAACGCCTTTTCCCGGTTGATGTCCCAAACTTCTTTGTCGTCAATATCCGGCTCGGCGTCCATCGTTTTGATGTAGTCCACCCGGAAGGGCAGTACATTTTTGTCGTTAATGGCGTCCACAATGGTATAGGCGTGGAGCTGATCGCCAAAAGCCTGCTCTGTCGTGCGGAGTGTGGGATTCTTGCTCACGCCTGCATTGACCGCAAAGATCGGCGTTCCGGTAAAGCCAAAGAGGTTGTACTTCTTGAAATACTTCGTAATGGCTTGATGCATATCCCCGAACTGACTCCGGTGGCACTCATCAAAAATGATAACAACTCGCTTATCAAAAACGCTGTGTCCGGCGTTCTTCTTGATAAAGGTGGCGAGCTTCTGAATGGTGGTGATAATGATTCTTGCATTGTCATCCTCCAACTGGCGCTTCAAAACCGCCGTGGAGGTGTTGCTGTTGGCAGCGCCCTTTTCAAAGCGGTCATATTCCTTCATCGTTTGATAGTCCAGATCCTTGCGGTCCACGACAAAAAGCACCTTGTCGATGTAATCCAGTTTCGTGGCAAGCTGCGCCGTCTTGAAAGAGGTTAGTGTTTTGCCGCTGCCGGTGGTGTGCCAGATGTACCCGCCGCCTGCTACGGTGCCGTATTTCTTATAATTGTTGGCGATCTCAATGCGGTTCAAAATGCGCTCGGTGGCGACGATTTGATATGGCCGCATCACCAGCAGCATATTTTCCGCCGTAAATACACAGTAACGGGTAAGAATATTCAGAATGGTGTGCTTGCAGAAAAAGGTCTTGGTGAAGTCTACAAGGTCCGGGATAATGCGGTTGTTCGCATCCGCCCAGAAGGAGGTGAATTCAAAGCTGTTGCTGGTTTTGGACTTCTTGGCTTTCTGCGCTTTGGCGTCCTTGATGTGATTGAAACGGGTGGTATTGGAATAGTATTTCGTATTCGTGCCGTTGGAGATCACGAAGATCTGCACGAATTCATACAGTCCGCTGGATGCCCAGAAGCTGTCTCGTTGATAGCGATCGATTTGGTTAAACGCTTCCCGAATGGGAACGCCCCGGCGCTTCAGCTCGATATGGATGAGTGGCAAGCCGTTGACCAATACCGTCACATCATAGCGATTGTCATGAGCTGCCCCCTCCTCTGTGGAGATGGCATACTGGTTGATGACCTGCAAACTGTTATTATGGATGCACTTCTTGTCAATAAGCTGAATATTTTTGCTTTCCCCGTTATCCCGGCGGAGCACCTGCACATAGTCCTCCTGAATCAGGCGGGTCTTTTCGAGAATGCCGGAGTTTGTGTTTGCCAGCACCTCGTCCCAGAAACGCTTCCATTCGCCGTCCGTAAAGCGATAGTTATTCAGCTTTTCCAGCTGCGTTCGCAGATTGGCAATCAGGTCAGCCTCTTTATGGATGGTCAGGCGCTCATAGCCCAGCTCGCAAAGCAGACGGATAAACTCCTTTTCCAAGTCCGCTTCGCTCTGGTACGCCTCCGAGCGCTTCGACTGCGGCTTGTATTCGGTGACGACGGTGCTTTCACTGCTCTGGGCAATGATGTTGAAATAGCTCACGGGCTACCTCCTTTTGGGTCAATCTGCCGGTGTAAATGTCAGCAGCTTGTCCCTGTAATATTCATATTGTTTCTTCCGGGCTTCGATTTCCGCAGGCAGACCGATGTTCAGGTCAGTGCAGATGGCATCAAAGTTGTCGAGAACTTCAACAAGACGGTTTTGCACATCGAGAGGTGGTAATGCTATTTTATAGTCTCTCAATGTTTTCAGTCCCAAGTTCTTAATAGTAGAACCAGTGAGATTCTTTTCAAAATACGACATTGTTTGTCCAGACTGGAGGACATAAAACAGATATTTCAGAAGCAACTTGTCAGAAGTAACAGTGAAGTATGCTGCTGATTTCCCCAAAGCAATGTTTTCGTTGTTGTACAATGCAATGTTACCAATAGTCCCATTGATGGAGTACAGCAATGTTTCACCAAATGGAATTTTTATTTTCTCATATTCATCGCTACTTATCCTTTTTGTTTTGGCGTCGAATACAATTCTTCCGTTGGAAAGATTGTTTCCATTTATAAAATAGTATTCACCGTTATCATTGTACTCTGGGGTACCATGAAGTCCATCGCCAATATCACATAATTTAGCGAGGGCGATGAGTGGAACAGAATTATCAAAGGTCAACAGGCTATCTCTATAATAACTGTATTGCTGCTTTCTCGCTGTAAGCTCCGTGAAATTGTCCAGAATACGGACAATTTCACTCTGCACCCCCAAGGGAGGTACAGGCATCTCAAAGTTCTGTATCATTGGCTTTCTTATGGATGTTACAGTAGCACTAACGGCTTTTTTCATAATAAATGCCTTGAAAAACGCTCTAAAATAGTGATAAGCGAATTTTGTGTTTATGCTTCTCTCTGTAAAATGGATTCTATAAACTCGCTGATGAAGGGCATATTTTCCTGAAATATAATGGTAAATATCTCCTACACCACCCTCGCCGGGGATAATTATTGCTTCTTCGTCATACTCGTAATCGTTTTTTGCTTTAACCGTTTGAGAACGAATGAAAAAAGGATACTCACCCTCGTCCTCGGCTTCGTTTCCGTTGCTACTTCCGGTCCCTACTTCTGCAACATCTCCGATACGCTTGATTTCCACCCCATCCGGGCAAAGTTCCTGAATAAGTTCTTCAAGTTTGGTCATCAAGCAATCCCTCCTTCTTCATAACCTCAACGATTCTTTTCTCATCTTTTTTATTTTTTGGTACATATGGTATGTCACAAATATCTAACAGCCCGAGTTCTCGCATACGCATAATTTCTTTTAGAGCATCAAAATTTATCGGCACCCAAATATCTGTTCCATAAAGAACGTTAATTCTAATGACTCCATCCTGTAAATGTTGCATAGTTTCTTCCATACACAAACCAGTTTGGAGAATAGCCGCATATTCTTTTGGGTCAATTTTCTTAATGTCTTCCGTATCGGAAAAAATCTTGTATTCTTTTGTCGGTACATTGGAGGGAATAGCTCTATTCCTTCCCGGATGTTTAATATTTAAGACTTTCTCTTCAATGTCTTTCGTTATGCCGTTTGCAATTCTAAACAGTTTGCTATCAAAAGCCACAAAGTCTAAACTCAATTCTTGGGGAAGAAATTCTGAGCACAACTTTTGCACAGTACGAATTTGTTCAATCATTTCGCCTGCGATTTCTTGGAGTGATGCGTATTCTTTAGCCGTATAATTATCGTCTTTGTGTGCAAAGTTCTTATCACGCTCATAGTAAATAGCAGAAATAATTGGGTTAGAACAAATAGTCTTTTTCTTCCCTGGAAAGCATTTGTCCATTACCACACAGATGCTAACATAAAACTTTTGCTTCGCATCATTGACTTCCTGTCGGATATCAATGTTGGACACTTTACTGCCATTCTCCACAAGGAAAAGAACCGTATCAACAGATTTTTTGCCGTCTATTAAGTATCGTGCCAGTTCCCACTTGTTCATTTTTACCCCTCAATTTCTGCAATAATCTTTGCAATTTCCTCTCGAAGAATCTGCTCACGGGCAACAATTTGCTCGATCTCAGCATTGAGCTTTACGATGTCGATCTTCTCACGGGTATCCTCCTGCTCCACATAGGTAGAAACAGAGAGATTATAATTGTTCTGTTTGCTGCCGACCTCGTCGTTCGGCACAAGGCGGGCAAAGTGCTGTTCGTCCTTACGCTCTGCCACGGCGGACACGATGCGACGGATGTTGTCCTCGGAGAGCCGGTTGTTCTTTGTGACCTTCACAAACTCCTTGGAGGCATCCACAAACAGAACGGCGTTGTCTGCCTTGTTCTTTTTCAGCAGCATAATATCCACGGAGATCGTAACATTCAGGAACAGATTAGAGGGCAGCTGGATGATGGCATCCACAAAGTTGTTATCCACCAGATACTTGCGGATCTTCTGCTCGGCTCCGCCACGGTACATAATGCCGGGGAAGCAGACGATGGCTGCTGCACCGTTGGAAGCCAGCCACGAAAGGCTGTGCATAATAAACGCCATATCGCCCTTGGAGGCAGGAGCCAGCACTCCGGCAGGCGAAAAGCGCGGGTCATTGATAAGCAGCGGGTTCTTATCGCCCTCCCACGGCACGGAAAACGGCGGATTGGATACGATCAGCTCAAAGGGCTGGTCGTCCCAATGCTGCGGGCTGAGCAGAGTATCTTCCCGCACGATGCTGAATTTGTCAAACTCGATGTTATGCAGGAACATATTGATGCGGCAGAGGTTATAAGTGGTCAGGTCGATCTCCTGACCGTAGAAGCCTCGCTCGATATTGTCCTTGCCCAGCACTTTTTCCACCTTCAGCAGCAGAGAACCGGAGCCGCAGGCAGGGTCATAGACCTTGTTGATTTTCGTTTTTCCAATGGTGCCGAGGCGGGCCAGCAGCTCCGAAACATCGGCGGGCGTGAAGTACTGCCCGCCTTTCTTTCCGGCATTGGCGGCGTACATTCCCATCAGGTATTCGTAAGCATCGCCAAACAGGTCGGGATTGATGCCATCAGTAGAGAACAGCGGCATCTGCGCTACACCGTTCAGCAGCTCCACCAGCACTTTGTTGCGCTTGGCGACGGTTTCGCCGATGGCTTTACTGTTCACATCGAAATCATCGAATAGCCCGGCAAAGTCGTTTTCCGCATCGCCGCTTGCGGCACTGCTTTCAATGTGGTTGAATACCCGCTCCAGCGTCTCGTTCAGGTTGTCGTCCTTGTCCGCCCGGGCGAGGACATTGCAGAACAATTCGGAGGGCAGAATGAAAAAGCCCTTTTCTTGCACCAGTCCCTCACGGGCAGTCTCCGCCTCAGCGTCCGGCATTTTGGCGTAGTCAAAGTCCTTGTTCCCGGCGGCGTGTTCTCCCTCGTTGATATAGGCAGTGAAGTTCTCCGAAATATAGCGGTAAAACATCGTGCCCAGCACATAAGATTTGAAGTCCCACTCCGCCACATGACCTGCGTGAACAAGGTCGGTGGCGATTTTATAGATGCGGCGGAACAACTCGTCCCGCTCTTGATCTTTCTTTACATCAGCCATTGTAATTACTCCTTTTGGGCGATCCACGCCGCTTCGATCTCATCAAAGGGGATGTTGTTTTCCTCGCAAAAAGCCTTGATCTTCTTCATTGCTGTGATGTTCGGCTTGGTTTTGGCGTTTTCCCAACGGTTTATCGTTCCAACGGATACATTCAGCGCTTTTGCAAAATCTTCCTGTGACAGCAGGGCTTTCTTGCGCATGATCCGGATCAGCTCGCTTAAAGGTGTCATCAAACAGTTCTCCTTTCAGAAGACTAACAGCATTATACCATAAACCTATCATTTTCTCAACACCGTTTGGAGAAAACCGAATACCAAAATACAGAGGCGCAGCCTTCGGATTGATCCGTTGGCTGTGCCTCTGTTTGCGTTTCGGAAGAAAATTTTCAAGAACACCCTCAAAATCTGCGGCTCAATTCAAAGTAAGTAGAGAGAAAAGTTTTGAGAACCGTCCAAAAACACCCCCACAAAAGAACACCCAAATTCAAAGTAAGTGAGGAGGTCTTTGCAGAACTCACAGCCATTGAGCTGTTCATAAAAAGTTTACAAAATTTTCTTCGTTTTTTCTGCGAAAAAGTTCCCAGTTGATTAGTGAGGGGATCTATAAATTGACCTTCTCGCTGGCTACCTAATAGGGAGAATTTTTTCACAGGGGGTTAATAAACGACCCTTCTCGCTGCCTACCTATTGAGGTGTTCTCCCCGTGTGCCTTGAAAGAGGCGAATTTTTGAAAAAGTGCGGGAATTTCGCAGGAAAATTCGGCAAAGGAAAAGTGAGAGGACGGTAGCTGGTTCCACCGCTTGTCGCCGCTCTGTGGTTTTCCGCGTGCACCTTGAAAATTAAATAACAGAAATTTTGGAGAAGAGAGTCACCACCCTGCCCATTTTAGGAACAAGTGAAGGAGGTTTTTTCAATGGTCATCAAAATCACACCGCAGCAGGCGAAAAGAGTCAACGCCCTGCTGCGGAAGCTGTGCGCCAACTACAACGGCGGCAACTGCCTGCTGCTGGACGACGGCGAGCCCTGTGTCTGCGTCCAGAGCATCAGCAAGTACGGCATCTACTGCAACTACTTCAAGAATGCCGTGCTCCCAGTGGACGAAGGGCTGCACGCCGAGATAATGAAGCCGACCGGCGGCAAGCGCTGTGTGCTGTGCCGTCAGGCGTTTGCGTCGAGGGCGAAGAATCAGCGTTATTGTCCGGCCTGCGCCGCTAAGCAGAAACGGTTGAAGGCAGCCGAACGGCAACGCCGAAAGCGGGCATCGGCGTCATGCTTTTAAGGTGCGGACAGCCTTGAAACACAAGGCTTTTTTGAACCCAAATCAACCCAAGCAATACAGAAACACCTTAACCGCAAAAATCCGCTTTGAAAAGCGTGACAAATTCAAGCGAGAGGAGGAATTCAATGAACCCATATTTTACAGTCAACGACTCCGAACATTTCACCTTTTACCGTATCCCAAAGCTGCTGTTCACAGATGAGATTTACCAAACTGTTTCCACCGATGCCAAGATGCTCTACGGCCTGCTGCTGGATCGGCTGTCCCTATCCGAGAAGAACGACTGGAAAGACGAGCACGGTCGGGTCTACCAATATTTCACCATCCATCAGGCGCAGGAGCTGCTGCATTTCGGACACGAAAAGGTCTGCCGCCTGTTTGCAGAGCTGGATGCAGCCGACCTTATCGAGCGCCGCCGTCAGGGGCAGGGCAAGGCCAACCGCATCTACTTAAAGGAGTTTACCCAAAAGTCCGATTATCGGAATTCCAGAAGCCCGGGAATCGGAAGGAAATAAGACTTAGAGAGTGATATTTACTACCCGAAAAAGAGAAAGAAGGTCAACAATGAATAACAAAAACACAGTGCCAATGAAACCAGCGCTCTTAAGAATTGAACAGCTACGCCCGTTTGAAGGCCATCCCTACAAGGTACAGGACAACGAGGAGATGGCTGCTCTTTCGGAAAGTATCCGGGAGAATGGTGTTCTTTCCCCGTTGATCGTCCGTTCCGTTGAAAACAGCGATGAATATGAAGTCATCAGCGGCCACCGCCGCCTGTATGCTGCCCGGAAGGCAGGTCTGACAGAAGTTCCCGTGCTGATTTGCACCCTTGACCGGGATGCCGCCGCCATTGCCTTGGTGGACAGCAATCTGCACCGGGAGCATATCCTGCCCAGTGAAAAGGCGTATGCTTACAAGTTGAAAATGGAAGCACTGTCCCATCAGGGAATCGCTTGTGGACAAGTTGGCCACAAGTCCCGGGATGATATTTCCGATACAGACAGCGGCAGGCAGGTTCAGCGCTATATTCGCCTGACCTACCTCATCCCGGAATTGCTGGAAAAGATGGACAAGGAGGAAATTGCGTTCTCTGTCGGCGTGGAGTTGTCCTATCTCGATGAATACAGCCAGCGGGATGTGCTGGAGCAATGTGAGATCAACGACTGCACGCCATCTTATTCGCAGGCATGGCGAATGCACAAGGCCGACCGTGAAGGGCTGCTGACGAAGGATGTGATCCAGTTCCTTATGAGCAAAGAAAAACCGAACCAGCGGGAGACAGTGAAGATACCCACCGAAAAGCTGCGAGAATTTGCGCCAGATGCCAACCCACGGCAGCTTGAGGACTTCGTTCTCAAAGCCTGCGAGCATTACCGCAAATACCTCATCCGCCAGCGTGGGCGGGAGGAACGATAAGGAGTGTAGAAAATGAAGCGGCAAACAAATTGGATCGTCGGCGTATCCGACGGGAAAGTCCACGAATACAAAATTGGGGATGTGACCTATTTTGTTTCTGCAGAATTTGAGCGCAGCTCTCAAACCAATCTGCGTGACCGTGTACAAAGAACAGTGGTCAGCAATCTCATACCTTTGACGCCCGGTCAAGCATCCGATACAATAGCAGCGGAATATGTGTGTTCGGCTGCCGGGAAGGAGGACTTATGCAGTCGAAAAAGAAAAAAGAACAATTGGGATTAACAGCGCTGTACTGCCGCCTGTCCCGTGATGATGGAGCGGAAGGCGACAGTAACTCTGTGGCCAATCAAAAGCGTTTATTGCAGAAATACGCCAAAGAAAATAGCCTCGGTAATACCCGTTTCTATGTGGACGACGGTTATACCGGCACGAATTTCAACCGTCCGTCTTTTCAAAAAATGATTGAGGATGTCGAAATGGGCTATGTGACAGCGGTCATCGTCAAGGATATGTCCCGGCTTGGCAGAGATTATCTCGGTGTTGGGTACTACACAGACACCTTCTTCCCGGAACACAATATCCGTTTCATTGCGGTGAATGACTGCGTAGACAGCGATGACGGCAAAAATGAGCTTGCCCCATTTCGAAATGTGATGAACGAGATGTACGCCCGGGACATCAGCCGCAAGGTGCGGTCTGCCCATCGTATCCGGGGCAATTCCGGCGAACCGCTGGGCCAGCCGCCCTACGGCTACAGGAAAGACCCGCTGAACAAAAAGCACTGGATCATTGACCCGGCGGCCGCTCAGGTGGTGCGGGACATTTTCCGTATGTGTCTGGAGGGTAAGGGCAACGACACCATTGCCCGCATTTTACAGGAAAATGGGATTCTCAACTGCACGGCGTACTGGCACGAAAAAGGCATCGGCAGGGGCGGCAAAAAGACGCAGCCAAACCCTTACCGATGGAAAAACAGCACCATTCGTAAAATCCTGACCCAGCAGGAATACTGCGGCGATGTGATCAATTTCAAGACCTACTCTAAATCCTTCAAGGATAAGACCCGCATCGATAACCCGGAAGAAAACTGGGTCATCTTCAAGGATGTTCACGAGCCGATTGTCGACCGGGACACCTTTGAGCAGGTACAAAAGAAGATCATCAAGCGGACAAAGCGCCGTGCGCCGAAATCGGAGAATGGCGAAAAGAGCATCTTTTCTGATCTGCTGTACTGCGCCGACTGCGGTCACAAGCTGTGGTATCACGTCAACACCATCAATAAGAATATATGCTTTTTCTCCTGCTCCAACTATGTAAAAGACTACCGTGGCAGTTGCCCGACCCGGCACTATGTGCGGGCGGACGCTATCGAGCAGGTGGTAAAACTGGTGCTACAACGAATGGCGCAATTTCTGCGGGACGACGAGCCAATGTTCGCCGACCTTCTGGAACGCAAGTCCAACCGGGAAATCGCAGAGGAAAAGAAGCACCTTGAGGGAGAGCTGCAAAAGGCACGGATGCGAACAGAAACCGTGTCCCGACTCTACAAAAAGGCCTTTGAAAAGAATGCGGAAGGGCTTCTTTCCGACGAGGGCTTCCTGCAAATTACCCACGAATACGATGTAGAACAGCTTGCCTTGAAAGCGAAGATCCCACAGCTCCGGGAGCAAATTGCGGAGGCGGAGCGGCAAGCGGCCAATAAGGACAAGTTTATCGCTGCCATCCGAAAGTTTATGCAGATGGACGAGCTGACCGCACCGCTGCTGCGGGAGCTTATTGACCATATCGAGGTGTACGAAACGCAGGGCGTCGGAAAAAGTAGAACACAGCGAATCGCAATTCACTACCGCTTTGTGGGGTACATCGACATCCCGGCAGCGCCTCTGACAAGCCATTATATCTCCGAAACAAGACAGGGCGTGGCCGTGGAATATATCCCCGCATAACGAAGGAGAGCAGGCGAAATGCCTGCTCTCCAAAAGAAGCATAAAAAATCGAGTGTTCATAACATCAAATCCGTTATGAACACTCGATATGGTTGCGGGGGCAGGATTTGAACCTACGACCTTCGGGTTATGAGCCCGACGAGCTACCGAACTGCTCCACCCCGCGATATATTCACTTCTCAAGTGCTTGATTATTATACAACAGCTAAACGAAAAAAGCAAGTGTTTTTTTAAAAAAATTTAAAAATTCGTAAAGTGCTGTATTTTGTATGAAAGCGCGGTAAAGGAGGTCGAACACATGGACGCTTTGTAAGGCTTTGCCTATGTGCGAGATGTTAAAAATAACCCGGTGTTGCCGGGATCCCATAGGGGGTGAGGGAAACCACATGAACGGTGGGGGAATTTATTTCTCTTTCGCCAGCATCTCCGAGAGTCGCTTTTTCACGGCCGTGTACTTCTTTTCGGGGATGGGCAAAGTGGTGCCGTTTATAAGCGTCAAATGAAAGCGGGTGATTTCCGTCACGCGGTCGGGGTTCACAAGGTAGCTTTCGTGGCAGCGCAGAAACAGTCCCGGGTAGCGCTTATCGATCGCCGTCAGTCGCTCGGTCGATTCCCGTATGTCGTTTTGTGTGTGAATATAGGTGTGCATGCCGCTTGTTTCTAAGTAATCGATATACGCGGGGCGCAGGTACAGCATGGCCTTGTTCGCGCCCTTTAAAACGATGCGCGGCGCGCGGTCCTCGCCGGAAAGCACTGCCACGCGCACACGATCTTCTCCATAGTGCACGGGGTAGATCACATCGCGGTCATCGTAATCGAGTGCATTGGAAACGTGACACACGCGGATGAACGGCTGCCCGCCTTCCACCACCCACGAAAGCTGAACGCGCTGCTTTACACGCTGCATGCTGTTGTCCGGCCAAATGGTGTCTACGTCATAAAACAGCAGCACCTCAAGTACCTTGCTGCTGGGTGTCATGAGCGGCACGGTCACAAGGTCGTGCATCTCAAAGCGCAGGTTGTGGTGCTCTTCGGCAAACGTCTCGATGAGCGTTTCGCGCGTGCGGATAATCTGTGTATTTGCCGGGCCGATCCACAGCACGTCCGGGTGGCAGGCCGCCAGAAACGGCTCAATCTCATTATTGTAATACCGCGTTATAATGTCGGCGGAAAGCTGCAGCAAAGCTTGTGTAGTCATAGTGCACCTCGCAAAAAACGTCTTATTTGTCGAAAAACAAGTTGTATTTATTAAAGTATATTGCAATACCCTGCTAAAATCAATACAATTTTTAAAAAACTATGAGACCGGCAGAAATTTCTATGTGGATGTAAGCGGTTATTCTGATCTCATCTATTCCAATTTGATCAATCTGTCAAGGGCGATACCGCGCACTGTCGAAAGTTTTATGTGCGGTATTGTCCCTTTTTATCGGGAATGCAAGGCGTTTTTCCCTTTACGGAATTGACGAATGTGGCGATTCATATTATACTTGTTTTTATAGATATTTTCCCGAAAAACAAGGAGGAAACGACCCCATGGAATATACCCCCAAGCGTTTTCACTGCCCTGCCTGTGGCTTTGAGCCGGCGGAAAACGTGTCCGAAAAAGAATATGCCCACTGCCCGCGCTGCCTTACCGCCATCCATGAAGCGGACAGCGAGGGCTACGAATGCGGCGGCAAGCTACAGCCCGTTTCCATTTGGGTGAAGCCCGATGACAGCTGGGAGATTTTAGGCCGGTGCAGCCTTTGCGGCGAGATTGCCTCTACGCCCGTTTCGGACGAGGACGACCCCGTTTTGCTGCTTTCCATTGCCGGGCGGCCGCTTTCCATGCCGCCGTTCCCACTGGAAAAAATAGAGGAGCTTACCCGCATGATGGGCGGCGCGGGCGACAAAGGAGGATATGACCGTGAACCGTGAAAATAAGCGCAGAAAATACGAAAAAGGCTACTACAAAAAGCATGCGTGCTTAGACCCGTTCACGTGCAAGGTCTGCGGGCGCGAAATTCTGCCCGAGGGCGCAGGCAGCGACCACCGCAACCATTGCCCGTACTGCCTTTCGAGCGTCCATGTGGATAACGAGCCCGGCGACCGCGCATCCGCGTGCCACGGCGTCATGGAGCCCATCAGCGTGTGGGTGCGCAAAAACGGGGAGTGGGCTGTCATTCACCGCTGTACGGTGTGCGGCAAAATGGGCTCTAACCGCATTGCGGCGGACGATAACCCCATGAAGCTGATGGCTTTGGCCCTGCGCCCCTACGGCAGCCCGCGTCTCGACCCAAAGCGCATCAAAAACATGGTGAAAACCATGGAAGACAAAGCATAAGAGGCGATAAACGTGACCATAACCCGAGCTTCACGTTCACGTAAACACGTACCCTGCACGCTTAAAAGGAGCCAATATGTCTCAGAATTACAGCTATTTTGCGCATAAAGAATGCGAGTATTTTCCCTGCCACAAGGGCGCGGACCCGGAAAATTTCAATTGTCTTTTCTGCTACTGCCCGCTTTACGCTTTGGGCCGCAACTGCGGCGGCGCGTTTCAATATAAAGAAAACGGAATCAAGGACTGCACGAACTGTCTTTTTCCGCACCGACGCGAAAACTACCAAAAGGTTATCGCGCGCTACAAGGATATTCTGGGCGTATTAAAACGGCTGGAAGCGGAAAACAGAACCGAAAGCGGGGAGAACGCATGACGCTTACGCAAATTCAATATGTGCTTGCCGTGGCGGAAACGGGCACCATCAGCGCGGCGGCAAAGCGGCTTTTCATCGCGCAGCCCAGCCTCACCGCGTCGATTAAGGAGCTCGAAAACGAATTGCAGGTCACGCTTTTCCGCCGCACGAACAAGGGCGTGACCTTAACGCCGGAGGGCGAGGAATTCCTCGGCTACGCGCGGCAGGTGAACAGCCAATTAGACCTTATGCGTGAGCGGTATTTCGGCGGCGCGCCCGTGCGCAGACGTTTTTGCGTTTCCACGCAGCACTATTCGTTCGCAGTGGAGGCCTTCGTGGCGCTTTTAAAGGAGCACGGCGGCGAAACGTACGATTTTCACCTGCGCGAAACGCAGACGTATGAGATCATCGAGGACGTGGCGTTATTAAAAAGCGAAGTCGGCGTTTTGTATTTAAACCCGTTCAACGAGACAGTCTTAAAAAAGACGATTAAGGCGCACGGGCTGAGATTTCACCCGCTGTTCAAAGCGGGGCCGCACGTGTTTTTGGGTGCAGAAAATCCCCTTGCAAAGCGAAAAAGCATCACACTGGAGGACTTAGCGCCTTACCCGCGCCTTTCCTATGAGCAGGGCGACCACAATGCGTTTTATTTTTCCGAGGAAATTCAGAGCACGCTCGAGTGCGCCAAAGACATCCACGTCTGTGACCGTGCAACGCTGTTCAATCTGCTCATCGGGCTGAACGGCTACACCATTTGCAGCGGCGTCATCAACGAGAGTCTAAACGGCAAAAATATCGTCGCCGTGCCGCTCAATCTCGACGATTACATGGAAATCGGCTATCTCACGCGCGAAAACGTGGAGCCGAGCTTGTTTGCGCAATATTATATCGACGCTTTAAAGAAGTTCACAATGCAATAATGCAAACCGAAAGTGGTTTGCCATAGCAAAAACCTATGGCAAACCGCTTTTTTCTTGTATTTTACAAGGCGAAAATTTGCCTGTATACTGTAAGCACAAACTCAAACAGCAGGTGATTAACATGAAAAATATCAAACTTCCGTACCGTTACGATTATGTCGGCAGCTTTCTGCGCCCGGATGATTTGAAGAAGATTCGCGCCGATTATGAAGCCGGCAAAACCACTTACGAAGCACTGAAGGAAGCCGAAGACACCGCCATTCGCGACCTTGTCGCCAAACAGAAGGCGGCGGGTTATAAGCTGCTCACCGACGGCGAATTCCGCCGCAAGACATGGTATCTCGACTTTATGTGGGGGTTTGAGGGCGTCAGCCACTCTGCGCCCAAGGGCGGCATCCCGTTCCACGATGTCCTTGCGGTCGTCGATGACACGTACCTTACAGGCAAATTAAAGCTGACGGGTACGCACCCTTTTGTGGAGCACTTCCGGTTTGTGCAGGCACTTGAGGACGAAAACACCGTCGCAAAGCAGACCATTCCGTCTCCGGCACAGTTTTACGAGCAGATGATCTTCCCGATGAACGCGGAGACGACGAATAAAATCTACCCGAACCGCGAAGAACTGCTCGAGGACGTTGCAAAGATCTATCGGGCGTTCATCAAGCAGCTCTACGACGCAGGCTGCCGCAACCTGCAGCTTGATGACTGCTCTTGGGGCGTTTGCGTAGACCCCGCCGCGCCGTTTGTGTTCGGCGTGGAACCGGAAAAGATGGGCGACATCATGGATCAGCTTTTGAAGGTCAATAACCTCGCGCTTGAGGGCAAACCGGATGATCTCACCGTTGCAACCCACATTTGCCGCGGCAACTACAATTCCTCCTGGGCCAGCCGGGGCGGCTATGAGCCGGTCGCAGAGCGCCTGTTTGCGCATGAAAATGTCGATGCCTATTATCTGGAGTTCGATGACGCGCGTTCCGGCGGTTTTGAGCCGCTGCGCTTCGTCACACCGGGCAAAAAAGTCGTTTTGGGACTGATTACGTCCAAGCGCCCGGAGCTTGAGGATAAAGACGCCGTCATCGCACGCATTTACGAGGCTGCAAAGTATGTGCCGCTCGAGAACCTCTGCCTCAGCCCGCAGTGCGGCTTTGCTTCCTGCGAGGTCGGTAACAAGCTTACGGAAGAGCAGCAGTGGGCAAAACTCGCGCTTGTAAAGAAGATCGCCGAGGAAGTCTGGGGCAAGTGATTTCTATTTCAATACACATCGATCAAACAGGATTTCAAGAGCCGCGCAGCGCCGAAAACGCCCTGCGCGGTCTTTTTTTGAAGATGTCCGCCAAAACTGCAAACAAATGTTCTGAATTGACTTGACATTTGCGGTGGAATCATTACAATAAGAAATAGAGAGGTACCGCATAAGCTGCATGCGGCATCTCAGTTTCCATTTTTCAGCGCGAAAATGAGAAGCGGGAGAAGGACAGGGGAGAGAATATTCTCTCCCGCGCGGCGCAAAAAACTGCGCATTCTTGCAAAAATTGACACGCATAATGCTCCTTTCATCATGCACAATAAGAACAACAAACGCGAAAAAAGCAGTGCGGCGCAGCGTGAAGCGCCGCCGAAAAAAGGAGAATGAAACATGAACAGCAGCAATAAGACGATGGTACCGGAAGCACAGGACGCGATGAACCGCTTTAAGATGGAAGCCGCAAACGAAGTCGGCGTCAACCTCAAGCAGGGCTATAACGGCGACCTCACCTCCCGCCAGGCGGGCTCCGTCGGCGGCCAGATGGTCAAAAAGATGATCAAGTCCTACGAAGAAAGCATGAAGTAAAAGACATTTAGGCAAATCGGGGACGTCCGGCAGCGGGCGTCCTCTTTTTGCGGTTTTATTCATAGTCTTCAATCAGCTTGCAGGCTTCCGAGAGCGTTTCGGCACGAATGCCGCGGGCGAGCAGGCGGCGGTCTTCCTCCGTAAGGCTGCTGAGCGGCGTTTCAATGCAGTAAAGGGGCACATCATTTCCGTCTTTGAAAACAGCTACGCTGCCGTTATAGGCGCGCACGGTGAAGAATGTTTCGTATTCCTTAAAATTTGCTGAATTTGCGGCGCTCTCCCGGTCGGTTTCTTGACTTGCCGCATCGTTTGGGCTATAATAAACGGAAGAGTCGCTTTCTGCTTTTGCGGGGTCTGCCGCAGCTTCCCGCGCATCGCGTGCGGAAAACACGGAAACCGTGCACAGCGCGGCGAAAAGGATAAAGATCGCCGCCCATGCGCCGTACCGCTGCCGAGCGGCGTGCACAAGGGACTCAAGACGCATTTTCATGACTATACATCCTTTCTAAGTAGGATTTGCCCTGCGGCTTTAGTATCGCCAAGGTTTGCCAATTTATGCAGACAAAGTGCGCTTTTGCCGCGCAATTTGATTTTTCAGGAGGTCAAACGTGCTGAAAAAAGACATCAATAAGTACAACACGGCGCAGCCGAGCGGAAGACCCATGGGCCGTACAGACGGCGAAACGGCCCGCGCGGCCGGCGGCACGGCACATGCGGTGCTTACCATGTTCGGCAAGCTCCTCAAGACGGTGCTTTGCATCTGCATCATCACCGGCTGCCTTGTGGGCTTGAGCGTGGCGGCCGTCATTTGGAGCTACCACGGTGTGGAGATGAACGCAAGCCTTGCTTCCTTTAAACTGAAGGAATCGAGCTTTATGTATGTGACGGATTCCCTGCACATAGACAGCGTGGACAATGCGGAATGGACGCAGCGCCTGCGCTATAACGCCGAAGAGATTCGCACGCGCGTTGATTTCACGCAGATTCCGGACATTATGAAGGAAGCGATGATCTCCATTGAGGATAAGCGCTTTTACGAGCACCACGGCGTAGACTGGAAGCGCACGTTAGGCGCTGTATACGGCATGGCGACCGGCAACGATACCGCCGGCGGCTCCACCATCACGCAGCAGCTTATCAAGAACCTGACGGGTGAAAATCAGGTGAGCGTCATGCGTAAGGTGAAGGAAATCTTCATGGCGCTGAACCTTGAAAAGAAGTATACTAAGGATGAAATTCTCGAAGCATACCTGAACCTTGTCAACTACGGCAACGGCTATTACGGCGTGGAGGCCGCGGCAAAGGGCTACTTCGGCAAGGACATTTGGGACTGCAACATTGCGGAGTGTGCGACCATTGCCGCGACGACGCAAAACCCGGCCGCGCTGTGCGTGTTCTACCACCCGGAGGCGAACCGCAAGCGCCGCGAGCTTGTCATCTCCGAAATGTACGACCAAGGGCGTATCACGCGCGCGGAGTACGACGAGGCGATGGAGCAATCCGCAAACCTGAAGCTGCGCGGCGTGGACTTTGAAATGGACGACGAAGAAGAGGAGACCGATACCCAGAGTGTTTCCACCGAGGTGTGGAACTGGTACGAGGAAGAGGTGTTCAACGACACCGTTGACCTGCTTATGCAGTATGCAAACCTCGACCGCGACATGGCAATCGACCTCATTTATAACGGCGGTCTCAAGATCTACTCCGCCGAATATGTGCCGATGCAGGAGGCGTTTGAAAACTACCTGAAAAACAACTGGCAGGAGTTTACGAGCGACAACGGCATTTGGAGCGGCGTGTGCCTGATGGAGTATGACGGCAGAATCCTCTGCGTGAACACGAACCAGGCAAACGATGACAATGAGCTTTTGAAAAAGACCGGCAACCGCGTGCAGAACAACGTTTCGTACTCCACGAACCAGCCGGGTTCTTCCATTAAGCCCATCAGCGTGTATGCGCCGGCGTTGGAGAACAATCTCGTCACGTACGGCTCCGTGCTGAAGGATGAGCCGTTGCCGAACTACTTTGATGACGGCAGCGAGGGCCCGAACAACTTTGACGGTACGTTCGCCGGTACGGTGAATGTGGATCAGGCCATTACGGAATCTCTGAACGCCCCGGTGGCACAGCTCATCAACCAGATGTCGCCGCTTGTAAGTTACCAGTTCCTCACGCAGAACCTGCACATCACGTCGCTTTCGGAGGAGGACTCCTACAACGTCGGCGGCGTGGCCATCGGCGGTTTGACGAACGGTATTTCCGTGCGCGAGATGACCGGCGCGTACCAGATTTTCGGCAACGGCGGCAAGTATTACACCCCGTACACCGTGTACCGCATTGAGGATAACGAAGGCAACGTGATCTACGATTACCAGCAGAATCACAGCGAGGAGCAGGCAATCTCGTTTGATACGGCGACCATTATGAATAAGCTGCTGCACCTGCCGATCAACGGTACG
>OGQT01000817.1_pt1 | contig 26658 bp, 20 predicted proteins | sample 1553261 | NCBI WGS metagenome assembly OGQT01 (sample SAMEA2579992, study PRJEB22360) | human gut metagenome | biome: human gut; feature: human-associated habitat; material: faeces | place: Denmark | collected 2008/2010
ATTTTCAACAACTAATCATTATTCTAATTCTTTTCTTTATAACATATAATTGGTTATGAAAAAGAAATCTAAATTTATTTTTATTGCTCATAGAGGAATTTATAATAATCTAAACATTCCTGAGAATTCAATGAAGTCTTTTAAAAGAGCAATTAACAGTAATGTTTCTATTGAATTAGATATTCATTTAACAAAAGATAACAAATTAGTAGTATTTCATGATGATAATTTAATTAGAATGACTGGTACTTATAAAAAAATTAGAAAATGTATGTATGATGAACTTAAACAATTTAATTTATTAAGTACTGAAGAAAAAATTCCATTATTATCAGATGTTTTAAAATTAGTAGATGGTAAAGTTCTAATAGATATAGAAATAAAAGATGATAAAAGAATTAGTAAAACTTGTAAGGAGCTAATTAAATTGCTTGATAATTATAATGGTTTTATTTTAATTCAATCTTTTCATCCTAAATATATTAATTATTTAAAAAAAGTTAGACCTAAATATATTTGTGGTTTGTTAATTACTAATACTAAGGGTTTTTGTTATAATATTATGGATTCTAAAATTATTCTAGATATTTTAAAACCTGATTTTATTGCTTATAATAAAAATATTATTTCATGCCGTAAAGTTCAAAAACTGAGAGAAAAAATGTGTGTAATATCATGGACAATTAAGTCTAGAGAGGAACTTGAGAATATAAAAAAATATTCAGATTCAATAATTACTGAATATTTTGAATAGGTGGTTATTTTTCATAGTTACTATATTTGCTTGCTATTTTACACATGCATAAAATTATAAAGTTAACTATCAAAACTATTAGTATCAGAAATTTCATATTATCACCTCAATCTTTCTTTATATCCATTATCGCAACTTATTAATAACCATTTAAGATTAGGCCATTCTTTATCTGATGCACTATTTAAAAGATGTCTTGCACCTTCAATAATGTTTGAATAATTATATAAATCTGTAACATAAGAATAATATCCTGTATTTTCTAAATTAAATCTTCCTGTTAAGTTTTTTTCAGCAAGTAGATCTTTGAACCTTGATATCCTTGATAAATCACCATCTTGAGCTTGTCCTGTTAATAGGTAACAGTTGGTTTCACTTACTATTGCTTTTAATATAATATCACTAGTTATTGGACTATTAATATTTGAAATATCTAAACTATTATTATCTTTCCAACCTTTAAAAACGTGATATTTATCGACATTATAATCTAAGTTTGGTATTTTTTCTGTTGCTCTTATAGTTAATTTTTGAAAAAGTGTGCCATCACTATTTAAGTAAGTCACATTATATCTATTTTCTTTCCAATGTGCTATCAAGTCATGATCACAGTCTACTTCTAATATAGTATCTTGTTCTATCTTTTCTTGATTGTAGTACCAACCAATAAACTTATAACCATTTTTTGTAGGTATTGGTAAGTTACCATACTTTTCATTATATTTTATTTTAATATCTTTTTCACCTACATATCCTCCGTTAGGATTTAATGCAATATTATATTCTTTTGGAAGCCATTTTGCTATTAGAGTTATATCGTCATTACTATCCTTATTAACTATGGTATTATTATCTACTAATTCATTATTTTGAAACCAGCCTGTAAAATCATAGCCTTTTTTTGTAGGTATTGGTAATTCTTTGTAACTTTCATTAAATTTAATAGTTCTAGAAGCAAATTTTTCTTTACCGCCATTTGTATCAAAGTTAATTTTATATTCTTTGGATTTATATATTGCATTAAGAATTAGGTCACCATAACTTCCTTTTTTTATTATGTAGTTTTCTATAATATTACTTGAATTATTTGATTTCCAACCAGTGAAAATATAACCGTATTTTAGAGGTTTACCAATTTTAATATTATCTGTTTCTATATTGTATGTAGTTATTTTTTTATCTAAGATTCCTCCATCAAGATTATACAAAATACTGTAGTTATTAATTTTATATTTGGCATTATAGTCTTCATCTTTTTCTACTTTTTTTGTGTCGTTATCCCAACCTATAAATGTGTACCCTATTCTACTTGGACTATTTGGAAAGTCTATTATGTCATTAAAGTTTTTCATTTTTCTTAAAAGTACTTTACCATCATAATCTAAAAATGCTATATTAAATTTTAACATTTCCCACTTTGCGTATAATGTTACTACAGCTTTATCCTCTATAGATAAATTTTTAAAGTAACTACCATTATTTAGAATAATATTTCCATTCTTTTTTATTGACCAACCAATAAAATTATAACCATATTTTTTAAATAAATTATTTGGTAATTTACATATTTCAGAATAAGGACAGGTAATCGATTTCATATTACCCTCTCCGCCATTGTTATCAAATTTTACTAAATATTTAGTTTTGATTTCTTCGGAAACACTTTCTTCTACTTTTTTATTTTTATTAATATCTTTATTCTTATACTTGTATAAATTGATAGGTTTATCATTACTCTTTGTTCCAATGTTTTTACTCTTTTTTGTTGATACAAATCCAATTAATAATAAGAAAAACAATATAATAACTATTAAGACAAATGTTACTTTTTTTAATTTACTCTTCATTATTTTCCCTCCTTCACATGCATAATACTTGGTATCTTTTATTATTGCAAATGGGTAATTTTAATAATTTATATTAATTTTTGGTTCAAAAAAAAGAAACTAGTTGGTGAATTAGTTTCTTTTATAATGAAAATATGTGTGATTTTACAATATTTAATCTATTTATTTTCTACTGTATAACCATGCTTTATATATCTTCTATGAATATATCGATTGTTCTTTCTTATCTTTATATTTTTAAAATTTATTTTTATACCTTTGGCATTTTTGCTATCTAATCTATCTTGAATCTGAAAATGAATGTGTGGGCCATTGGTATTACCACTATTTCCTACTTTAGCAATAACTTGTCCTTGTCTTACGATATCTCCTTCTTTTACCTGAAAGCTATCCTTCAGTATATGAGCAATTAAACTGTATTCACCATGTTTATGTTTTATAATTATATGGTTACCTCGTACATCATCACAATCACAAGTAATTGGTCTTCCTTCTTTAATTTCAGTGTCTTGATAGCAATTACATATTGATGCTACATAACCATCTAATGGCGCAATGATATCTTTGTTATAGCTATAATATTTTTTTAATTCTAAGTAATTGTCGTGGTATGGCTTATCGTTATTATCTCTTATTTCAAAATCATAAGCATAACGTTGTGAAATAACATCCCAAGAATGGGAATCTTTTTCAGAGACACCTCCAAACTCAACATAAAAACTACCTTTAAATGGTAATATATATCTATTTTTACTCATACATGCTCCTTATTATATATTATTTATGATTCTTAAAAAGTAAATTTTTTAGTTTAGTATTTTGTGAATATTCTTTAACTTTTTCATTTATTAATTGATGATTAATCATTTTATCATTTTTATTATATATTTTTGAGGTAAAGGTTGTGAAATCTGTTTTTGACATTTTACTCATTAGTAACTCTAGTTTATTTATGATGGCTGCTTCATTTGGATAATAAAGTAGTAAATACATTATATCTCTTTCCTGATCATCACTTTCTATAACAGTATTTAAAAAATAATCTCTTATAACATCACCGTTATCAAATGGGATATTGTACCACCATTTATCACTATCATTGTTATTTATCAGAGAATATTTGTTGTTATTAACTAAATAACTATATAAGTTTTCTATCTTTTTTATCTTAACTGGTAAATTTTTTTTATTTAATTCATAAACGTATAATGGACAGTTTAGTTTTGAAAATTGTTTATCATATCGTTCAATCAAAACATATTTAGTTGTATTTTTTTCTGCATCCGTTAATGTTCCTATAGTTGGTTTAATTCCTATTGTTGTAACTACTTCACTAGCTTTACTTATGATACCTTTTTCTAGGTTATTGCATATTTTATCTAACGGTATCTCATTTTGTTTTTTTGTTGATATATAAAACTTGCCTTCCATAATATTAACCTTCCTAATAAGAAATAAGTAATTATATTATAGTACAATTATAACATTTAGTAAATTTATGACTTTTTTATTTTATAAAAATATGATATTCTAAATATGTAAATTTATGTCTACGTAGCTCAGTTGGATAGAGCAATCGCCTCCTAAGCGATAGGTCGGCAGTTCGAATCTGCCCGTGGACACCAGATTGATAATAAACTCGAACTTTTCGAGTAAAAATAAAAACTACTTTCAAATAAACGAGAAAGTAGTTTTATTTTTGAATAAAATTAATGAAAAAAATTGTTATAAATGTAACAGCAGTCTTAAACTCAGCGCAACTACTCTTATATTTCTCATAAATACCAGCAAAATCATCTACTAAATCAACAATCCAACTCTCTAAATATTTTGGAGGTGTAAATGTAACTGGGAACATATGAGTTTTTATAATATCTTGTTCTCTATCAGTTAAGTCATAATATTTTAAAGAATTCTCTAAGGCATAGTATGGATGATTTCTAAGTTTACCGATTTTGGTATCTTTATTTGTCTCATTTAGAAAGAAGTCATGAAGTAAAGCTGCCCTAGTTGTTTCTTCATAGTTTAAACGAAGAATCTTAGTAATAAGGAAAGAATAATATGAAACTCGCATTAGATGATCAAATCTTGTTATACCATGGTGTCTCTTTTCTTTTGTTTTTAAGAATTCATCATTACTTAAGATCGGTTTAATAATTGTTTCAAATTCTACTATATATTTATCTAACATCAATATTCACCTTTATAATCTCTTTTTTCGTACTTTTAGAATATATCATATTTTTTTTAAAATGACAAGCTTACTAGAATAGTACAAAACTAAAAAATATAATACAAATCCTTTATTATATTATATTTTCTGGATATTTATTTATAAATTATATATAACTTACTTTACACTAATTCCTGTAAAATTCTATCTAATTCATCTTGTTCTTCATCTGATGGTGTAGTTTTATCTAAGTCTTTATCAAACCAGGCAGGTAACTGTTCAACTTTCTTACTACTAGTTCTTTTTGGTGTTTCTTTTCCAATTATTTTTTTCATTTTCTTATGTTCTTTTTCTGTAATTTTCATAGCATCTTCTACTGTTTCTATATTAAGTCTTTTCCATTGCCCTACTATTGTTTCAATATAACTCTTGTTTAATCTCTGATTATTGATTTTTAAAACATAAGCAAGTAGTACATTGACAACACCAGGAGCAAGTTTTTGATCTATTAGTAGGTTTTCAATTAATCTTAAATCTCTAGCTGTTGGTTCGGCACCTTTATACTTAGCTCTTAAATAGTCATATGGACTTATGTTTTCAAATGTATAAACCATCTTAGCCCATTTACTTGAATCCCCAACTGGTTTTTTCAAATAATCTGGTTGTCTATGATAAACCATAGTTGGTAATCTGCCTGCTTCTTCAAATTGATAATAGTTACGACAAGATTTACGTAAGATAGTTTTATCAATATTTCCTTTTTCATTAAGTGAGTCTCTTACTAAAGAAATCATGGTATCATCATCAATATTATAAGTAAAAGCAAGTGAATTAATTAATTCCTTAATATCTGAAGAAAAACATTTTTCATTAACCATTTCTTTAGGAATTGAAGAAATTAAAAAATCAAAATCTATACATTTATTTAATAAAATACTATTTGAATTTTTCTTAACTATATCATCTTGAACATCTATACTTCTTCCCGCAATAGGAGAAAATACATCATCAAATGATAAGGTAATATCTTCATAATCTTTTAAACTAATTCTTGGAACTTTGTAATAGTTTACTAATTTATCATACTCTTCTTTACCTAGGTTATTATATAAAACTATATTTAAGATGGGGTGATTAAAAATTTCATTAGCTGATAGTGGTGAAAATAATAAATATACATATTTATTAACACTTTCTTTTTTTAGATATGATTTTAAAAGACCAATTGCTTCTAGTTTTTCTCTAGATTTGACAATTTCTTCTAATTTTAATTGCATAATAGCCATTAAATGGTGATGAGTTATGGGATTACTAACTTGTTCTTTTTTATCCAGGTCATCTAATAAAGTAAAATAAAGACTACAAGCTGTGTAACCTATTATTGGTTGATATAACATAGTTATAATTTTTTTGTCATTACTAGTTATAACTGTTTTATTTATAACTGTATATGTATCTGCTGGTAAAATTGTTAAATTTCTACTCATATAACTCACCTTTTTCTATGAATATAATATAATAAATGCAAAAAAAAAGAAAGGAAAATTTATCATAATCCTAAAAAATGAATAAATTGTTCTGGAGTTAGTTTCATGAAGAAGATAAATGCAAAGGCAATTACTAGAAATGGTCCAAATGGAATTACGTTTTCTTGTTTTGAAAAATATAAATATAGAGAAAGTGGTAGGGCAAATAAACTTCCTATAAAGATTGTTAAAACACCAAGTAATGGATCTAGAACAAGTCCAAAGAGAAACATCATCTTGACATCTCCTCCACCCATACTTTCTTTTTTAAATACTTTATTTCCTATCAACATAATTAAATACATTACTATAAATAAGAATATTCCAATACCTATATGTGAAAGCATTCCCATAAAGCTTAATTTTAAAAATTGAATTGCTATAAAATATAGACTGAAGAAAACTAGGACTTCATCCGGAATAATTAAGTATGTTAAGTCACAAACTAGAACAATTACAAGTAGAGAAATAATTCCTAGTGCAATAAGTAAGTCATATGTATAACCATAACTATAAAATGCGACTGCGAATAGCAATCCGGTGAAGAACTCAATGTAAGTAGAAAGTGAATTTATTTTACTTGAACACCATCTACATCTTCCTTTAAGAAATATGTATGAAACAATTGGAATCATTTCAATAAATGATAACTCATGTTTACATTCATCACAATAACTTCTTGAAAAACAAAACCCTTCTCCTCGTGGTAATCTTAAACCAACCACTGTGTAAAAAGAACCTAGGCAGGTACCTAGTATAAAAAATAATATAATATATAATATCTGCATAACATCACCTATTGAATTTTTCCATATATATCAAACATTGGTACAACTATAGCAAGTAAGATAACTCCTACGATGGCAGCGAGTACAACAATCATTAATGGTTCTATTAAACTCTTCATCTGATTAACTAAGTTTTTATGAAGGTTTTGGAAGTGGTCAGCAACTTTTTCCATCATCAAACCTAGTTGTCCAGTATTTTCACCAGTTACTAACATTTCATAAGCAACAACTGGAAAAGCCCACTCTCCTTTAAATGATTTAGAAATTGATTCACCTTTTCCTAAATTGTTTAGTGTATTGGCAATTATTCTTTTATATATTTCATTGTTGGTTATTTTAGATAAAACCTCCATACTATCAGTAATAAATACTCCATGGTTTAGGAGAGAAGCAAAGGTTTTAGTAAACGTAGAAATTTCACTATATATAATAATGTTTCCTATTATTGGTGTTTTCATTAATAATGTTTGAACTCCAGTTCTAAAACTTTTAACATTATTATATAAGTAATAAAATAATATGATAAGTACAGCTGTTGCTAGAATAAGCCATAGATAATATGACTTCAAAAAGTCACTTGCTCCCATAATGAATAAAGTAATAGCTGGTAGTGTAGCATCTTGGTCTTCGTATAATTGAACAAACTGTGGTACTAAGTAAATTAGCATGAAAACTAAAACACATAAAGCCATTATAATAACTACAGTTGGATATGTCATAGCGCTAATCATCTGTCTTCTTGTTTGATCAATTGATGTGTAATAATCTGCCATATCATCTAGTATTGATGGAAGATCTCCAGTCATTTCGGCTGTTTTTACCATATTAATTAGTAACTTTGGAAATGTTTTTTCTTGTCTTAACATAGCATCAGATAGGTTTTCACCTTTTAATAGGTCATATACTAATCTTTCATAGGCTCTTTTCTCATTTGGCTTTCTTGATTGTTTTGCTAAGATTCTTACGGAATCAACTAATGGAATTCCAGCTTTAATATATGTAGACATTTGAGTTAAGGCAAAGGATAAGGCCCCTGCTTTGATAGGACCATTTCCACCTATTTCAATATCATATGGTTTTTTTACTTCTACTTTTAATACTTCATAGCCTTGTGATGTTAAAAATCCACGTATGTCACTTTCACTTTCGGCTTCAAAAATACCTGTGATTTTTTTCTTATTACTATCTAAAACAGTATATCTATATGCAATTAATGGTTTAGTTTGTCTTTTTGGTACTTTTTGTTTTAAATTTTCATAATTGCTTGTCTCAGATTCCGGATTGCCACTACTTTTTTCATCTTTGATGCTATCATTTTTTTTACTTATATTCATTCTGGCAGTTTCTATGCCCTCTTCTACTTTTCCGTTTAGTATTTTAGAAGGAAAGCTTAAAATAGAACTGACTACGTGATAAATAAATATAAATGGTTTCATCAGTGTTTCCATATCTTTCCTCCTTATTATTCTATAGTTTAGTATATCATAAAAAAGTTTAGCTAACAATAATTAAAACGGAACAAACAAACTATTTTTACATATATTGTATTAGAGGTGTCCAATATGTATAATAATCCTTATTTTTATCAAAGTGTTGCAAGGCCTAGTCTTATTTCAAGATTATTTGGTGGTGGTGGAACTGCAGCGGCAGCAAGAGGTGTATCTAGGTTAAATTGGGGTACAATTTTATCTAATACTCAAAAATCACTTGGTATAATAAATCAGGCTATCCCTATAGTTTATCAAGTTAAACCTATGATTGATAATGCTAAAACGATGTTTAAAATAGCTGGGGCCGTTAAAGATTCTGATAGTTCTAACTCTTCAAACAGCTATAAATCTTCTGCTCAAAATAATGAAGTATCAAATAATTACACTAATAATAAACCAATTTTTTACATATAAAAAAGTGATTTTATAATCACTTTATTAGTATTTTTACCACATAACTAGCAATTAAAAGACCTGCACTGCTCGGAACGAACGAATTACTTCCTAATACATTGCCATTTTTTTTAGGTAATTCAGTCGAAGATAATACCATTATCTTCTTTTTTATTTTCATATCTTTTGCAAATTTTCTCATGATACGGGCTATTGGATCGTTTATTGTTTTTGAAAGTTCTATAATTTCTAGTTTTGATGGATCCATTTTATTGGCAGTTCCCATACTTGGAATATAATTTATATTTCTAGTTATTGCTTCTTTCATTAGCATTTTTTTAGTATTAACGCTATCACAACAGTCTATTAAGAAATCTATTTTTGAAATGTCTATTTTTTGAAAATTATCATCATTAAGAAATAAATCGTATGTTATAACCTGACAATCTGGGTTAATATCATTTATTCTTTCTTTCATAATATCTACTTTTTTCCTACCTATAGTTTTTCTAGTTGCGATAATTTGTCGATTTAGGTTGGTAATATCTACTGTGTCAAAATCAACTAAAATCATAGTTCCTATTGCACTCCTTGATAAAGCTTCACAAACAAAGCCGCCTACTCCGCCAATACCAACTATCATTACAGTTGAATTTTTTAATTTTTCAACACTATCTATTCCAATTAAAGCTTCTAGTCTAGTAAATGAATTAGGCTGCATCTAACTCTCCCTTACTTTCTTTTTTTCTCATAATGAGAATTTTCTCATCTTCTTTTTGATGAATAAGATGTACTGGCTTTTCATATATTAATTGGCTTAAAATATTTAGCTTATGAAAAACTTCTCTATTATTTGATGCTTTATCATAATATTTTTGTAAAGTTCTAAAATTTTGATCATGTAAATACGAAAATGAATTTATAACTGATTTTAGCTCATCTTTTGATACTGTTGCTTCATTAATAATTGTAAAATCAAATAGACTCATAAAATCTAGGGTTGATTTTAAGTTTCCTATTCCATTTGCTGAAAACAAATAATCCCATTTGTCTTTATCTTCTACATTTTCAACTATATATCTTAATTTTTCAAGTTTATCATCTGTTATATGATCGTCAACACCTAACTGTTTTAAATCTATATTACGACCACGTTTAATATCAGGTATTTCTTTTTGCATATCAATTAATACTGATCCAAGTAGATTATCAAGTCCTGATGAAATTTTTCTTGAAGGTACATCAACATTATATAAATCAAATAATGAAGAATGAGAATATGACCTAGTAGAAATTAAAAAGTTTTTTCTATCTGATCTCATATTATTGTTTCTAACAAAGTTTACTACAGCATTTGGGTTTTTCTTTGGAACATTATAAACAGAATTATTGAAACTTGCTCCATTTACAATGATATCACTTTGATCAAATCCCTTTAAGTCAGTATTTTTTTTGACTTTAGCTGCATTTTTTAATTTTATTTCAACGTTACATATTTTAGCATGAGAATGTTTGTTGGAATTTATTAATATTGGCATTACTAACATCATCATCACCTCTAGCAGAGATATTATACCACACATTAAATATTTAAGCAACAAAAAAAGTCCAAGAAATCGGCTTAGCACAACGATAAAACCTGCATTCAAACAGGTGGGTGTCCATACGTCACCTTTAGGATCCCTATAAAAATAGGTATTCAACACCAGTGACAGATCCGAACTCCCGTATCGTCAATTTAGTCGGTTTTATAAGTTGCCAGTTTCGAACTTTCCTAGACATCTTTATTATATCATAGAGATAATTTTTTATGCAAGTTGTTTTATGGATTTTACAGATTATTTACTATTTATATAAGAAAGTAACTAATTCTAATATTATTGAATAAAATTTTTAAAACCGAATCATTATAAATATGAGGAGGATAATTATGAGTATAAGAGAACATATTATTAATAATTTTAAGGGAGATGACTATGATAGTTTACAAGACGCTATCAACGAATCAATTGAATCAAATGATGAAGTAACATTACCTGGTATGGGAGTGTTTTTTGAAATAGTTTGGCAAGGTGCTGATCAACAATTAAAAAATAAGATGTTAGATATTATAAAAACACGAGTAAGTGAAGGAAATAGTATGGAAGATGAAAAAAAATAAAACGAAAATGTTTTATTTTTTTATTGGTCTCTTAACTTAGCTTGGAATTCACTTTCTACTTTTTCAATAATTTTTTTGAATGATTGCATAACTTCTTCTTCATTTAATGTTCTGTTAATATCCATGAAGTTAAGTTTAAATGCTATTGATTTTTTTGAATTATCAATGTTTTCTCCCTCATAAACATCAAATACAGCTACATCTGATAAAATTCTACCTCCGGCTTTTTTTATTACATTGATAACTTCTCCAGCTTCTATATTCTTATCAAGAATAAATGCCATGTCCTTTTCCATACTTGGATATTTTGGAGCTTCTTTGTATTTTAATGGTTTAATTTCTGTCATTAGTGCTTGTAGAGATATTTCAAATACATATACTTCGTCTTTTAAAATCTTAGGGTGAACTCGACCAATAATACCTATTTCTTTTTTGTCTAATAAGATTTTAGCACTTATTCCTGGGTGTAAATCATCTACACCACCTGCAGTAAAGCTATATCTATTTTTAAATCCCATATAGTCAAGTAAATCTTCTATAATTCCTTTCACAACATAGAAATCTACCTTTTTAGCAAAATTCCAACCATTAGAGATATAATTACCTGATAGAAGTCCTGCTATCTTGCTTTCCTCGTTATATGATTTATCATATGTTTTCGCAACTTCGTAAAGTAGAATATCTTTAACTTTACGTTTTTTATTGTAATCATAGACATTTAATAGTGATGGAATGATTGATGTTCTTACAACACTCTTATCAATACTCATTGGGTTTGGTAATATGACTTTTTCTTTATGTTCATAGTCAAATAATTTAGCCATATCAGGTGAAATTAAAGTATAAGTTTTGGCTTCATTTAAACCTAATCTTCTAAGTCTTTTAGATACTTGTTTACGATACTTAACATCTCCTTTATAGTCCCCTCTTCTAATTGGAACAACAGGCAAAGTTGAAACTAAGTTTTGATAACCATAAAGTCTTCCAATTTCTTCTGCTATATCGTTAACATATGGATCAATATCTAGTCTTCTTCTTGGAATTGTAACTGTAAATTTTCTATCTTTATATTCATAGGCAAAATCTAGTCTTCCAAGTTCAACTTTCATATCTTCTTCATCTATTTTAATTCCAAGTAATTTATTAATATCATCTGGACTAAATTCTACTGTTTTAATAGTTTTATCAACTTTATCGTGTTTAACAATATCAGTTAGAATTTCAGCATCTGCGTATTTTTCAAGTAAATGACAAGCTCGTTTTAAAGCTTTATCAGTATATTCAAAATTAAGTCCCTTTCCATATCTGATTGATGCTTCACTTCTAAGATCAAGCTTAGCGGCAGTATATCTAATACTAACTGGATCAAATATTGCTGCTTCAATTAAGATATCAGTTGTATTATCATCTACTTCTGTATTTTCGCCACCCATTACTCCTGCTACACAAACTGGTTTTTCTCCATCAGTTATTACGATATCTGCAGAAGATAAAATTCTTTCTTTTCCATCTAGAGTAATTACTTTTTCTCCTTCTTTAGCATCTCTTACTAAGACTTTATCACCTAATTTTTTCTTATCAAAGAAATGAAGTGGTTGTCCGTATTCTAACATTACATAATTAGAAATATCTACAACATTATTAATTGGTCTCATACCTGCTCTTATAAGTCTTCTTTTTATAAAATCTGGACTTTCTTTGATCTTAATATTACGTACCATTCTTGCTGTATAATAAGGACATTTTTCTGTTTCTACATCTAGATTAAAGTGATTATTGATGGAATCATTCACTTCTTTAAAGCTATCTTGAGGTAGTACTACTCTTCTATTTAGGATTGCTCCTATTTCGTAAGCAAAACCAATATGATAATAACAATCATTATTTCTATGTTTATGGATATCTAATTCATATAGTGTATCATCTAGTCCTAAATATTTTATTGGATCTTCTCCTACTTTAGCATCGCTATTTAATTCTTCAATTCCTTTTGCGTAAGTCTCATCATTTTTTTCTTCTAGGCCTAATTCATATAAAGCACAAATCATTCCATTTGACTCTACTCCGCGAATTTTACCTTTTTTGATTTCAAAGTTGCCTGGTAGAACTGCTCCTGGAAGAGAAACAATTACTTTTAATCCTTCACGTACATTAGGTGCTCCACAAACTATTTGGATAGCTTCACTTTTTCCAACATCAACCATACATACATGTAAATGATCACTATCAGGGTGATCTACGCAAGAGATTACTTTTCCAATAACTAAGTTATCAATATGATTAGTAATTACTTTTTCTACATTAATTCCTGATTGTGTAATTTTTACAGCTAATTCTTTCAAATCCTGATCTGATATATCAATATAGTCACTTACCCATTCTAAACTAATCATTTAAATCCTTCTCCTTTCTATCAAATACTTTTTCTTCTCTTAAATCTGTATTATAGAAAACTCTACAATCATTAATTCCATACTTTAACATTGCTAGTCGTTCTGAGCCAAATCCAAAAGCGAAACCACTCCATTTTTTTGGATCATATCCACTCATTTTTAAAACATTTGGGTGAACTACTCCTGCTCCTACTACTGTAATCCAACCTGTATTCTTACAAATATGACATCCTGCTCCATGGCAATTAAAACAACTGATGTCTCCTTCTACAGATGGTTCTGTAAATTGATAATAACTTGGGTGGAAACGTGTTTCAGTTTCTGGACCAAATAGTTTTTTTACTAAAACATCGATTGTACCCTTTAGATCAGATAAAGAGATATTTTTATCAACTAATAGTCCTTCTATTTGCATAAATTGATGTGAATGAGTTGCATCATCATCATCTCTTCGATAAGTTTTACCAGGACAAATTACACGAATTGGAACCTCTCCTTTTCCTTTTAACATTGTACGAACTTGAACTGGTGAAGTTTGACTTCTAAGTAGGACTTCTTCTCCTTCTATATAGAATGTATCTTGAGCATCTCTTGCTGGATGTCCTTTTGGAATATTTAACATTTCAAAGTTATATTTATCTAGCTCTATTTCAGGTCCATCTACAACATCATATCCCATAGACATAAATACTTCTTCTACTTCTTCTACTAACTCTTCTAGAATACTAGGAGCTCCACTTGCTACTTTAGTGGCAGGAAGTGATATATCTATAGCTTCATTTGCTAGCTTTTTATTAAGAATCTCTTCTTCATAAGAAGTTTTTCTATTTTCGTAAAACTCTGTAAAAATTCCTCTAACCTCATTAACACTTTGTCCAAAAGCTTTCTTTTCTTCATTTGGAATATCCTTTATTAATTGATTAAGACTAGTTATTAAACCTTTTTTACCTAAATATTTTACTTTTAAATCATTAAGTTCATTCATATTAGAAATAGTATTTATATCATTTTCTAGTAATTTTTTAACTTCTTCTACTTGTTCATATTTCATATTTATATCCTCCTTACAAAAAAAATAACTATAATCTAAGGACGAATTAATCGCGGTACCACCTTAGTTTATAGCTATTTATTATTTACTATACACTTATATTCTTTTAACGCAAGAATTACGCTTACTATTAATAAGGACTCCTAAGACGAATTCATATAACTATATTTTCTGTTTTCACCAACCACAGACTCTCTAAAAATAATCATTATATTACTACTTCTTAATCACTGCCTATGTGCTTATTGTAGCATATTATTTATAAAAAATCCATTAAATTTATAAAAAACTGTTGTTCTATTTTTTTGTTAATGAAACAAAAATAAGAGTACATATATACTGTACCCTTATATAGTTATTATGCAATTGTTGCTGTACCTGTTGCTCCAGAATCTGTAAATACGTCTTCTATAAATGATTTGGCAGTAGCATCTTTTATTTTAACGTTTACTCCAGATTTGGCATTACTAAATGCTTCTCCGTATGATACATAGTAGATAGGCTTGCTCCACCAATATCAAATGTAGTTAATGAACTATTATCATCTAATATTCCTTCCATAGATTTAGCATTTTGAAAAATCAGTATTTGATAGATCGATAATTTTAACAGTTGTTAATCCACCAAATTCACTAGAAGGTGATATTATTCCTGTATAAAATGAATTACTCATATCTATTTTTGTTAGTTTGAAGAAACACTTCCTATCGAATAGAACTTTTTTTACTTTACAAAAAACAGATTTTACTCTGTTTCTTCTTCACTTTTATCTAATTGTACTAAAACCTCTCTCGGCTTAGAACCATTAGGAGGTCCTATTATTCCCCTTTCTTCTAGTAAGTCAACAATCCTTGCTGCCCTATTATATCCAAGTTTAAATCTTCTTTGTAAAAGAGAGGCACTTGCTTTTTGTGTACTTATAACAAATTCAACAATTTCATTATATAATGGATCATCATACTCTTCTTTTTGTTTCATATCTTCAATTTGAGATGCACTCTTATCTGGGGTTGTTTCTAAGTTCATCATAGCATCATCATATTGGGCTTTTTGTTGTGAAATTGTATAGTCTATTATTCTTTTTATTTCATCATCAGATATAAATGAACCTTGGATACGAATTGGTGAATTCATTCCAATTGGCAAGAATAACATATCTCCTTTTCCAAGTAATTTTTCTGCTCCTGTTTGATCTAGAATTGTTCTAGAATCTATACCAGATCCTACAGTAAAGGCGATTCTTGATGGGATATTAGCTTTAATAAGTCCTGTAATAACTTCTGTTGATGGACGTTGTGTCGCAACAATCAAATGAATACCAGCTGCACGTGCTTTTTGTGTAATTCTAAGGATTGAATCTTCAACTTCTTTAGCAGCAACCATCATTAAATCTGCTAACTCATCTATAATTACAACAATATATGGTAATTTTTCTTTTTCATATTCTTCATTTTTATGTTCTTTATTCCATTTTTCTACATATTCATTATATCCTTCAATATTTTTAGTTTTAGAGTCGCTGAAGATTTGGTATCTGTGTTCCATTTGTTCAACCATTCTTTGAAGGGCAATAGCAGCTTGTTTTGGTTCTGTTACAACTGGTCTTAATAAATGTGGTATACCATTATAAACAGAAAGTTCAACAACTTTTGGATCAACCATAACAAGTTTAACTTCACTTGGTTTTGCTCTCATCAAAATAGAACAAATAATTCCATTAACACACACAGATTTACCACTACCTGTAGTACCAGCAATTAACATATGTGGCATCTTATTAATTTCACATACTCCAATATCTCCCATAATACTTTTTCCAAGTGGTACCATAAGTTTCTTATCACTAAAATCTTTCATTTTTTTACTATTCATAATTTCATGAAAACTTACAGGTGATGGGGTGTCGTTTGCAAATTCAATACCAACTGTATTTTTTCCTGGAATTGGTGCCTCAATTCTAACATCTTTCTTAGCTAGAGCTAGAGATATTTCTCTATTAATACTTGTAATTTTATTAACTCTCGTTCCACTAGCTATTTCAAGTTCATATTGAACAACTGTAGGTCCTACATGTACCTCAACTACTTTTCCTTTTATTTTGAAGTCTTCCAATACTTTTTCTAATGTAGTTATATTCTTTTCTATAATACTGTTATCTGTAGTTTTATTCTTTTTCTTTGGTTTATCTAAAAGATCTAGGCTAGGAAGTTGATAGTCAGGATTCTTAGTAACTGATTTTTCTTTTACTTCATCTTTATCTATTTTCTCTACTGTCTTTTCTTCTGCATTATTATCAACTTGAGTTAACTCAGCAATATTTGATATTTTAATTTTCTTTCCTTCTTCTTTTTCTTCATTAGCATTTTCTTCATTACCATCGTTAATAATAACTTTTTTATGTTCATCTTTAACTTTTGGTTCTTTTACCTTCTTTTCTCTTGGAGTTCTATTTTCCCATTTTTCTTTTAATAGATCAAAAAGTGAGAATCCAATAAATAGAGAGAATCCTAAGGCTATTAGGGTAATTGCTACTATTTTCATTCCAGTATATGAGAATAATTTATCAAATACTATGGCAAATACTCCTCCAATAATTCCTCCACCTACTCCAAAGATATCGGATAAATTACCTGTTTTCATAATACTATTGAACCCACTAACTAGTTGATTTACAGTTTCTTTAAATATTAACATCATATTACCATCGTTGGTCGCTACAAATTCACAATGCATTAAAACTAGTAACCCTAATGTGAATATGTATGTACCTATCAACTTCGTTGTAAAAAAATCAGGCCATTCTCTTTTGACAATAAGATATCCCCCTACAACTAGAAGTGCTACTATAAAAACCATATATAAAGATCCAAACAAAAACAAGAAAAATGATGTAATAAATCTTCCCATTGGTCCATACTTGCCTAAACCTAAAATAGCAATTAAAACAAATAAAACACCATATAATTCAGCTGCATATTCAAACTTCTTTTTTGTTTCTTTTTTCTTTTTTTTCTTTGCCATAAAAACGTCTCCTTACAATAAAAATTATAACACTTATTGAAGTTATTTAAAAGAAAAAGTATCCTGCTTTACATCAATTTGAATAAGTAAAATAAAAATATAAAATTGTTTTTATGTAAAATTATGTATATTTTACATATTTTTGATTTTTTTTAATAAAGAGTATGATAATCTATAATTAGGAAGTGAGGTAAATATATGGGTAAAGCTATAGAAGTGATTTTATCATCAAAAGTAGTTGGATCAATAATAATTGTTTTAATTAGTATCGTTGTATTTTTAATTATTAAGGAAAGTACTTTAAAGTATATAGCAAAAAAAAGAAGAAGAGCTGATTTAAGACAAAAGAAAAGATTAACGATCCTTAATCTATGCATTAGTATAGTAAAATATGTAATTTTTATAACTGATATTGTAATCATTTTAGGAATATTTGATATTAAAGTAACTGCTTTCCTAGCTGGATTAGGAATATTTGGTATAGTTATAGGACTTGCTTTACAAGATTTGTTAAAAGACTTTATTGCTGGTTTGTTTATTATTTTAGACACTCAATATAGTGTGGGTGATTTTGTTTGTATTGATGATTTTAAAGGTGAGGTTATTGCTGTCGGATTAAAAACAACAAAGGTTAGAGATTATGGTGGAGATATTAGAATGTTTTCTAATAGAACAATTACAGACATTGTAAATTATTCACAAAGTAATTCAAAGGCTGTAGTAATGTTTACATTTAGCAGTGATGAAAACCTGTTAAAGTTAGAAGATGCTATGAAAGAATTAATAAAAAGATTAGATGGAAAATTACCTGATGCAATTAGCAAAGTACAATATAAAGGAGTTGAGGAATATAAAGACTCCAAATTAGTTTTAAAACTTACTTGTGATGTTAAGCCACTAAAACAATATAAAACAGAAAATATAATATTACGTGAAGCAAAAATATTATTTGATGAAAGAGATATTAAAATAAAGTAAAAAATCCTTGTTTGGGATTTTTTATTTTTCACTTAAATAATTTTTAATTAATTCTGCAGTTTTCTCTACACCTAGTATATCTACATTAATAGCTAGATCATAATTATTATAATTGTACCAATCTCTACCAGTGTAATATTTATAATGTTTAGCTCTTTGTTTATTGATTTTATTTATTTCTTTCAAAGCATCTTTCTTTGATAAATTATAATATTTAACTGCTCTTTCTACTTTGTGTTTTTCATCACTATATAAGAATATTTTAGTAACTTCTTTATTATCTTTTAAAATATAATCAGCACATCTACCTACAATAACGCAGGATTTTTCTCGTGCTAGCTTTTTAATTACTTTTTCTTCCGCTATAAATATTCTATCATCATTATTATTTTCAAATTTAGCACTTACTAATTTTTGTTCACTCTCTTCAATATATTCTTCTGCAAGACCTGATGATGAACTTGCTAGAGCTATAAGTTCTTTATCATAGAAATCAATACCTAGCTTTTGGGCAAGTAGTCTTCCTACATATCTTCCTCCACTACCATATTCACGTGATATAGTAACAACTATTTTTTTACCTTTATAATTATTCTTGATAGAATCAACTTCTATTTCTTCATTATTATTTATTACAGATAACTTCTTGTATTCTGATAAAAATATTATTCCAGCAATTACAAATGTTATACCATCAGCAATAGGTCCTGCTTGTAAAACTCCATATATTCCCTTGTTAAATGCAATACAAAGAATACAAGCTAATGGAATAAATAGTATTATTTGTCTAATAAATGAAACCATAGTAGCTTTTTTTACATTGCCTAGGGATTGAACAACTATTGAGGTAGTCATTTCTAAGAAGTTTAAGCCCATAAGTAAAAGGAAAGAATGACATATAACTACAGCAAATTCTATAAATAATTTATAGCTTGAATCACTGCTTGATATAAAGATACTAACTATTTCTTTAGGGAATAAGAAGAAAATTATATTAAATACTAAACCAACTATAAAGTTAATTAGTAATACTTTTCTTAAAGTTTCTTTTACTCTTTCATAATTTCTAGCTCCATAATTAAATCCTATTATTGGTTGAGCTCCTATAGAAATACCAAGGATAGTTGATATGTATAGACTATTAATTTTTGATATAACACCATAAACAGATAATGGGATATCTGCTCCATATTTTGTATTTGCTCCATATTTAGTCATCATATTATTCATAAAAATAAATAGGGCTAAAACTGTTGATTGAGTAATAAACGAAGATAGTCCTAGACCTAGACTCCTGATAATTCCTTTATCTATTTTAAATGAGTCTTTATTTAATTTTACTGATTTAACTTTACGTAGGTAAACTACTGCCATTATAAATGAAATTATTTGACCTATAATTGTTGCGATTGCTCCTCCTTTGACTCCTAAATTAAAGCCAAAGATGAAGATTGGATCTAATATAATGTTTATAATAGCACCTACCACTAGTAAAACCATCGAATATTTTGGTGAACCATCTGCTCTAATTAATTGAGAAAGTGCGGAATAAATAATCATAAAAGGTGCACCTATAATTATGATTCTTCCATAATCAATAGCATACTGATATACATTTTTAGTACACCCAAATAAATAGACTAGTTGTGGTAATAAAATGTATGCAATTAAGCTTAATATGATTGATATTATAAAGGATATTGTAACAGCTTCACCTACTATTTTTCCTCCTTCTTCTTTTTTACCTTCTCCTAGTTTTAAAGAAAGATTTGCTGCTGCACCATTACCTATTAGTCCAGCGACTGCATTAAAGATAATAACTAATGGAAATATAACGTTGGTTGCTGCATTTCCTAGTGTTCCTACTCCCTTTCCTATAAATATTTGATCTACAATATTATAAACTGAGTTGATTAACATACTGATTACGCAAGGTATCGAAAAGGTTAATAATAGTTTATTAATATTTTCTTTTCCTAAATCCATTTTTTTCATAAAATACCTCCATTCAATGTAACTATTTAAAGCGACATATATCAATATAGCACATTTTTAAATTTTTCGTAAGATTTTTTTTCAAAAAAAAACTTGCTTTTATAGCAAAGTTAATCTTAATAATTTCTTTCTTTTAGGAATGGTGGTAAATCAAAATCTCCATCATCACTACTGTCATCATTTGAACTTACTGGAACTGTTTCAGGTTCTGATTTAAAGATAATTGGATCTGGTTCTACTCTAGTACGTCTTGTTGGTTGTTGTTGAACATTATTATATACTGGTTGATCCATACTATCTAGAATTTCAGTTTTATTTTTATCAAATCCTGTTGCGATTACAGTAACAATTACTTCATCAGATAAGTTTTCATTAATAACAGAACCAAAGATTGTATTTATATCTGTATTAGCTGCTGCTCTTACAACTTCAGCTGCTTGCTCTGCCTCAAACAATGTTAAGTTAACACCACCTGTAATATTAATAATGGCATCTGTTGCTCCATCGATTGAAGTTTCAAGAAGTGGCGAAGATACAGCTTGTTTAGCAGCTTCTATTGCTCTATCTTCTCCCATACCAATACCAATACCAATTATTGCATGTCCTGATTTTTCCATTACTGCTTTAACATCAGCAAAATCAAGGTTAACTAATCCTACTACAGCAATTAAGTCTGAAATAGATTGAACACCACGACGTAAGACGTTATCAACTTCTTTGAATGCTTCAAGCATTGGAGTTGTTTTATCAATTATTTCTCTTAATCTATCATTTGGAATTACAATTAAAGTATCTACATGTTTTTTTAATTCTGCGATTCCTTCCAATGCATTTTGCATTCTTTTCTTTCCTTCAAAAGAGAATGGCTTTGTAACGATACCTACAGTTAAAGCACCTAAAGCTTGGGCTATTTCTGCTACAATTGGAGCAGCTCCTGTTCCTGTTCCTCCACCCATTCCACAGGTAACGAAAACCATATCAGCACCTGTTAAGGCATCTTCTATTTCTTTTTTTGATTCTACTGCGGCTTCTTTACCTATCTCAGGTCTAGCCCCAGCCCCCAAACCATCTGTAAGTGATGCTCCTATTTGAATCTTTACATCTGCTTTTGAACTGTTTAATACTTGCAAATCTGTATTAGCAGCAATAAATTCTACTCCTTTTACACCAGATTCAACCATTCTATTGATAGCATTACCGCCACCGCCACCAAGACCGATGACCTTTATTTTTGCTAACTGATCCATTTCTAATCCGCCTATCATACCTTATCCTCCTAATTTTCAAAAAAACGTCCAAATACTTTATTCACAATATTATCGTTTGTTTCTTTTATTTGATTTACTGAAATTAATTTTGTTATATCAGATTCTTTTAACATATTTGTCTTTTTACCCCTTAGAGCAAGTTTTTGATCAAAATACTTAATAGAACCAAGCGTAGAACTATATTTATTATGTCTAACTCCCATGGTAGTAATATTACAAACTCGTGCTTTTATTCCTAAAACATCTTCTGTTATGTATTGAAAACCAGCAAGTTCACTTACTCCACCTGTTACAATTATATAACGTATTTCTCTTTTTGTTAAGTTTTTTAATTCATTTTTTGCTATTTTTAATATTTCCACTAGTCTTGCTTCAACAACTTTTGATAATTCTAGTTGATTTAATTCTCTTTTTTCACCGCTGTCTAAAGTTACTGGTTTAACTTCATTAACATCGGCATATTTACTCGATGCAACAACAAAGTTTTCCTTTAATTTTCTAGAATCACTTAATTTTGTTTGAAAAATATAAGTAAGATCTTTATCAATATTTATACTACCAACATTAAGAATTTTATTTTTTATCATAATACCCTTATTATAAACTGATATAGATGTTGATGTTTCACCAATATCAATCATTGATGAAACTGTTTTATCAATTTTTTCATTTCTTACTTCAAAATAATCTCCTGTTGCGGTATAACATACATCTACAACATCAATGCCTCCAAGTTTTAAAACTTGCAAAAAATCGTACAAATATTCTTTAGGTGATGTTGTTATTAATGCCTTTATGCCTAAGACGTTACCTTGAAGTCCTTTAGGATCTTTAATACCATCTTTTTGATCAACTTTAAAGCTTATTGGCATAACCGTTACAACTTCTTGATTAGTTGTAACTTTTCCATCTAAAGCATCTTTAATAACCATAGATACATCTTCACCTGTTATCTCCTGATGATCTTCTATTTCCACTTCTCCAAAGACAATATCCATGTGACAATCATTTGTAGGAATACAGGCAATAGCTTTTCCTATTTTGATACCTAACATATCATTAATTTTTTTGATAGCTTTTTTTATAGCATTCACTGCTTTTCTACCATCAACTATTTGTCCTCTTTTTATTCCAGCAGATGGAGATGATACTGATGCAATTAAGTGAAAATCATTATCAACTTTATTGCAAACTAATATTTTAATAGTATCACTACCTAATTCAATACTAGTATAATAATTGTTCATCCTATCATACTCCAATCTTAACAATAACATTATACTATAATTTTTAAATTAATCAAAGTATTTTGAAAAAATTGGTAAAGATTACTAAATATTACTTTATATAATATATATCATAACAACCTATATCTTTTATCTTTTTTCCATGACTAGATACATATTTTAATGCGTTTTTATCAATCTGACTGTTATTCTTATAATCATCTCTATTAATTAAGAAATATGTTTCTTTATATTTTTTTAACTGAGTTACTAATTTTTTGCTACCGTCATATCCCCAATTACCTTGATTTATTAAATCTATATACCCTATTTTCTTATCCTGAATCAATTTAAAATAATAAGCATTAGCATCCAACAAAACTATTTCTTTATCCTTTTTATCCATCCATTTTAATATCTTTTTTGTAAAATCATAATTGTCTCTTGATATATATCTATAATTGAAATTATTTAAGTCATTTGGGTATACACTCTTTTTACCACTATAATTTTCGCTAAACATCAATACAGATTCAATTACAAGTAATGATACAAAAAACATTTTATAATTTATATAATCCTTCTTTATTTTTGGAACAATTATATTGCTTAAAACTATTAGGTATGATGAAAGATGAAATAAATCACAAATTGGTATAGTAATTGATGCAAAGAAAAGTGGATAATAAGCAATTTTGTTTTTTTCTTTTACTATTACATACAAATTAAACAATAATAATAGTGTGGTAACAACTGTATAACCATTAAATCCTTGACTATTCTTACTGAAATCTAATAGACCAAACACGCACAAATCAAGAAATTGTCTATAAGAGTTTGTTATTAATAAGTAAATAATAAATAAAATTATAGGAATACCGCAACCTAAAATTCTCTTCTTTATTTTATCTTTATCACTTGCACATAGTAAGCTACCAATTAATACACAAATTCCAACTGTTTGTTTTGTTAGAATTAAGCAACCTAGAATGATTCCTATAATGTAATCAGTATAATTTTTATTATCTTGCATTTTTTCCAAATAAATTAATATGATTGTTAAAATAGCAAGAAAATAATTATAATTTGGAAATTTAAAAAATGGAATAAAAAATAGTATTATAATTAGATATGCTTTTTTATCATACATTTTAAATAATAAATAACTACAAAGGCATAATATACCTGCATTAGCTATATGCATTGATATTATCCCCTTACCAAAAATATGTAAAAATAAAGACATAAACATAGGATAGAATGGTGTTAATACCATATTGAAATCTCTATATGGAACTAGACCTTTATATATATTGTAACTAAATCCATAATTCCACACTTCATCTTGATTAATTGTTGAAATAATCAATGTAGAAATTAGAAATATAAAGAATAATAAAACATATTTAATAATTACTTTTAAATTTTCATTTTGCTTCATATACTTCATAAACTCCAACTTTCTTTATTAATTTATTATTTTTTTTGATTAAGTTTGCATATTCTTTTATATACTGTTGATTTTTATCTTTATTATCTACTAGTGTAGAATCTATTACAAAAAGGCAGTTTTTTTCTTTTTTCAATTTATTTTTTATTTTCTTTTCTCCATTATAGCCGTAGTTACCATAGTTTGGCAAATCATAATAATTTAGTTTTTCATCATTAATAATTTTATAAAAATAATTTTCAGAACCACGTAATAAATATATCTTTCTATTTTTTATTTGAGACAAATACTTGTTTAATTTAGTACTATCTTTATAATATTGTTTACTAGTTATTGTTAATGGAAAATTATGATAATTTACTAACATTGGTTCTTTAAAAAATTCTAGAGTTATTAAGGACCAAATGGTACATATAACTGATATAACAATAATTATATTCTTTGTCATATTTCTTTTTATTTCATAATTGGTTAAATATATAAATACTACTATTAATAAAAAAAGTGAAACATGATAGTAATCTATTATAGGTAGAGCAATTACAGAGAAACATAAAGCTTCAAAGTTAGTTATTTTTTTATCTTTGCTTATGCAACAAAGTATTATATATAACAATCCTAGTATAAGCAAAATTATATAGAAGTAATCAATATATGTATTACTACTTTTAAAGTTACGTAATCCTAGAAAGCATAGATTGAACCAGTTATATAAGATATTATTTGTTATTAAATAAATTAAAAATATAGTTGTTGGTATTAAGAAACCAATTATTCTTTTTACAAATTTTTTTCTATCTTTAAAAAGATAAATAAATGATGGTAAACATATAATTAACCCTACTGTTTGTTTGGTTAAAAACATAATACCTAAGATAATTCCTATTAATAAGTCGTCTTTATCATTTGATTCCATGTAATATAAAATAATAAAGAAAAAGAATAGTAAAAAATTATATCCAGGAAATATTGTTGTGGAAATAGCAATAGGATATGGTATTAGCATGAACAGTAAAAATAAATAGACTTTTTCCTTTAGAATTTTTTCTAGAATATAAAATAAAATTGTCAGGAAAAGGGCTTGTTCTATATAAAAGGTTAGTATTGAATGATTAAAGATTAAACCTATTGAGTATAAAAATGGAGAAAAAGGATTTATTACTAAGTTAAAGTCTTTATATGGTACTTCTCCAAGTGAAATAGCATAGCTAAAACCATAGTTAACATACGTATCTCCTCTATTTACCGTAAAGATAAAAATTAAAGATATAAGAAAAAAGAAAAAAATTGTAATATATTTTAAATATTTCTTCATATTATTGCTCCCTCAACTTTTGTAGTAAATTTCATATTCCCCTATTTTCTTTAATAGTTTGCATTTTTTCCTTGTGTATTTTGCTAACGAATAAATGTATTGATTTCCCTTACTCTTTATATTGATAGATGTATCTACTAAAACAATGCTGTTTTTTTCTTGTATAAATTTTCTATACACTTTATAGTCACCATTATATCCATAATTTCCATGGTTCAATGTTGAATAATATGTAATTTTTTCATTTCTATTTGTATGAAACAATATGTTTTTCTGACCTTGAAATAAACATATAACTTTTTTGTCATATTTTGCTATTTCTTTATTTATTTGTTTGTAGTATTCAACCTCCTTCTTATCATACAATTTCAGAGGATTATTTTTAAAAGAATATACAGTTAAATCAAAGCACTTTAAACTAGAATTAAAAAATAATATACTTATTGTCATAGAAATGACAAGGAAAGAATATTCTACATTTTTCTTAGTTATTTGAAAAGACGATTTATAAAAGAAAATAAAAATAAATCCCAGCAAAGATAAAGCAACATGATAATTATCAATTAGTGGATAAAAAATTGTGCTATAGGCTAAATAATACAAATAAGAAATGTCCTTATACCACTTTTTTTCTATTATCAAATATAAATTACATAGTAATAATATTATAATAATTATTAGGCAATTTATCTCAAAAAATGTATTTTTCTTTGAAAAGTCAAATAGGCCTAGAAAACCTAAATTAATAAATTGAGTTAATGATGATGTAAATATTAAGTAAATTAATTGTATTACAATTGGAATAAATAAATATAGCAAACGTGTAGCT